>Ga0118677_10013094_pt1 | contig 12014 bp, 7 predicted proteins | sample AliMusrvi5mmetaG_FD_86154 | JGI IMG/M metagenome (GOLD analysis project Ga0118677, IMG submission 86154) | reverse complement strand
TGATATAAAAATTTGCACTTCGCACTGATAGAAAAAAAGCTGGCAGATGAAGGATAGGTCTTCATCTGCCAGCTAATTTTCAGCGGACTATTTTTATGAGGGATACTTTTTCAGTGCCCTCCGCCTTCGCGGGGTCTTTTTTATTAAGGCATCATGTAACCACTCTATATAAACAAAGAATTTATTTTGAAATTCTGATAGAATAAATTGCGAAAATGGTATGTTTGTAAACACGCAAACATTTTAAGGAATAATATCAGGTGATTTTCAAAATGTGAGGTCGCCGTAAAATTCAGATTTTTCAAGGATGAACAAACCAGATATTTCACAAATCGAATTGCTCCGTATTAAAGCACAGGAAGCATTGCATGCCAATCTCTCAAAGCCATTTTCAGAACTTTCTGAATCAAATATATTGAAATTAATGCATGAAATTGAGGTGCACCAGATTGAACTCGAATTACAGCAAGATGAAATCATAAATGCCGAAAAGAATGAAAATAAGCAAGCGTCAAAAATTGATCTCAATGAATATATAGAATTATTAAATCTTACACAAGCGAGCTATTTCTCGCTTTCTGCGGAAGGTGATATTATTGAACTCAATGGCAGCGGTGCTAATATACTGGGAAAAGAGAGGGCAAAATTAAGAAACAGCCGGTTTGGCTTTTTCGTTTCCGATGATTCGAAGCCCATTTACAATCAATTTCTCGATACTTTATTCAATAAAGGAACTAAAGAATCATGTGAAATATTCCTTTCTACAGGAGAAAAAACACCAAAGCTTGTTTACCTAACCGGAGTTCCGAACAGAAACAGAGAACATTGCTTATTGATAGCAACGGATATTACTGATCGTAAGTATGCCCATATAGCAAAACGATTAATAGAAAAAAGGTACCACTCTATCTTCGAAAATTTGGACGACATTTATTACAAGATCGACCTTTCGGGAAAAATTCTCTATATAAGTCCTTCGATCAAACATTTAACTGAATTTAATATTGAAGATTTTGTTGGAAAATCGGTCTTTGATCTTTATTTTGACTATTCAGACAGGGCCTTATTTCTCGAAAATTTACAAAAGGAGGGCAAGCTAAAGGATTATGAATTAAAATTTCGAACCAAATTAAATGAGGTCAGGTATGTTTCAATTAATGCTACTTTTATTTATGATGAAAAAGGGAAGCCAATATATATTGAAGGCATATTAAGGGAGATCACCAGACGTAAAGAGGCAGAATTACAATTAATCAATAGTGAAGAGCGATTAAGGGAAGTATTGGAGAATTCGCATGATGCCTCCTATAAACGCAACCTCCTGACCAACTCGTATGATTATCTAAGCCCTGTATTCTACAGTTTATCGGGTTATACCCTCGCTGAAATAGAAACGTTACCCATTGCTACAATAACAGATTTAATCCATCCCAATGACCGGGATGATGTTAACACTTTGATAGAGCAGTCGATTGCTTGTTTTACTGATACTACCAATCAGGTAGAATACCGTTTTAAACACAAGGATGGACATTACCGCTGGTTTATCGACCGATTCAAAGTGATTCGAAATAGAGCCGGCCAGGCAGAGGCACTTATTGGGAGCGTGAGTGATATTACAATAAGTAAAAATGCTGAGAAGAAATTAGAATTATTAAACAGGGCTATCGAACAAAGCCCTTCAACTGTGGTGATCACCGACAAGGAAGGAAATATTGAATACGTGAATCCTAAATTTACAGATATCACCGGATATCAACTGGATGAAGTAAAAGGCAAAAATCCACGTATTTTACAATCGGGTTTGCAGACGATGGAATTTTATAAAGATCTTTGGCAAACTATATTGGCAGGAAACGATTGGCATGGTGAGTTTCAAAATAAAAAGAAAAACGGGGATCTTTATTGGGAAAGCGCTGTCATTTCGCCGATATTAGATAAAAAGGGGGAGATATCTTCATTTCTTGCAGTGAAAGAAGATATTACCGAAAAGAAAGAGATGATTGAAAATCTGATCAAAGCCAAAGAGCATGCGGAGGAAAGCGACCGTTTGAAATCGTCCTTTCTTGCCAATATGAGTCACGAAATCAGGACACCAATGAATGGTATTCTTGGATTTGCCGGATTACTCAAAGAACCCAACCTGACAGGCGAAGAACAACAGGAATTTATCCGGATAATTGAGATCAGCGGAATCAGGATGCTCAATATCATTAACGACATCATTAGTATCTCGAAAGTTGAAGCAGGTCAAATGGAAATTTCGGTGAAAGAGACAAACATTAACGATCAAATCGAATACCTTAATACCTTCTTTACGCCAGAAGTGAATCAGAAAGGAATTCAATTATTATTTAAAACTCCACTTGTAAAGGATGAGGCCATCATACTTACAGATCGTGAAAAACTTTATGCCATTCTTACAAATCTTGTTAAAAACGCAATTAAATATACACAATCTGGAACGATTGAATTTGGATATATCCTTACCAATAATGAGCCGGCTGAACTGCAATTCTTTGTGAAAGATTCAGGATCAGGTGTTCCACCCGAACAGAAAAATTACATTTTCGAAAGATTCAGACAAGGGAGTGAATCGCTTACACGTAATTACGAAGGCGCAGGTTTAGGCTTAACTATTTCGAAGGCTTACGTTGAGATGTTGGGTGGAAAAATTTGGGTGGAAAGTGAATATGGGAAAGGGGCTACCTTTTACTTTACCCTTCCTTATAATTGCAAAGCAAAAGAAATTAAGACAATTGAAAAAATTGATTCATCAGGATCGATAATGCTTCAAATCAATTCCAAAATTGCAGGACTTAAAGTATTAATTGCAGAAGATGATATGGTATCCGAAAAACTCATTAGTCGGAGAATCAATTCTTTTTGTAAAGAAATTATTAAAGCAGTAACCGGATTGGAAGCTGTGGAAATTTGCCGTAACAATCCCGATATCGATTTGATACTGATGGATATTAAAATGCCTGTCATGGACGGGTTTGAAGCGACGCGACAAATCAGGGAGTTTAATAAGGATGTAATAATTATTGCACAAACTGCTTTTGCACTAACAGGCGATCGCGAAAAGGTAATTGCTGTAGGATGCAATGATTATATTGCCAAACCTTTTGGTCAGAAAGCCTTGTTATCGATGTTGAAAAAGTATTTTAAATAAGCACAAAAAAGAGCCTTACGAAAACGTAAGGCTCTTATTAATAAATGTCTTATATAATATATAAACTACGCGAGTTTAACATTTACGGCATTTAATCCCTTTTTACCATCTTGAAGGTCAAAGGTCACTTCGTCATTTTCCCTGATCTCATCATTCAAACCAGATACATGTACGAAATATTCTTTTTCTGATGCACTGTCCTTAATAAATCCAAAACCTTTGGAGTCATTAAAAAATTTTACTGTTCCTTTATTCATTATTAAAAAATTAATTCGGTGCAATGTACGCACTATTTACGAGATATTACTTTTTATTTTCAGTTAATCGAAAATAAATATTTTTCTTACAGTTTTCTGCGTATTACTCATTTCGTTTCTTCTCCTGTGCAGGTCTTGATTCCTGAGGTTGTTGTTGAGCAGGCTGAGGCTTTTGTTGTTGGTGCTGTTGTTGTTGTTGACGCTGTTGAGATTGCTGTTGTTGTTGCTGCTGTCTCTGTTGTTGGCCTTGTTGTTGTTTCTGTTGCTGAGCAGCTTGCTGACGTTGTTGAACTGCCTGCTGTTGCTGTTGAACCTGCTGTTGTTTCTGTTGTTGGCCTTGTTGCTGTTGTCTCTGTTGCTGAGCCGCCTGCTGTTGTTGATTTTGTTGAGCAGCTTGTTGCTGTTGTTTCTGTTGTTGTGCCTGTTGTTGCTGCCTTGCGTTATTATTGGCAGGATTTGCGGTCCGCTGTTGCTGTTGGCGTTGTTGCTGCTGCTGGGTGGCCTGTTGCTGTTGTTTCTGTTGTTGCGCTTGTTGTTGTTTCAGTTGCTGAGCAGCTTGTTGTTGTTGCCTTGCATTATTATTTGCAGGATCAGCATTGCGTTGTTGCTGTTGTTGAACGGCTGGCTGCTGTTGTTTTTGTTGTTGCTGCTGTTGCCCTTGTTGCTGTTGTCTGCTATTATTATTGGCAGGCGAATTAGTCCGTTGTTGTTGGGCAGGCTGTCCATTTTTATTATCCTGTGGTTTTGCAGTATTCGGTTGCTGTTGTCTGCTGTTATTATTATTTGCAGGGGTTGCAGAACGTGGCTGATTTGATCCACTCCTTTCGGCCGGGGTTTTAACATCTCTTAGATTGGTAACCTGAGTTGGTGCAACTTTATGATCCTGGATGTTATTTTTCTTCATCTGAGGTCTGTACATCTCTAACTTGCCATTGCTCATTTGCTGACCTGGCTTGTTGTTCTCCCGAATCGATACTGGATTAATCTGACGTCCGGTTCTTCTTTGTACATCGATTCTTGCCGGCCCTGTTACATAAGTAGTATGACGGCTGTTGTCGACATAGGTTGTTCGAATAACTGTAGAGTTTCTTACAATACGGTCATGATCGGTACGATTGACGTAATAACGATTGATATTAGGCCGATCGAAGTCTGCATCTCTTACAAACATCCAATGATCGTTTGTCCTACTATATGCCCTGCCAAAACCAACACTCAGACTGATGCCAGGTTCCATTGGTGACCATCCATAATAACCATCAGACTGTCTCCAATTTACCCATGCAGGACCCCATTGATTACCGGGAACCCAAAGCCATCCATAATAATTGTCGTAATTCCAGCGACCATAATGAAATGGTGCCCATCCCCATGCATAATCGGAAACCCAGGTCCAGCCATATTCGGATGAAACCCAATGACCATCTGTTGAATAAGGGACAAAGTCAGAGCCGGCATCAGGAACCCAGACAAAACCGTAGTTTTTGTAGTCTACCCATTGACCATAAGGGCTAAGCTCATCGTAGAAAACCTGGAAATTGACATCTGAATGCTGAGCAGATGACTGTTTTGGTACTAAAACGGACGACATTGTCAGCAGGAGTACAATTACAATATTATTAAAAATTTGCTTCATTGTGATAAAAATTATATGAGATGATATTGTCAGAATATAAATGCCTGCTATTTTATTGATCGACCACTAACCTGAATAGATTAATGACACACAAAGATGCAGTAACTGATTGACTGGATTGTTACACAACTTTCGAAAAGAATTACATCATTCACACATTAAAGCTCACGTATGACCGAATAAAGAAAGCGGGAAAACGGGAAGGAAATCGCACAATTACGATTAATGTATATTGCAGATAATAAATATCTTAAAAAGACTGAAAAAAGTTTTAACTATTTTTTCGCTTATAGTACGAAATTTTTACTTTACCTTCGAACTATGAAAATAATAATTACATGCCTATTATTTCTTCTGATACCCACAGTAAATAATGCAGTAGTTGGCGAATTCGATGCCGGTAAGGCAATTTATAATGATGCTTACGCTGCTTTGAAACTGGCTGAAACTGGTTTGGGAAGAAATATTTTTGACCTTGCTATGAAAGGTTTAAAGAAACTTGAATCTAATGGAAAATTAAATAATCCAACAATTGTCACAATTGCCGATTATTCGCAATCGAGCAATAAAAAGCGTTTGTATGTAATCGATTTGAAAAACAGAAAGCTATTGTTTAACACCTATGTTGCTCATGGCAGAAATACTGGTGATGAGTTTGCCAAATCGTTTTCGAATGTTGAAGGCTCTTTAAAAAGCAGTTTGGGATTTTATGTTACAGAACATCCAATCATCGGATCTCATACCGGTTATTCGCTTTTGATTGACGGCGTTGAAAAAGGGTTTAACGACAATGCAATAAAACGTGCCATTATTATTCATGGTGCAGACTATGCCTCTGAAAGTTACATCAAGAAAAATGGCAGATTAGGCAGAAGCTGGGGTTGTCCCGCTCTTCCGACTGTCCTAAGTAAATTGATTATTGAAAGCATAAAAGGGGGAACTTGCCTGTTTATTTATAACCCGGATAAGAAATATATTTGCAGATCATCCTTACTTAATTAATCCGTACTCATCCTTCAGAAAAGATACTTTCTGCCCGGTTACAATGGCCGGATTGTATATTATAAAGACCGGAATCTTATGAGATAATGCGATCGTTTTCGATTTTGTATTTTTCTTCCCGCTCTTTAACTCTTTGATATCAATCTTATCGGGTAGTAACGCTTTTGCCAAATCAAGCGGCTTTGCCAAACGGATACAACCGTGACTTAAGAACCGATAATCTTTTGAAAAAGCACTTTGCATGCCCGTAGAATGCATAAATATGCTGAATGGATTCTGAAAATTAAATTTTAAAACACCTAAAGCATTACGTGGGCCTGTTGCCTGACGGAAAAAATAGGGGAAGTTTTGTTCGGTATAGTTTCCCCATTTCAATTCTGAATCATCAAGAACTTTACCTCTGGAATTTACGACTTCGTAACTATGCTGTTCGAGGTAATTCTCACTCTTCTTAACTTTAGGTAAAATCTCTTTTACAGCAATTGAATGGGGCACATTCCAATGCGGAAATGTTACAATGTTAGTAATGTAAGAGGCAATAAGAGGTGTAGGATTCTTTTTTCGGCCAACCACAGTACGCATCTTTAATTTAAGAAAGTCGTTCTGATAATAGCTTGCTTCGGTTGCAGGAATATTTGCAACAATATATTCTGTAGAATGATTTACTGTGAAATATCTTCTGTAATTCATGGCAAGAATGACCATCTTGAATTTGATAGTATCCTTCGTTGTGATAGAATCGTTAAGAAATTCTTTTAAAACACTATAATCGTGATCTTTCGGTTCGAGTCTTGCAACCATTTGCGAAACCGATTCCCCAGGTTTTGAATTCAGCAGCTGATGAATATAAACAGAATCGCGAGAGATATTAACTCCATCATAATCGAACCTGATATTGCCTTCCTGCAGATTTTTGAGGAAATTTAACACCAAACCAGTTATCTGTTTATCGCGTTGCTCCTTATTGATATTATCCAACGTATTATTGCTTAGCAATGCAACATGAATCTGATTAGACTGAAATTTATCTGAAATGATGCCCAATTTATTAGCTGACTCTATCATCGTTAGCCATTCGGTAGCTCTGCTCCTGTTCTTATCCGAAGAAAACCAATAAAGCGGCTCGTGATTGGTGGAATAAAATTGTTGAACGATTGAATCTTTCTTAATCGTATCAGGCTGCGCATAACTGCTGTTCACAAAGCAACCGATCATGCAAAATAAGAGAAGACATTCTTTAAAAGCAATGAGTTTTTTCATAGTCCAAAAATATCCGATTGCAACAGTTCAAATGTTACACAACTATATTAAAGAGTTACATTATTCACACATTGATGAAAATTCGAATGTAAATTTGCAAGCCGTATATTTTGTGACCGATCGGGTAATGGAAAGCTGCCAATGTTTAAAAACATGTCTCTCCCAAAAGTAAAGGCTTTACCAGTAAATAGTATAATTTAGACCCTTGAAAACTGAATCAAAAAACTTAAGAAAAAAACAGATGTATAAAACAATACTAACATTGCTACTGTTGCTGTCAGTATTTATAATTGATACACTACAGGCACAGAATGCAAAATTTGATAGTCTTCAAAATCTTTTGAATACCCATATAACAGAAGACACTGTTAAGGTGACGTTACTGAATAAAATTGCCGAAAGTGTTTATACTAACGATTCTGTAAAAGCGTATAACTATGCAAACAAAGCCGTTGAATTATCCGATAGATTAAACTACAAAAAAGGGAAAGCAGAAAGTTTATATTTGATAGGAACATCACTTTCTTACAACAAATCCGATAGGCTTGCATTAACCTATTATCTAAAGGCATTGAATGTTGCAGAAGATATAAATTACAAACATGCAATTTCGAAGTATCTAATTGCTTGTGGAATAAGTTATGCATCCATTGGTAATATTTCGGAAGCTACCACTTGTTATATGCGAGCCAGGAGAATTGCTGTAGAATTGAATGATCTGTCCCTGGTTACAAAAAGCCTGGCCTATTTATCGGTAATTTATACTGGAAAAGGTGATTACGGAAAAGCTCTTGAAGGATATCAGGAAATATTACGGTTATTGGAGAAGAAAGATGATAAAAAGATGCGTTCGAGGATTTTTATCAATATCGGTGAAATCAACAAATATCAGGGAAATTATCCACAGGCACTCGAATTTTACCACAAAGCTTTAAAACTTAAAGAAGAAGATAATGAAGAATCTGGCATCTCATTATCATTCATGAATATAGGTAGTATTTATACCTTACAGGGTGATTATGAAAAAGCGCTCGCTTATCACCATCAGGCATTGAAAATAGCCGAGAAATTAAACGACAAACGCTTGATATCTAATTGTTATGAGGAAATCGGAATTGTATACTTGCAAACCAATAACCCGGAAGCTCTGGTGTATTTTCAAAAGGCTTTAGCAATCGTAGAGAATCTGTCCTATAAAACACCAATATTACGTGTATTAAGTAAAATTGGTGATTTTTATCGTGCCCGGGGTGATTACAGCGAAGCACTGGAAAACTATTCGCGAGCGTTAAAAATTTCGGAGGAGTTAAGCCGAAAACGAACAATTTGTGAAACATGCATCAAGATTGGTGACATATATCTTCTTCAAAAAGAGTATGTCAAAGCATTAAATTACAGCCATAAAAGCTTAGAACTTGCAAACGAGCTGAAATTATTATCCAATCAGAAGGATATTCACCAGCAACTGTCAAAGATATATGCCGCCACCAATGATTATAAAAACGCCTACATCCATCTGCAGTTATTCACCCAAAAAAACGATAGCGTTTACAACGAAAAAAATGTAAATAAAATAGCGGAACTTGAATATACTTATAAATTCGAAAAGGAAAAACAAGCCCTTGAATTAGAGCACCAAAAGGAAGACGCTGTGCAGGCAGCAGAAATAAAGCAACATAGAATTATTATAATCTTACTGATTGCGGGTTTTATTTTGATTTCAATATTGGCTTTTTATATTTATCGTTCGTATCGGGTCAAACATAACACCAATCTCCTACTGATCCAACAAAAAAATGAAATAGAAGAGCTAAATGAAGAATACCATGTAGTGAATGAAGAATTAATGCGATCGAACGAAGAGCTATTGAATACGAAAAAACTGGTTGAAGAAAACGAAGAAAAATTAAAATTACTAATTAAAAATTCAAACGACATACTGGTATTGGTAAATGAAAAAGGGGAACAGTTTTTTATCAGCGATGCAGCAAAAAACCTAACCGGTTATAATATTGCAGAGTTATTAGGCTCCGTTGAAGATGTGATTTATCCATCCGATCTGGATACAGTACGACAACATTGGAATAGAGTTTTAGCAAATAAGGATGTTGCAGATTGTATTCAATACCGGCATAAGCACAAGGAAAAAGGATATGTGTGGTTTGAAGTAGTAGCACAGAACTTTCTTGATCATCCGTCAATAAAATCAGTGGTCGCAAATGTAAGAGATATTACCGAACGTAAAAAAGTAGAGCAGGCACTTGAAGAAAGTGAGGCACAAAAAGCGGAATTAATGGCTATGGAATTAGAACGAATAGGTAAGGAACTTGAATCCAACCAAAAATCGGTAACCGCAGCAACATTAAAATTAATACAAAACTCTGAACATGATGCTCAAATGATTGAGAAATTGACGGAAATAGGAAATAACTCGAATCCTGAAGGCAAACAATTAATTAATGCACTTATTTCGGATTATAAAAGAATATCATATAATTCAAACTGGGACGAATTCGAGATTTTATTTGAAAAAGTACACAGTTCGTTTTATAAAAAGCTGAATGCGCAATTCCCCAACCTCACAACTAATGAGCGAAAAATATGTGCTTTCTTAAAACTAAATATGAGTAGTAAGGCAATGGCTCAAATCACTTTTCAATCGGAAGAAGCATTGAAAAAAGCCCGATTGCGACTGCGCCAAAAACTTGAAATAAGCCGTGAAACTAATCTCGTCACTTTTTTGCAAAATTTCTAACCAACAAAAGCCGATCGATTTCCTTTATTTTACTAAAAAAACCCTTATGAATATGATTTTCATAAAGGTTAATTCATCGTGAATATCTGAATGACTCATCTACCAACCTATTGAAATCGGCATCAACAAATACCAACTCATATATCTAATCACCTAATCTAAATACACATATATATTATTTAAAAATTTATTTTTCAATTGTCCCCTTTTTGTCTCACTGCTTTTTTGCTTGATTTAAAAAATGGTGTTTAAATTTGCGATGTGTTTCAATTGCATACAAAAGAAAAACCACAAAAGCGTTGCAGTATTACTAAACTCTTCTTTCACTAAAAGAAATAATATGAATGCTGTAATAATTTCATTCGTTTTTTCCGTTACAGTAATTTCTGTAATAAATTGCTAAAGTTCATACGTCGGTCTCTCTTTTCTTTAGGTTAAAAATTATCAATTTAAGATTTTTGGAAAAAGAGCAATCAAACAAATTATTCTTTCAAAGAACAATTATTTGTGGTCATCTATAAAATAAGTTGTAAGTGTTATAAAAATGATCCAAACTGCCAGTAATGCGAAATGTGCATAAATTACGACATGTCCGCCTGCGATAAGACTTATACAATACAAACTCGCGTGTTTTTGAAACTTTAAAAATTAGTAAAGGCTTATCATCAAATTAATCAATTTGTATATGAAAAAAAATTCTTTGTATCTTATAATATTTGAACTCTCTGTGTTTGCCTTTTTTGTTCTTCTTAATTGCTATGCTCAAACAGAAGCAAACAGAAGTCCGCTTGGTTATGCGGTAAAAAGAGGTAATGTGAATGCAGTGAAAGACTTGTTAAGCAAAGGAGCAAATCCGAACAAAACCCAAGACCATGAGACGCTGCTGGTTCTCTCAACAAAGCTGAAAACTGATGAAATCTTCAACCTTCTTGTTAATGCCAAAGGTATTGATCTCGATGCACTGAGTACAATTATATTTAAAGGTAACGGGTCGAAATACACGAGGACCGCATTAATATCGGCAGTTCATGAAATGAAAATCGAACAAGTCCGCACTCTGCTTGAAAAAGGTGCAAACCCAGATCTTTTCGATAAAAGTATTGATCAGGACGGAAATATTAAAGCTTCACACACCGCATTAATGAATGCAATAATTTTAAATAGGCCGAAAGCTGTTGAAATTGCAAGGATCCTTATTGAAAATTCCAGAAACATTGATGCCAAAGCGATCTCGGTCAATGATGGATTGACAGCATTGAATATGGCCACTAAATATCCGTTATATAATGATTTATCGAAATTGATGATCAAAAAAGGTGCAAAACTTACAATACAAGAAGCCAATGATCCTGCTATTTCTGCCTTAGAGAGTGCAATTCAAGGCAATAATACCTACATGGTTAATTATTTACTTAATTCGGCTGCTTTACTTAACGAAAAGAAAGATAATGCTCTAATGCATCAAAGTCTTGCCTTGAGGATAGAGAATTTGAAAACCATCAAAATCTTACTCGATTCTGGCATAGACACAAACATTCAATTTACAAACATCATTTATCCTTCTCTTATTGTTTCAACAAAGGGGAAAGATCCAAAAGAACAAGATCTTCAGATTAGCCGTGGGCCAATGTGATGACTATGATATCAAAGTTCGTCATGTTTTGGAATATTTTCCTCATAAGAAATGAAGGGATTACATTGACATGCATGTCACAACAAGAAAAGGTCTAAGGAAATAAGGTTTTAATTTACTTCTTTTTATTGATATTAAAATCCTTCAGTGCCTTTCCAAGTTCATCCAAGTCATGATTGGATATTCCGGTGATGCTGACCCCCTCCTCCGGTCATATTGACCCCCATCAAGGATGATGGTTCAGAGAACTCTAATGACTGACAATTTTACCGTTTTTTTCTTAAACTTTCACCTTT
>Ga0118677_10013092_pt1 | contig 12014 bp, 2 predicted proteins | sample AliMusrvi5mmetaG_FD_86154 | JGI IMG/M metagenome (GOLD analysis project Ga0118677, IMG submission 86154) | reverse complement strand
TTCTGTAAATCAGAACTCCTTTTTTAATGAAAAGAATAAATAAGAACCGTTTACTTGTTTACAACAAGTTTTCTGGTAAGGCGATGGTCATTAAATATAAGTGTATAGTAATAAACACCTTCAGCCAGTTTATCTGCATTTATTTCAATTATGTGTTTTCCAGCCAGAATATGATCTTCAGCCGCATAAACATTTTGTCCGAGGATATTTACTATTTCAAATCTGATAGTTCCCTCAGAAGGTAATGAATAAGGAATAATAGTATTTCCAGAAGCGGGGTTAGGCATATTTTGTCCCAGGCTGAACCCATTGCTGTCATTATCATCAATACCCACAGAACCAACAGTTTTGCACATTTTATCGTTGGTGGTATTCTGCTCATTGGTCAGGTTGGTTTTGGCACAGAAAGAATAATTACTTGTGGGTGCAGGGTAAGTTTGAGTAAAGGTATATGAAACTTCAGCTCCAGAGGCTATATTGCCAGTATATGTTCCTAAAACAGGAGTGCCTGCATTAACATCATATTGCAGATTAACAGCAGTTAAAGGCGAAGTGCCGAAATTTTTAATTTTTACTGTCACAGTAACCTGAGAGTTATTAGCTGTTTGAGCACCAGGGGAAGTTATTTCAGTAATACCGGCATCATATTGAGCATCGATAATCTGAACAGAAATGCAGGTAGTGTCGTTATTTGTATAAGAATCGCCAACAACTCTTGAATAAGCACATAATGTATAAGAGGCTGTTTGTAACACATGTGCAGTAAAAGTATAGTTTGTGGTAGCACCCGGCGCAAGATTACCTGTCCATTGTTCTTGTACGGGCACACCATTGTTTACCGTGTACCTTACCGGTATTGTGGTAAGCGGGGCAGTGCCGAAATTTTTAATAGTTACCTGAACGGTTTCTGATGTTCCAATAACACTGGTAGCACCAGGGGTAACAATAGCAATAACTCCCCCATCCTGAGCTAATGGAATCTGAATAATTTTAAAATCGTCTATAGCCCATCCATTGTTATTATTGCTGGAATTTGCAAAGAAGTTAAATCTGAACTGAACAGGAACCGGATAATGGTTGAACATTGCAGGCAGCGTATAACTTGAGTATACCCACCCGGCTGATGAACCAGAGAAAGCGGCCGACCCGTTAATATTGGAATGTGTGTACCAGTTTGTGCCCGCGGCATCTCCTACAACGCCTAAGGTTGTCCAGGTAACACCATTATTCAGCGTATATTGTAGTCTGCCACCATCAAAAGAAGCTTCTGTTTCATACCAATGCCAGAATCCTATTTGAATATTTGTCATGTTTGCAAAGTTAAATCGTGGCGTATTTAAATTGTAATTGCTACTGTTGCTGTAGTTCCCTGATAGGTTTGTAGCCCATACATTTACCGGACTGTGAGCCGTGTTTATTATACTTGCTGAGGGTACACCATGTTGCCACTGGTTATTGAGACCTGAAACATAGAAATTATTAAGGCTTTCAAAGTTATCTGTATAGGGTACGTTAAATAATGGAATGCCGAATGGGTTGGTGCATATTGTATCATTCAGGGCATTCCCATCATTGGCCAGTTGTGTCCAGGAACAGATACTGAAATCGTTAGCAGGTACATTAAAAGTAGTTGTAAAAGTAAAAGTTACACTGGAATCGGGTAATAATGTGCCCATCCACGTTTCAGTTATTGGAGTACCACCATTTATGCTGTATTTAACAGGGATAGAATGTAAAGTGTCCAAACCATAATTCATAATCTTTGCCTGCAGCGCTAACTGATCCCCACCGTTCAAAATTGGTGTTATATTAACAAGCTGTGTTACACCTGCGTCTTTATGTGCAGGAACAACAATTGAAAAGTCATCAATAGAAAATCCGTCGTAAGTTCCATAACTATCACTTGAAAATACAAATCGGAAGCGGACAATAGGAACGTTGTTCAATAAACTCAATTTATAAGCGCTTTCTTTCCAGCCGGAAGAAGATGATGACCATGCCGGCTTACCGCTTGAGTTAATAGTTGCATTAGTATACCAGTTAAAACCATTAGGATCGCCCACGGTGCCTAATGTCTGCCATGTTGCACTTGTATCTGTTGAATAGTCTACACGCACACCATCATAGTTATTCTCTAAATTATAATTCGCCCAGAATTTCATCTTGGCATTAACAGCACTAGAGAAATTAAAATTTTGAGTATAGAGATAAGCTCTTGCGCTGTTGGTATAGGCTGTGGTTAAGTTTAAGTCCCATGCAAAAGGTGCTGAATGAGCACTGTTGGTAACGCCATATGCCGGTGTGCCATGTTGCCAGGCCGTTCCATTGGTGTCAATTTCAGACCAGCTTACAGTTGGGCTGTCAAAGTTGTCATAATAGGGCAGCGTACTTGTAAAAACGCCATAAGAGCTTTTGCACAAGGTGTCATTAGCGTGATTGGCATCTGTTGAATAAGAAGTATATGCACATATATTGAAAGACGCCGAGGGTATAACAAAAGTTTGAGTAAATGTAACAGTATCAGTTGCGCCACCGGTTAAAGTGCCTGTCCATGGAAGAGAACTCTGTAAAACGCCATTAATTTTATAAGCAAGATTTAACGATGTTATTGGGGCAATGCCAAAGTTTCTGAAAACGACTTTAACAATTTCGTTAGTCCCCTGTATTACTTGTGATGAAGGTTGTATGATTTCTGTGATACCTGCATCGTGCTGAGGCATGCCGGAAATAATCATGCATGTGGTGTCATTAATTTTATTTGAGTCTCCTGCAAGAACTGTCCAGGCACACAATGAATGAGCATTAGGAAGAATAGAAATATTAGGCAACGTTGCATTTGCTGATGCTGAAGGCAGAATATTGCCGCCATTCCAGATAATTGACTGTACTGTCCCTCCATTATAGGAATATGCTACTGTCATATTGGAGGCATTGGTAATAGTATCCAGTCCGTAATTCCTAACAGTTACCTGAACAGGTATAGAAGCCCCTTCGTTTCCGCTTGCCGGAGGTTGAACAAAAGCTGATACACCGGCATCGTGAGGAATCTGGGGTGATATATTTACAGTATAGTCTTCTGTTTCACCATATGAATAAGTTCCACAGGGCAGAGCACCACCACTCATGTCAAGAACAACACGCAATCTTAAAGGCGCATTTGTAACAATACCTGATGTTGGAACCGTAAATGTGCCGCTTACAGTAGGCATTACATCACTGGTATTTGAAGAAAAAATCAATTCTTGTGGCAAATCAAAAACACCGTTTCTGTTATAATCCAGATATACATTAACCATTGAGTTATAGAAATAGGTGCTGCTGATACATTCAGAAACAGATATTGGGTAGGTAGAGCCTGCAATAAGTAATGCAGGTGATAACGCCGTATAATCAGTATATGTATTTATACAAGATGGGTTACTATATACAGGTAACGGAGCCCCATTATTCAAATTAGCCATAGTTACATTGCTGATATTGCAGTAGGTGTAAGTTGAAGCAGATGTACAGTAAACAAGCGGACTACAAACAACAGTTTTATGCAGTGTATCATTTATATGAGTAGCATCACAAGCCAAATTAGTATAAACAGTTAAATTGTAGGTTGCGAATGCAGATAAATTAGCAGGTGTAGTAAAAGTAAACTGTGCGGTATCATGTGGTGCTATAGGGCCTTGTATAGTGTCGTTTACTACAGTACCGTTATTAATTTTATAATGTATAGGAACTTTAATGGCAGGGCTTGTGCCATAATTTATAACTTTTACCTTTACTAATTCATGATTTGTAAGTTCAATACCAGAATTGGGCGTATATATAGCCTGAACACTCATATCGCAAGGAGGCACACCGGTTACAAAAATAGTATCTGGAACGCGAATACTTGCACATGCAGAACCTGAACTACCTAAAGTAACATTGTCAATATACCAGCCATCTACGCTTCCGGACCCATCTGTAGTAAATTCAAAAGCAATCTCTAAAGTGGTAGCTCCAGAAGTATTAATGAGGCCACTATGGGTTGCATAAGTCATAGTGCCATCATATAGAGGCATATAGGGAGACTGATTACACGAATTCCACAAGTACTCTCCATCTTGCGCATCTGTAGTATTATAGTTGCCAACAGAAGGCATAAACTGAACCCATGAGCCTCCATCTAAACGGTAAGCCACTAATCCATGGTCATAATTTGCTTCAGTGCCATAACGATGGTTATAACTCAAATTTACTCCTGCTGCTCCATTGAGTGTAATAACAGGAGACGTAAGCAGTTGGGTGGAATAAGTGGAGTAATCAATGGCGAATGCAGTGCCATGCCCTCCATCAGAAGCCCAGGCCCATGTAACCGGTGAACTGCATGGAGACGAAGGTGTCCATCCATTCAGGCCTGTATCAAATGTCCAGCTCATGTTTATCTCAGGAGACTTTGCTTGGGCATAAAAAACCGTGGTATTATAGAGTATCGGCGTTGTATAAGTAGAATGAATTGATAAAAGTGTTCCTCCTGTTGCAAGATTATACCATGAGATAGAATCATTTGAAGTGGCATGAATTGTTCCGGTTGTTCCATAAGGGATTGTAATATTTGCAACAACAGGTGCAGGGGGTGTGTATCTTAATGTAACTGATTTAAAAACAGTATCATTTATTGGAAAATTATCACCTGTCAATTTTACGAAAGCTTTGATATTAAATACGGAATCAAGGTTTGCTGATGATAAACCGGCATTAATAGGTGTTGCAAAGGTAAAAGCCAGAGTATTGCCCGGTAAAATTGTAGCTGTAACCGGTTCTGATACAGGAGATCCGCCATTTATAGTATATTTGGCAGTTAAACCCCCATTGATGGTGTTAGAGCCATTATTTCTTATATTTATTGTTATATTTTCAGAACCGTTAGTGCATTGGTCAGTGGGTGTTGGCATTGAAACTATAGAAGTTTCCCAGGGAAACAGCTGAACATGAGCTGAATCTGAAGCCCATGCACTTGTACAACCTCCGGGGGTAACAGCCTGTGCATAATATACGGTTGTTGCGAATAAATTAGGCGTTGTAAAAGTATGACCGGAATATAAAAGAGTTCCACCAATAGTTGAGTTATACCAGTTGACAGAATCTGAAGAAAATGCTTTTAAAGTAGCAGGTGTACCATAAGTAACCGTATCACTCACTGTAAAAGGAGCTATAGGTACATGTAAAGAAGCAATAGAACTATTTAAGGTGTCATTAAAATTGTAAGGGTCTCCCGTTAAAGTTAACCACACTTCCAAAGGAAATATTAAATCGATGGTTGGTGCAGATGCATCAATAGTTTGGCTGAAGGTAAAGTTTAAAGTGTCATTAGGCAGAATTGTGCTGGTAACAGTTTCAGAAACTGTTGGCAGGCCATTAAATTTGTAATAAGCCGTAAGGTTTCCATTTATTGTGCCCGTACCTGTATTTTTAATTTCAATGGTTACAGGCTCTGCGTTTGATAAACCACAACCAGAAACAGGGGTGTCAATAGCCAGCATGGTGGCTTCCTGAAGTGGAATAAATGAAATATTAATATCATCAATATTAGCATATGAATAGGTGCTGGCACTATGTCCCCACCAACCGAAATTATAAGAACCCGTTGTTGCAGGGGTAAAATTAGCACTTGCTTTTTGGTAAGTTGTATTGATAAAAGAAGGCAGCGTGAGCAGTGAAGTGGTCATAGCTGCTGGTGTATTATTATTACCCACTTTTAAATCGATATTTTGAGGAGACGATGCGGATGAAGATAGATACCAGAATTCAATTTTATAAGCAGTCCCGGCATTGAGTTTAAAACATCTTGAAAATAACCAATCGTTTCCTGTGTTATATCCATTATTCAATTGTGCAGAATAAGACCCTGAATGAGCAGTGCCTGAAAATGGGAAGGTCCAGCCATAGCCATCTGCATTGGCATCTGCTTTTGTCCACATAGACATGTCGTCTGTTGCTTCAAAGCCCATTGTGTAGGGTGCAAAATTAAGATCATATCCGGTATTTATCGTATAATTATTAATAGTGTCATTGCCAAGGGTAATATCACCATTAACATGAATATATGCTTTAAAAGAATAATCGGAAGGTGCTGAGATATTTGCTGTTTGTGTAAAAGTATAGTTATAGGATGAATCCGGAAGAATAGTGTGTATCATTTGTTCATGAATCACGCTGCCATTGTTTATTTTATAATAAACCTGAGCTGTATCTACTGCCAGAGAGCCATAATTTTTCAGACGGATAGTCACATTTTCAGTAGCAGTTGCAGCACAGGAGTTGACGGGATGTAAAATAGCAATAATGCCAAGATTTTTTGGAGAAATAGTATATTCATAAGCCCCTATGTCAGGAGTGGTTGCATTACGTACATTCCCTTCTATATCGTCGGTAATTCCTGCTATTGGCGTTCCGTGTGCGTTGAGCTGGGAAGAATATGTATGTAGGTCAGAAGTGCTTAAGAAACCCGGATCAACGCTCAGGGAATTAATGTCCTGAGCTGTTGCCGTTCTCCACGCAGCAATAGTAGTCTTATCAGAGACCAAAAATCCAAGAACACCCTGACTGCCTGAAGTGTAGTAATCATTATTATTGATAGAAGTAAAGGATGAACTGGGCGCGATAGAATAAATGGCGTAATTCTTAGAAGTGGTGTTAGCCGTATTGTTCATTGAATTTTGAAAAACATTGTTTTTTAAATTTATACCTGTTAAGGTTCCGGTGTAAAACAGAATAGCTGTTGTTGAAGTAGCAGAACTATAAGTAAGGTCGCCACTCATATAAACAGAGTTATAATAAATATTTAAACCGGCAGCAGTACCATCAAAATACATACCCACAGGAGAAGAGTTACTGAAGACGGAATAACCATCACCGCCAATTTTATATATAATATTGTTGGCTATGGTTAAGTTGGTGCTGGCATTATTTGTATTGACATAAAGGCCTCGGCCACCATAACCACCGGTTCCGGTATAAATGATATTATTTATATTATTTTTGAGTACTGTAGTAGAAGCTATCCCTGTAGAAAGCGTTAACCCAACAGGGGTTGTGCTTGACGTAATGATGTTGAAAATTGTGTTTTTTTCAACATTGCATCCCGCTCCATTACTAAGAATAATACCATCGTGCCCTAAATATTCATTTACAATGGTTGAACCTAAAATATTCCCTTTAATTTGTAAATTATCCATCAATCCGGGGTTTGAGGTAGCACTGCCTTGTGCCAAAATACCAACATTTGCTTTTGAGATATTATTATTCTGAATAGTAATATTATCATTATCCGCTCCTGTAGAGCCAATAGTTGCTCCACCGATAAAAATACCAATACCTGAGGCATTATCTCCTGCTTTTATATTGCAGTTTTTAATGACATTATTATTACACCCGGTCCCTTCACTTGCTATCCATACGGCAGCAGTTGAAGAAGCTGTACTGGTGTTCATAATAGTCATATTCCGTGTTGTAGTTCCATTATTTGACCCATCAAAAATAATATAACTGGCTTCATCTAATTTCAGCGTACTCGTTGAAGAACTATCAGTGATTATAACCGTTGCTCCAGTGTTGGGCTTAAAGGTTATTGTATTTGTCGCAGAAGCCCCGATAATAGCATTAAATGTCAGTTTGTTATAAGTGCCGGAATTAATTTTAAATACTGTAGGCCCACTAATGCCGCAATTGTTAAGGGCAATCATCACATCAGCAAAAGTAGGAAAATTGGCGAGAGCACCCCCAATAGTATATGTACCGCTTAATTGAGCTGAACAAGCATAGAATGAAATGCTTGTTGTATCATTTCCATGATTCTGATCAATGCTGTCGTTAGGAAGCTCTGTCCAGGCTTTAATTGTATGACTTCCATTGGTTACGTTAATATTTCCAATAGTTACAGGTGCAGAACTGATGGCTTCGAGTAACGATCCCGTCCACAGATGCGGTGTTTGTAATACACCATCTAATTTCCAGGCTACAGTTGCTTTTACTAAAGTATCAACGGAATAATTTTTAATCAAAAGCGTTACGGGTGTATTTGATCCTGATATAATTGTTCCTGAAGGTGTTATAATTTGTTTTACACCTGCATCATGATTAAAATTGGTTGCAGGAAAACTAATTTTAATATTAGGACGAGAAGTATTTAAGGCCCCTGAAGTTATTGGTGGTGAGTAACTCTGAGAATAACATTGATGGGTATTTCCTGTTGTTGTAGAATAATTAAAAGTTGCATAAAGATAAGTACCAGAGGCGCCATAATTTGCCTCACATAAAACCATAAGGTTCCCCGAGTTATAATTAAAGGCTGCTGTTGGCGTAAATGATTGCCATCCAACAGTAGAGAAGCTGGTTGTACCATTATAAACAAGCGTTGCTCCGGCAATCAGATTTGCCCAGGTGTCAGTAGTGGAAAAAGTTGATGAAGGTATAGATTTTAAATAAATTTTTACAGGGCAACTTGCGCTAGAAACAGAAGCAACATACCATTGTAAACCATTTACTATGCCACTCGAATTTATCTCTGAACTTGAATATATAGAGGCGCTTCGTGTAAATCCATTATCTTCACCAAATGGATAAGCTTGAGTAGAAGTACCGGTTCCTATTTGAACAATACTAGGACCTTTTTTAACATAAAACCATTGGGCTGTTGAACTTCCTATATTTGCTGCCGGCGACCCGTCTTTAGCAAATACCTGATAATCTACATGTTTGTAGTATGTTTGACCAGGGATAAACCCCTGGTATATATTGCTTCCTAAAGATGTCATGCCTAAAGTTACCGGTGTTCCATTATTAACTTTGTAAACGATATAGGCAGTGTCTATTCCCGATGCATCTGTGATGAGTGCTTTAACTTCGTAAGGGGTTGTTGTATAAACAGTGTCCTGTAAAATAGGCGTTTGCAGGGTAACTACTGGCGGTACAAGTTCTGATGTGGCCACTTTAACTTTTACATTATCAATAAGCCAACCGTAGTCGCCGTTACCACCAGGAGTACCACCATCTTTCAGTTTAAACCTGAACTTTACATTAGCCTGATTGGCTGCAATAGATGAAATATCAAACGTTTCAGTCTGCCACCATAAGTTTTGAGGCACTTGAGTTGGAAGAGCCAAAGCCCATATGGTATATGATCCTGCACAAAATTTATTTCCCAGAGTTCCAAATAAACCGCTGCCCAGATACTGTGAACCCACTAATTTAGTCCAGGTGGTACCCCCGTTAATTGATATTTCAACAGTTGCTGAATCCAGAGGATCTGTCTTGCAGATTTGGTCAAATTCCAGAACAACAAACGCGTTGCCTACAGTACTGAATGAATTTGTTGTGGTCAGATACGATGTCCCTCCTGATACAACTTTACTTGAATCAGAATATGTGCTCGACTTGGCAAATCTGTGCGACCTTGCCCAGCCGGGAGTTCCCGATGAGGTGACTGACAAAGGTGTCGTCTCAAAAGTTTCATTAAAAATAACTGTTTGTGAATAACCAACCATGGTCAGGGCTAAAAAGAAAAAAAGTGATGTTAACTTTTTCATATAAAAGGTTTTAATAAATATTTATGGTGTATAGTTTACAAAAATAATGAAAATTTTTTGCATAAATATAAAGTAATTTATTTTTTCTTATCTTTGTATATGCTTAAATGAGCATTTATCAACTTTCTCAGTTATTTTAAAAAGCATTTTATTCCACTATGTACATTATCGACATTGATGCTGAAAAAAAAGAGATTCTTAGTCGTTACAGGGCTTTACTCAAGGATTGCAGGCCTAATATAGACAAGAATGACAAATTAATGATCCGCAAAGCTTTTAATCTGGCTGTTAAAGCACATAAGGATATGCGCCGGCAAACCGGTGAACCCTATATTTACCATCCTATTGCTGTGGCGCAAATTTGTGTCAGCGAAATCGGATTGGGAGGGACATCTGTTATCTGTGCCTTATTGCATGATGTTGTTGAAGATACCGACTATACGATCATAGATATTAAAGAGCTTTTTGGTGATAAAGTAGCAAAAATTGTTGACGGTTTGACAAAGCTTACGGGGATTTTCGATAAAAGCTCCGGCAATTTACAGGCTGAAAACTACAAAAGAATGCTACTGACGCTCTCCGACGATGTGCGTGTAATACTTATAAAACTTGCCGACAGACTTCATAATATGCGTACACTCGAAGGGCTGCCTCACGAAAAACAATTAAGGGTTTCTTATGAGTCTACATATCTCTTTGCACCGCTGGCCCATCGTTTAGGGTTTTACAATATCAAAAGCGAGATGGAAGATATCGCTTTCAGATATACTGAACCAGAAGTTTACAACGATATAAAACAAAAAATAGAAGATACCGAAAAGGAAAGAGATAAGTTAATTCAGAGTTTTATTGCCAGCATTAAACCCTCTCTCGATAATAGTGGTGTCCCTTATAAGATATATCACAGGCTTAAATCTGTTAAGTCTATCTATGATAAAATGCAAAAACAGAAAATTCCTTTTGATGAGGTTTATGACTTGTTTGCTATCAGGATTATTACAGATACAAAAAATCTGGCCGATGAAATGAGGGATTGTTTTGCCATGCTGGCCGTTATTTATAATCTCTACACACCAAACCCCGAACGTTTCAGAGACTGGCTGAGTATTCCCAAGGGCAATGGTTATGAGTCGCTGCATACAACAGTCATGTATAAAAGCGAAGACGAGCGTAAGGCCGTATGGGTGGAGGTTCAGATAAGAACTGTCAGGATGAATGAAATCGCAGAAAAAGGTTTTGCCGCCCATTGGAAATATAAAAGTGCAGAAAATTTAAAAGAAAATAGAATTGATGACTGGCTTAATAAGGTGCGCGATATCCTTCACAGTGAAGAAGAAAATGCCCTTGATTTTCTCGACAATGTGCAGAATTCTCTTCAGACAGATGAAATTTATGTATTCACCCCCCGTGGTGAGCTTAAAAGCTTTCCTATTAATGCTACAGTTCTGGATTTTGCGTATAGTATTCATTCTAAAATCGGCGATAAATGTATCAGTGCCAAAGCCAATAACAAGCTTGTCCCTATTTTTTACAAACTGCACAGTGGCGACCAGTTAGAAATAATAACCTCCAACAAGCAATCGCCTAAGCTCGATTGGGTAAAAAATGTTGTCACAGCTAAGGCCAAACATAATATAAAATCTGCGCTTAACGAAGAAAAGAAAAAAATTGCTGAATCGGGCAAGGAAATCCTCGAACGTAAACTCAAGAATCTGGATATGCCTGTTAATCCTGAAAATGTTAACAAAATGGTTTCCTTCTTTAAACTTAAAAGCGCTCAGGAACTTTTTATTAATATAGCTTCCGCAAATATTTCTATGCCCGGCATTAAGGAATTTGTAGAGAAAGAAAAAAACTTTTTTAAACGCATACTGAGTTTTGGGAAAAGACCTGACCCCTCTGAAGTTGCCGAAAAAGCGGAATTTCAGAGAATTAAAAAAGAAATGGATGTCCTTCTTTTTGGCGACAAACTTGAAATCCTCGAATATACCCTGGCTCATTGTTGTAATCCTATCCCTGGTGATAGCGTTTTTGGCTTTATCAGCATTGCCGACAAGGGTATTAAAGTGCACCGTTCCAATTGCCCCAACGCAGAAAACCTTCACTCAAAATATGCCTACCGTATCATAAAGGCCCGGTGGACCAACAACCAGGCAGGCCAGTTCCTCTCTGGTATACTTATTTCCGGGTTCGACGCTTTAGGACTCGTTAACACTGTTACAGAAGTCATCTCCAAAGAACTTAATGTGAATATGCATTCAATTAATTTTGAAACCAATGAAGGCGTTTTTGAAGGCCGGATAATGCTCTATGTCAAGGATAAAAAACACCTTGATAATTTAATCAAAAAACTTAAAACCCTGGATGGTATTAAATCCATCCAGAGAATGGCTTAAAAAATTACTTTTAGGGCTTATTTATAAGTATTACATTTATTTTATATCGATATTATTC
>Ga0118677_10013091_pt1 | contig 12015 bp, 8 predicted proteins | sample AliMusrvi5mmetaG_FD_86154 | JGI IMG/M metagenome (GOLD analysis project Ga0118677, IMG submission 86154) | reverse complement strand
GGCAAAGGTTTCGGCGGACACATCAACATCGGGAACCAGTCGCAACAGGGGCGCAATCTTCAAACGCAGGAAGTTGATTTTTTCAGTGGTCAGGTATTTCCAGAAATCAGGGTCTTCCCAAGCCGGACCGACTTCGCCCCAGATCTTGCGGACCAGGAAGGAATCCGTGGGCACGCGGGCGAGCATGGCGCGGCAGCCCGCACTGGCCAGTTGATGGGCTTCCAGGTAAGTTGGGCATTCCTGCCCGACCGGCTTGCCCGGATTGGCCACCTTGCTGGTGAGGGTCAGGATATCGAGCCGGGTATTGAACAAGCGTACGAGGATCGGAAGTTCAGAGGGCGGAGCCTCCTCGGTCTGTTTGCCGAAGTCGTTCTGCCAGAAATCGATGATGAGGAACTCTTCTTTCTTACCTCCGGGCAGGCGGTCAAAGAATCGGCAGGCCTCCTGGTTCCGGGTGCCACGCCCGATCATCTGCCAGAGTTTGATGCGGGAATGAACGGGCTTCATGAAGACCAGGTTGACGACTTCCGGTATATCCACGCCGGTATCCAGCATATCCACGGAAACGGCTATTCGAGGTTTATCTTGTTTTTTGAATTGGGTGATGAGCCCGTCACCGTAAGGACCGTCATGCACCCGTTCCATGCCATGATGGACCACCTGAAGCAGTCCCACATGCTCGGGGAACAACTCCTCGAATACTTCCCGAATGCGATCGGCATGCTCTTTAGTCATGGCAAAGACAATCGTCTTGCCCGGCAGATGTCCTCCGCGGTCCCGGATACAGACGTTCATAATCTCTTCCCACTGCCGCCGGAGGGTATCGCGATTGGAGACATGCACTTCCAAGTCCGTTCCCGAAAAATCAAGATTATCGGGGTCAATGCCCTGCTCAATGAGCGCGTTGCGATCCTCTTCGCTCAAGTCGGCGCCATTGATCCCCTGGCGCTGGAAGCCGGTCTGGGCCTGGTAGAGCCGGAAATCAACGAGACGCCCTTCCGCCACGGCCTGCGGGTAGGTGTAGAGAAAGGTGGGCGTTTGGTCGCGGCAATCGAAGGTGCGGAACGTGTCGCGGTCAATGAAGGCTGCGGGGGTGGCGGTCAGTCCGATCATGCGGGCATCGAAATACTCGATGACTTCATTAAAGCGGTTGAAGATGGAGCGGTGGGCCTCGTCGAAGAGGATGAGATCGAAGAAGCCGGGACTGAACTGCTCAAAACATCGGGAGAGAGTTTGAAGCGTGGAGACATAAAGGCGCTTATCGGTGTCAATATTGGCTGTGTGGATTCGGACCCTCGGCTCATGGGGTAGATGCGCCTTGAACCCATCGATAGACGCCTGCTCGACCAAGGCATCGCGATCGGCCACGAAGAGAATCTTCTGAGCCCAGGAGGAGCGCAAAAAGATATCCACCAGCCCCATGGCGGTACGGGTTTTGCCCGTGCCGGTGGCCATTACCAACAGGGCGCGGCGCTTGCCGTTGGTAAACGCCTCCGCCACGCGGCGGATGGCTTCATGCTGATAGGCCCGGTCCACAATGCTACGGTTGATCGGCTCCATCGCCAGGGGTTTCCGGTTCTGACGAATGAAACGCAGGCGCTTGAGATCGTTGCGCGTGGTAAAGCCTGCCATCGGGCGGGGATTCGCCTGCCCGACTTCCCAGAACCAGGTTTGATGGCCGTTGGCCATAAAGCCAAAAGGAAGGAAAGGCTGCAGTTTGCCGATACGGTTGATGTAGAGGCGGAGCTGCTCTTCCCCTTCGCGCGCATTGCGGGACGTGCGCTTGCACTCAACCACGGCAAGCACACAGCCATCCTCATCATAGAGACAGAGATCGGTGATCCCGGCTGGGCCGACACTGCCGTAGGCAACCGAAGCCTCCTTTGTAGCGGCGGCGTCGGCAGGGACTTCGCGACGGATTTGCGTGCGGTCATCCATCCGCCAACCCGCCTGCTCCAACTGGCGGTCGATCAATTGTCCGCGCGTTTCATGTTCGGTGAGTGCCATAGGCTCCGCGTCAAATTCAAATGGAAATGTCCCCCACACTGTCACATGCCGGAATGTGGGACAAGCACAAATTAAGGAGCAATTTTCCCGTTCTTATTTCCCGGCTGACAAGTCGCGAATTTTCATGTTAGGATGCGGGTATGACCCGAAGATATTTCTTACTATCCCTAATTGCAGGAGTCGCTGGTATGACACAACGATTTTCATTCGGAAAAGGACTTGAAGGAGCCGGACAAAAAACAACCCGTATGCCCGTGCTGTTTATCGGGCATGGCAATCCCATGAATGCCATCGAGGACAACGAGTTCAGCCGCGCCTGGGCCGAACTTGGACAACACCTTCCCCGGCCGAAGGCGATCCTCTGCGTCTCCGCCCATTGGGAAACCGACGGCACCTGGGTGACCGCCATGCCGCATCCCAAGACGATTCATGATTTTTCCGGATTTCCCGACAAATTATACCAGGTACAATACCCGGCGCCAGGTGCGCCAGACTGGGCCCAAACGACGTGTCAGACGATCAAGAAGGTGCCCGTCAAGCCGGACCTCGACTGGGGTTTGGACCACGGCACCTGGGCGGTGTTATGCCGGATGTATCCCAAAGCAGATATACCCGTGTTCCAGTTAAGTCTCGATTGTAACCTGTCTCCCCAGGCCCACTACGACCTCGCCCAGGATCTCCTGACGCTTCGGGATCAGGGGATCCTCATCATCGGCAGCGGCAATATGGTTCATAATCTCCGCCTGATGGAATGGACGGATAAACCCTTCGATTGGGCGGTTGCCTTCGACCAAACCCTGAAGAAGCTGATCGAGCGAAGGGACATCAAGGCGCTGATTAACTATCCGGCGCTCGGGCCCAACGCGGCCCTCGCCATTCCAACCAACGAACATTATCTCCCCCTGCTCTATGCCCTTGCGCTCCAAACCCAGGATGACCCGCTTCGCTTTTTTGACGAGAAGATGACCCTGGGTTCCATCTCCATGCGCGCCCTCCAGATCGGGGTTACCTGAAGTAGTCATTCTTGCCTGACACTTCTCTGCGCTCCCCGGAGTCGGGCAGGAATGCCCGACTTACTTGGATTCAAGCGATCACTGCACCAAATCGCAGATGCGCCCCTTCCGGCTCCTCTCTCGATTTGAACTTGCACCCCGCGCCATTTATCGGGACACTCAAAAGACAACTCGGAGATCGTGTCATGGACCCCAGCCTGCCCGTCCTTCGCCACAATGTGAATTGGATCCGCGACCCGCGCAACCCCATCCTGCCCCCAGGCCCCGCCGGATCATTCGATTCCATCTGCGCCATGAATCCCTGGGTCATTCGCATCGGGGATGAATATCATCTCTATTATGCAGGCGGCGATGCCGATGGCAGACGCCGGATCTGCCTGGCCACGGCTCCCGTGTCCGACCTCAGCCGCTGGCAGCGCCATGGCCCGCTCTTCGACAACGGCTCTGTGACGAGGGCTTCGATGATGAGGCTCTCAGCTCTTTGGATAGGTCATCCACGAGAGTCGTTTCGAACCTTCCCGCTCCGTGGTGGCAGAGGTTCGCCGGCCGAGGCTTGGTCCTCGGATACGTTCAGAGTGGGAAGACTTCGAACTTTACCGCGACGATAGCGAAGGCTGCTGATGCCGGCTATCGGGTGTTCATAGTTCTTTCTGGCATCCATAACAATCTCCGGAAGCAGACCCAGATCCGTCTGGATGAGCAGCTTGTCGTGCCCAACGAGGGCCAGTGGTTCCGGCTCACCGATGAGACGCACGACTTCGGTCGCCCAGGCAATGCGGACACATATCTCTCCACTCGTCAGAAGCGCACTCTCATCGTCATCAAGAAGAACAAGTCGCGTCTTACGAATCTTGCCAACTGGCTCGAGAGCGCATCTGTAATCACCAAGAGCGGATGCCCGATCTTGGTGATTGACGATGAAGCAGATCAGGCGAGCGTCAACTCCAGCTCGCAAGAGGATCCGACCGTGATCAACTCTCTGGTCAAGCGGATCTTGGACCAGCCGAAGATCGCTTATGTCGGATATACTGCAACTCCCTTCGCCAACATCTTCGTCGATCCAACCGTTGAGGCTGATCTCTACCCGCGTGACTTCATTTTCGATCTTCCACGCCCTTCGACCTACTTCGGTCCGGAGCGGCTGTTCGGACGTGATCCCATCAGCGAGGACGATGACGAATCCGATCTGGACGGACTTGATGTTGTGAGGTTCGTTGCTGATGCGGATGCTGACATGCTGCGCCCGCCGCAGAACCGAGCGCAGCGTGAGCAGTGGGATCCCACGATGTCAAAGTCGCTCCGGACGGCGATTCGCTACTTCCTGCTCGCAACCGCAGCCAGGCGATGTAGGGGGCAAGACGACAAGCACTCGTCGATGCTTATTCACACGACGCAGCTCGCGTCCGTGCACGAAAGTTACCGGCAGCCGGTCGAGGCGGTGATCAACGAAGTCCGCCGCGAGGTAGCTCGAGGGCGCTTCGATGACCTCAGGACACTCTGGGACAGAGAGATGGAGCGAGTCTCAATCGATTCTCTAGAGCCCGTGAGTTTCGAGGAGATCACGATCTCGCTGAATTCAGTCCTCAACGATGTGAGGGTTGTCGTAGACAACTACCGGAGCAACGAGCGTCTGGATTTCGGCAGAAGGAGGCTCGACGAGTTTGGGGACGAGACAGATGAGATAGTGCCGCAAGTCGTTGTTGTCATCGGCGGCAACACCCTCTCCCGAGGGCTGACCCTCGAGGGCCTAGTGGTCAGTTATTTTCTGCGGACTGCGAGTGCTTACGACACGCTGCTCCAGATGGGACGGTGGTTTGGCTTCAGGAGGGGCTATGAAGATCTGCCGCGAATCTGGATGACCCGCGAGCTCTCGGAGCACTTCCAGTTCCTTGCCACGGTCGAAGCTGAGGTCAGACAGGACGTCCTCCGCTATGACCAAGAGGCACTGACTCCGATGGAGTTCGCTGTCCGAGTGAGGACCCACCCTCAGCTTGCAATCACGTCACGACTCAAGATGCAATCAGCTGTTGATGCGCAAGTCTCGTACAGCGACCGTCGACTCCAGACCATCTTGTTCAACCATGGTGACAGATCTTGGCTCGACCAAAACTGGAGTGCCGGCGATCGACTCATCGATGGGATTCAGCAACGCGGTTTGCCGCGGAGTGAGAAGAGTGGCAACACTGTTTTTCACGAGGTACCGGCAGACCTTGTGACAGAGTTCCTCGGCTTGTACAACTTTCACGAGGATTCCCAAGACCTTGTGACAGAACGAATTCTCGAGTACGTCGAACGCCAGCGAAAGAATGGCGAGCTCGACAATTGGAATGTGGCGATCGTTCAACGAACTGACGAGAAATGGGGGACGGCAGCGATCGGAACGCAGCACCCGATTGAGGTCGGACGCGTAAACCGTGCCGCAATCGATAGCGGGTCCAAGTCTCACGCGAACATCAAGAGTCTGATGTCGAAGCTCGACAGGGTGCTCGACCTTGATCTCCCACCCGCCGATGCCAGTGGCATGTCTGATGCGGAGCTCCAAGCCTTGCGACCTCTCGGCACGGGACTCTTGTTGCTCTATCCAATCAATAAGGATTCCACTCCGACAAGTGACAAAAGGGTCGAACTCGATGCGTCGGCAGATGTTCTCGGGCTCGGCCTTGTCTTCCCGAAGGCACTGATTGACGAGCCGGTGAGCTACAAGAGCGTCTGGCTCCCTGATGTGGAGATAGAGGTGGATGATGAGTTCGATGCGTCGGCGCTGGATACCGAAGCGAGTCTGGACGACGTCGAAATCTCATGAATGCGGATGATCTGACAGCGAAATGGATGGCTCTCGGTACCTCGACGCCAAGACAAGGCCTCTTTCAGATGGCTCCGCTTGGAGTGCGGGTCAGAGATGGGGAGGTTCGGCTTGGCCGCGATCACGCCGGGCTCTACTACCTCTTCGTCCCGATCCCAGTCGATGCCAAGGTACTTCCTGACAGGGATTCCAAGAACATCATGATCGAGCCAATGATGGTCGCTGGTGAGCGACACTTAGTTTTGAGTTGCGCAGAGGCCTCATTGGCCGACCTGTTCGCACTCCTCGTTGGAGAACTGGTTGAAGAGCTCGAGGCTCGGCCGGACGAGGCTCTCAGCCTTCCGTTCGCAGCGCTCGCGAAGTGGAGGGAATTGCTGGCGAGAGGGAGATCCACTTTGTCCGATGACGCCCGCGCAGGCCTCTTCGCTGAGCTCTGGATCTTGTGCAAGATTCTGGATCTCGACCCAGCCAAGCGAGCTGACGTCTGGAAGGGGCCACTTGGAGGCGTGCACGACATGTCACGACAGGGCAGCGCGATCGAGGTGAAGGGTTCACTAATGCGAACTGGCCGACGGGCTTTGGTTCACGGGATCACGCAGCTGGAGGCTCCGACCGAAGGCCGGCTCCACCTCTGCTTCGTTCGAATTGAACGCGATGACCAGGGAACTAACCTCACCGATCTCATGAGGCGCAGCGGAATCGAATTGAAGCTGAGACCTTTGGCCGAGCGAGTCGGGTTCGATCCTTCTGACGATGCTGCACGATTCAAGGTGACGGAAGAGTCGTGGTACTTGGTAGATGGCTCTTTTCCCCGACTGATCAACGAGGACCTCGCGAATGGTCACGTGCCGCCAGGCGTGCTCGGTCTCCAATACGAGATTGATCTTTCAGGTCCGGTCCCTGTCAGCCTCTCGAGGGCAGCAGTGGAGAATCTCATCCAAGAGATGGCGCGCTCGTGAGCCCTCGGCTTCGGCACTTTCCAGAATCTCGCCCGCCTAATGGTGGCATTGCGGGCGATGGTGCCTTGAAGCTCTTGGGCCGACCGACCCTAGACGCTCTCATCGTGCTGGTTCGAGAAGCGGCACAGAACGCTTGGGATGCAAAGAGCGAAAACTCCAAGTCGGTCACCTTCGACCTAGCGACTCGGGTGCTTCGAGAAGCCGAGGCTGCCGTGCTTCGGTCGGATGTGTTTTCTGGCCAGCCTCCGATTGGCGTCCTCGGAGACGAAGAGGATCGCACCTCCGATCTCAAAAGTTCCCTAGCCGGCGAGATCCGGATCCTCACCCTTACCGACGGTGGCACGGCAGGGCTTGGGGGTCCGATCCAGGCCGACAAGGCTGTCGACCGTGATCAAGTCACAGATTTCGTCGATCTCGTCTTCAACATCGGTCAACCTCGCGACAAGGAACTCGGAGGGGGTTCCTATGGGTTCGGGAAGACAATCAGCTTCTTGATCAGCCGTTGCCGGACGATACTCATCCACACGCGCACGATGGGAGTTAGCGGCCTCGAAGATCGGATCATCGGCCAAGCGATAAGCCAGCAATACCAAGACCGCGGTCTCAACTACACGGGCCGACACTGGTGGGGGGTGACGAGGAAGCAGAAGCACCAACTTTGGGTTGAACCTCTGGTAGGCGATGAGGCTCGGTTGCTGGCTGCGAGCGTCGGACTTCCGGCTCTCAAGAAGACTCAGACAGGCACCACCATCGCCATCATCGACCCAGACTTCGGTGGCCGCGATCCGAAGGCGGGTATGGAGTTCATCGCCCAAGCGGTTCTCTGGAACTTCTGGCCGAAACTTGTCGATGATGCGGAAGGCCGCAAGTCCATGAAGTTCTCGATCACATGCGACGGCGAGGCGATTCGAGTCGAGGATCCTTCGTCCCACCCGAAGCTTGCGCCCTACACCGAGGCACTTCGTGCCGTGCGGCTAGCGGAGAGCGATACCCCTGACAATGGGGATCCGTTTCTGGTGCTGAAAGAGATCAGATCGATGAGGCCCAAGTCGCATCTGGGCTGGCTTGCTCTTAAGACAGCGCCCGCTGGCCAAGCTGATGAGGTTGGGCCGGCTCCCACCAATGAGGACGATGCACCGATGACCTCTGCCGAAGGGTTCATCGGCAGATCCCACCACGTTGCTCTGATGAGGCAACCGGAGCTGATCGTGAAGTACCTCGAGGTGTCGTCTCTCCCTCACTCATCTCTTGCGTGGGCAGGTGTGTTCAAAGCGAGCAAGGAGGCAGATGCGGCCTACTGCGAGGCAGAGCCCCCTACTCACGATGACTGGAACAGCGGTCTCATCACCAATTCCACCCATAAGCGCCAAGTCAATGTCGGACTCAGGGAGTTGAAGAACGAGGCTGAAGTCGCCTACGGCGGTCGAGATCATCAAGGCGGAGGGGACGATGCTCCCTCTGGGGCCACTGTCGCGGATTCGCTCGGACATCTGATGAGCCAGACTCCTGGAACCCGACCGAGTAAGAAGACATCGGATAACCCTGAGGGTCGTTCGAGCTCGTCATCTCCCAAGGTTCTCGTCTCGAAGCAGTACTTGGACCCCGTCGGGAGCGAGATCCGGTTGTGTGTCGACTTCACCGTCGTTCCTGCTCGAACGTCACAGAGCACCCTTGTCAGGGCGATAGCAGTCGCGACGGCGGCGGATCGACCTGAAGTGGATCCGCCGGTTGGAGCTGCCGTCCCTTCCGTCCTCGGCTTCTTCTTGGGAGGAGAACTTATTTGCGAGGATTTTGCGGAGATTGAATCTGACGATCACAGCACATGGACGGTGAAGGTCTCGCAGCCGGCTGGGGTGACTCTCAGCCTCGAGATCTTGGCGGACCCAGTCGATGCGGTCCAGTCGTGAGGCTCTCGAGTCAGCCATATCTCCAATCAAGTGCCGTGAGCTGTGGCCGTTGGCACTTGACAGTGGATGGTCTCCGCATGCCCGCCCCAGACCTCGTCGACCACTGGTCTTACAGCACGCAGATGATCTTGGATTGCAGCATCGACGTCGATCCATTCAAGGTGAGGTCTGATTGCCAACTTCCAGGGAAGGCCCGAATTGGTGCGGTAGCGGTGTGGGCCGCGACGTCGACGAATCTCCGTTGTGCCTCCGAAGTTCTGGTCATCGAGTCGACCGGGAAGCACAAACTCGAGTTCTCGATAGCCGCGGGTCTGGCTGGAGGAGTGCTCGCTGTCGAGAGGAGGGTCGTGCTGCTAGATCCCGTGACGACGCGCTCGCCGCTGACGCCTAGCCGGGCAGGCTCGATCCTCTGGCAGGAGCCCCGCAAGGACACTTTGAAGTTGGTGCTCGAAGGGACCAGCCCTCGGTTCCCAACAGAGTTCACAGATTTCGAGATGGGCCGAATCGGCGAGCCTGGATCGATCTGGTGGCTCCACCTTGATCTGAGCGATCTGGATTCATCGGCTCTCTCGGCCGTGCGCCTCTATCTCAATTCGAAGAGCGAGGCGGCACGCCGGATCGACTCCGGCGCAGACGATGAGGAGGCTCGAGCGTTCCGATCTGCTCTCGAGTGGGATGTTGCCCGTCAGATGATCCTGAGGGCGATCTCAATGGACGAGTTCAGGTCGGGTTGGGGCTCATTCGTGCCGACATCGATCGGGGAAGTAATTGAGACGCTCATCTTGCGCTTGTTCCCGGGGCAAGATTCAGCATCCCTCTTCTCAATCTTGGAGAGCAGCCCAGATGTGTTGGAAGCTCGGCTTCAAGGACGGGTCGGCCTCTTCGCTGGTGCACGATGAGCTGGGTTTGGCCGAGACTCCCCGAAGCCGCGGCGCAAGCGAGATTCAAGAGCCTTGGAAGCTCGTTGGAGGAACTAAGGGAGTGGTCCGCCACATCCGACCATGAAGCCGCACCTGTCGCGGTAGGGGGGACCCCCGTTCCAATCAAAGTGGTTCAAGAATTGCAGATCCAAATCCGCGATATCGCTGCTTCTTACGGGTATCCGAGACTCCTTGCTAAGCCGAAGACCGCGAAATTCGATCGAGAGGCGTCTCTCGTCCTCTACGAAGTGATGGACATCATCCCCGCTGATGCAGCATGTCTTGAGGTCTGGAGTTTCACGACTCTCGTGCTACTGCCTGACGTCGCGTGTTGGCGCTTTCCGGAACGCGCAGAGGCCCGACTCCTCGGAAGGCCGAGGAACGTGTTCGGTCGGCTGTGGGCTCGAGTCGACGTAGTCGGCAGAGGACTCCTCGAACGCGAGGATTCGCTTGGCGAGGATGAGTTTGTTGGCATCATGGAGCGCACCAAGCTCGCAGCGGATCACCGGTTGGCTCGGCACCTTGCGCTAGCGCTCATCGAGCTCGCTCCTCTCTACTCAGTCCCAAGAAGCGAGTTGCTGAGAGATGTCGCCAAGCGCATCCTCCGACTAAGAGCTCTTCTGTCTCTTGAATCCCTGTCGGATGAGGAACTTGATGACGAGGTTCGCTCGTGTGTGATGATCTCCGGAGAGATGTTGGAAAGGGCGTGAACCGGCCTAGTCGGAGCGGCTCTTTGCGCGTACTCATGAGTGAAGCACCCGAGGCTCCTCGGAGAAATGGCAACGGAGTCGCGCTCGTTGATCGCGATTGCTGTCCCCTAGCCTCGATCTAGCCACACCCAGCTCAAAGCAACGGGTCAGCTCTCATCACGCAACACCTTTCTCGGAACGTTGACGTCCCCTGAAGTGGTGTCACTTGGAGGGTCCGCCAGGTAGTTGGGCCATCGGAGCATTCTCAACGTGTCCCTAGACAAGACACGAAAGCGAGAAACTCCGATGACCCACCAAGAGTTTGACCTGTCCGCGTTCGCCGATCGAGTTCATGATCGTCCCGACCTCGATCTCGTGCGCGAGATGGTGACCTTCCTCTATCAAGCCCTGATCGATGCCGAGGCCACCGAGCAGATCGGCGCCGAGCCCCACGAGCGGGTCCTGACGAGGACGACACGACGCAACGGGTCTCGACCCCGGCGAGTGTCGTCGAAGGCCGGCGACCTGGCGCTCAAGATCCCGAAGATCCGAAAGGGCAGCTTCTTCCCCTCGATCTTGGAGCGTCGCCGCCGGATCGACGAGGCCCTCTACGCCGTCGTGATCGGACCTCAAGTCCACGGCGTCTCGACCAGGAAGGTCGACGACCTCGTCCACGCGCTCGGCGTCGACGCCGGGATCTCCAAGTCCGAGGTGTCTCGGATCTGCGAGCAGATGGACGTTGAGCTCGAGGCCTTCCGCAGTCGTGACCTCTCTGGGTCCACCTACCCCTATGTCTTCTTGGACGCCACCTACATCAAGGGCCGGGTGAACAACCGAGTGGTCTCTCGAGCCGTCGTTATCGCCATGGGCGTGACGAGGGACGGCACCAGAGAGATCCTCGGGATCTCGATCGGCGACTCAGAGGACAAGGTCTTCTGGACCGAGTTCCTCCAGAGCCTGCGGGCCCGAGGGCTCTCCGGCGTCGAGCTCGTGATCTCTGATGCGCACCTGGGTCTCAAGGCCGCCATTCAAGAGGTCCTCGTCGGCTCGGCCTGGCAGCGCTGTCGGGTCCACTTCATGCGCAACGTGCTTGTCAAGGTCCCCAAGGCCCACGGTCAGATGGTCTCCGCCCTCATCAGGACGATCTTCGCCCAGCCTGATCAAGCCTCGGTTGGCGCCCAGCTCGACCAGGTCGCAGGCCAGCTCGACGGCCGCTTTGCCGTCGTCGCCGACATGCTCAGCGACGCCAAGGAGGACCTCTGCGCCTTCGCCAGCTTCCCTCAGAGCCACTGGACGAAGATCTGGTCGAACAACCCCTTGGAGCGGGTCAACGCTGAGATCAAGCGCCGCACGAGAGTCGTCGGGATCTTCCCCAACGACGCTTCAGCGCTCCGTCTCATCACGGCGGTCTGCGTCGAGCAGCACGAAGAATGGATCGCCGCAGAGCGGCGCTATCTCTCCGAGCAGTCCATGGCCCAGCTGGGCAGCACATCCACCGAGATCGACCCAGAGGCAGGCCCACCGACCCTCATGGCATGATCGTCATTGCGTTGAGGATGCTGCGGTCCAAGTGACACCACTCGGCGGGACGTGATCTGAGATTCCCCAGGGAAAGTGGACACCCAACATGTCGCCTCGATGAGGCGGCTGGAAGGATGTCCCCATGGCAGTCACAAGAAGGAAGTTCACCCTCGAGTACAAGACCGAGGCGGCCCAT
>Ga0118677_10013090_pt1 | contig 12015 bp, 4 predicted proteins | sample AliMusrvi5mmetaG_FD_86154 | JGI IMG/M metagenome (GOLD analysis project Ga0118677, IMG submission 86154) | reverse complement strand
GATTATAAGTTATGCCATTATAGGTTGCACTTAAAACGCCGTCAGGACCTACAACTATACTAAAATCACCTGTATATGTATCTCCAAGCGTAGAAACAATTTCCTTAATAAATGGGTCATTCGCGTCTTTGACACTATCATAGGTCTTTGCGGCTGGTGTATTGCCTGCCTCCTTCATAGTGCCATAAACATAGTCTCCTACAGAATAATACAAGCTTGAATAATCTACTGTATTATTTGTATCTGTACTCGTGCTGCTTCCTAAAATGCCCTGTAAGGCACTGCTAATACCATCTTGCTTCAATAATGGTCCAAAATAATCCTCTGTATTTAAATCTGAAAGCTTAATTTTATCAAGTGTATCAATATCTGGAATTGTAGTAGTTTCAAGCTTCGTAAGCACTAGCGTCCCATTTAAGTCAATGCTAACTCCATTTAATGCTGCTTCATCCCCAGAAATTTTCGCAGTAATATCGTACTTCAAATTCTTCTCGACCTCTTTAATGGCAAAGTCAAGAGTAACTTTAGTTTGGTTATCTATTGCAACCGTTAATTTATATGTTCCTGCCGGTGCCATTACCTGCATCATTTCCGGCGAGCCAGTTATATTGTATTCTAATAATATTGGCGTAAAGTTTTCAGTAGAAGATTTGGCATCTATTTTTATCTGTCCAACATTATTGCCATTGTCCTGCACAGCGTTATCCCAATTAACAGTTACAGTTTCGTCATCAACACTGACCGCCATATTTATATTACCGTTAAAACCATTAATACTAACAGTTCCATTTGCTGCAAAATTAAATAGATCTTTGTTGTTTACATAATCGCTGATTGAAAATGCCGCATCTGTTTTGCCATCTTTGATGAAATAATGCATCTTAATAGCGCCATCACTATTAGACATTTGTCTTGCAAATATTTTTTCGTTATTATCAAACCAAACAGTCATTACAGTATTTTTAAAGTCTTTTAAATCTGCTGCTTGGTCAGCAATCTTATTTGTAGCATCATCTATTTGCTTTTTAATGTCATCGTCAGACATATTTAAGGTCTTGTCAAAGTCCATTGCCTTATATGTGTTTTGTATAATACTCAATACCTTATCGTCAGACTTTAGCTTGTCTGCAAAAGCTTTCATTATTGCTTGAGCAGTATTTTTATCAATATTAACTGAAAGTGAATTACAGGAAATACCCTGATAAGTGTCATTTGAGTTAAAAGTGATTTGTGATTTGTCTATATTTGCAACTACAACATCCGTATAATAACCCTCTATTATAGTAGCAATATCACTAAACTCCGAACCTGTGTATTCTTTAATTAATCCATTAATTGTATCTGCCTGAGGTGCTTTGCTTTCTGTGTCTATGTATTTTTGATTCGCTTGCGGAACTCTAAATACCGTCATACCATTGCCTGTAACCGTCTCTAAGGAAACATTAATTAAATCTTTTACAGATAATTTTGTCTCTGTAGATTCTTTTTTATTTGTAACATCCATCTCGGTTGTTACTTGGAGAGAAGAGTTATTTATGTAATCTAAGGTTTCAGCAGGCAAAAGGCTTTCTGCGCCATTAACTTTTGGCGTGAGCTTTAATTCAGTTTTATATTTATCCCAGCTGGTATCTGCCTTTGTTGCAGGGGTGCTCATAAAGTTTTTGAAGATAGAAGTATTATTAATTTCTAGCTGCTGCCAATAATTTTTTGCGCCCATAAAAAGAACCTTAAGATCAGGGCGGAATAATGCCCAGCCTGCAAACGCCCCTATTCCTAAGGCTATTACCAAAATAACAGCGATTAAGGAAATAAGCAAGCCATTCTTTCGTTTAGTTGGGGGATAAAAGTTTGACATATTATTGTTTGGAGGATAAAAGTTGTTAATATTATTTTGAGGTTCAGCGTTGTACATATTATTTACCGGGGTATATTGTTGAACATTTTCGTTTGCAAATGTAGCTTGAGGATTATCCTTCTCTTCGTTGTTTACATTTGTATTGTGTAAATTTTCTTGCTCAGACATTTCGTTACCCTTCTTTCAATTTTTAATTTAATTTTATAATTAACCAAATATATATTACAATAATTTGGCTAATATGTATACAGTATAAGCTATTTTGTATAATAGTGCAATAATAAAATTCAATAATAAATATTTTTTATATTAGACCATTGCCACAGGATGCCTAAGAACAGTTTTCATACCTTCAGGTTTACTTTTTCTTGGGTCAGAAAGATAGATTTCATGGTGCTTTCCACCATTTCCAATTCTATCCTTTAAACCTTTTTGCAAAATATATGCTTCAATTTTTTCCATAGTAATTATTTCTGCAGCGTATGGACCAATGTGCATCATGTGAACGCATAAGCCTTCGTCAAAGGCTTCAAATCTTGCATTCTCAACCTGTAAATTTGGCTTTTTTATTTTCAATACATCGCAAGCCCAATTAAACACAGAAATATTCACAAACTCTGGCTGGCGAATCATTAGCGTCCATTTCCAATTTTCTCTTTCATCCAAAGAGAACTTTCCGTCGCCTATCCACCAAAGCCCTTCAAGCGGTGGTACCACATATTCAAAATATCCTTTTGGCTGCTCGCCTTTCATTTTGCTCATTTTAATTGTAAAGGATAATCCATATAGCAATTCTACAGCTTGCTCGAATATAGTGTTATTGTTTGGGTCGCCAAAGCCATCAGCCATAATAAAATTCATTGTTGGAATTTCTATTAATGCGGGTGCATCCTTGGGCAAATATAAATCCTTATATTCTTTTTTGAAATCAAAAACCTTTTCACTCATCTTTTGCACCCGCTTTCTTATGTAATTTTATAAATGCAAATCCACCACATGCCAATAAAACTATAACTATAGCCCCCAAAATAGGCAGCCATACTTTTGATTTTGGCGGAATACTCTCTGGGTTTTGTGTTGTCAATTCATCTGTTGCCGATGTCTCTGTTGTTAACGTATTTTCAGGAGCAGGAGACTCTGTAGAAATGCTTTCTGTAGAGTTTGGCAAATTAGAAGGAGCAGAAGTGGTCGAAGATGCCCTAAGCAAATTGTGGAGCGCATCAATTCTGTCTGTATTAATTAAATTCTTATTGCCACTTTTTTGCACAATTCCATTAGCATCCACCTGTACGGTAGGACATAGCCAGCCACCCTCATCATGCTCGTTCCATGCATACATTAAAACTGCATTTGCCAAGGTCGAGCTAGTATTACTTTTAGTCCAGTTTATAGCGTTCTGCAGATGCGCAGCTATTTCGCCAGCAGTTGCGGTCTGCACCCAGCTATCAGCGGAAACTGTGCCCCAAGCAACGGGATGGTCATATCTAGGGCGCGGGTCCCACCCACAGCTAACAAAGGGCAGCTCATTATTCCCCACAGCCTTTTGCGTATCCCAGTTTTTTTCTACTCTTTGAGTTAAGCTATTATAACTTTCGCCATTCGTACCACTCTCTGCATAACGCGAAACTGCATCAATGCCCAAAGATGCTCCAGCCATTGAAACGCAATACGGAAGAGGAATACCTTCTTTTATACAATCCTGTTGAATAGCGCCTATTGTATTAAGCACATTATCATTACTAAAGAAAAAAATCAAAGGGCGCCCGCCTTGAACCTTCATATAAAAGTTTTCTTTAAAGTAACCAACCAATTGCGCTCTAGAGGCGTCATCAAAGGAGTCCGTAAAAATAATAGCGCTCATTTTCACTTTATCTCTAATACTACTGCTTACGTGCATATTTCTGGCTGTATCCATTCCGCTGCCTATTGGATACCAGCAATATGCCCAATAATCTATGCCTGCATAAGCTGCGTAGTTTATTTCTTCATCCATTTGTGTCTGAGTAATAGGCGGAAAATCAACATCATTTTCGCCATTTACTATAGAAAAATACGGAAGCCGAAAGTGATATTTATTGGGTCCAAGAGAGCGTGCAACCTGTGCTCCAACATTATATGATGAGTTGGAGCCAAAGGTGCCCTGGCTCTGGGGTAACCACGCATCCCAACGTATGGCTCCTACGGCAGGAGCACCGCTGCTTCTTTTTTCTAATGTTTGTGCAGTCGGGATGTAGTCAGGGCCTGGCGTAATGGCACTCGCTTGCACTAGAGAAAAATCGTCAATATATAAACTGGGCTTTGCATTAGCATCGCTGTTTTGTACATAAATTATCGCTCTGGTAAGCGTACCTTGCCAAGTAATCGCATTACTTGCAGTGCTTTTTGTAAAAGAAGTGCTAGAAATGCCGGCTGCATTTCCAGAGTACCATTGCTTGCCTTGCTTGTCACTTTCTATGCTGACTACTATAAACATATTTGTGGTGACTTCACCATCAACGAGCTTCATATAAGTGCTAAAATTATAATTTCCTTGTCCATTAGTTAATAATATTTGTGTAATATCCTGCTGAGCAGAAGACCACGCCTGCGTCCGCTCTGTAACTTTTATAGAAAAGCTACCGCTATTTTTATTAGCACTATCTCTCTCAAGCTTGCAGCCGTTAGCTGTCCACATAGAAATATCTGCATCTTCAAAGCCTTTATTCTTCATTAGCTCCTCCCCCTTTGCATTTGCATTGAAGATAGGAAATGTTAAAAATAGCAGTAAAAAAACTAATATAACTGATACAGTTTTTTTCATTATCACTCCTTAAAGCTTCATACTAAGCGAAATACGCTTTCTATTAATATCAATTTCTAAAATTCTAACCTGTACTATATCTCCCACGCTTACTGCATCAGTTGGATGCTTAATAAATTTATCACTGATTTGAGAGATATGCACCAAGCCATCCTGATGTACTCCAATGTCTACAAAGACGCCAAAATCAATGGCATTGCGTACCGTGCCCGTCAATATCATTCCTACTTGCAAGTCTTCCATATTCATAATATCTGACCTTAGCATAGGCTGCGGAAGCTCGTCACGAGGGTCATTGCCCCGCTTCTTTAGTGCATCCACTATATCATTTATTGTAGGCAGACCAATGCCTAGTTCGCTTGATAACTGCGTCATATTTTGATGATTCAGGCGCTCGTTAATATCACTTAATTTGTTTTGAGAAACATCCTCTAGTGTAAAACCAAGCTTGTTTAGCAGCTTTTCTGCCGCTGTGTAGCTCTCTGGATGAACAGAGGTATTATCCATTATGTTTTTGCCGCCGGGAAGTCTTAGAAAGCCTGCACATTGCACAAAAGCTTTATCGCCAAGCTTGGCAACCTTAAGAAGCTCCTTGCGAGTTTTAAAGCGTCCGTTTTTCTCTCTATAATCAATAATATTTTTGGCAATACCGCTATTTATTCCAGCAATATAGGATAGCAAAGAAGCTGATGCTGTGTTTAAATCTACGCCGACTTTATTAACGCAATCTTCCACTACGCCGCCAAGTGACTGCTCGAGGCGTTTTTGATTCATATCATGCTGATACTGCCCTACGCCTATTGCCTTAGGCTCAATTTTAACCAGCTCTGCCAATGGGTCTTGAAGACGGCGAGCGATAGAAACCGCGCTGCGTAAGGATACATCAAACTGTGGGAACTCCTCTGCCGCAAGCTTAGAAGCAGAATAGACAGATGCGCCTGCTTCATTTACTACCATATAAAAGACCTTGCGTTCTATTTCTTTTATAGCATCTGCTATAAAGATTTCTGCCTCTTTTGAAGCAGTACCATTGCCAATCGAAATAATGTCAACTTTATATTTATTAATTAAATCAATCATCTGCTTTTTTGCTTTTTGCATGTCATGATGCTCTAATGTGCAATAAATAACAGTAGTATCTAGTACCTTGCCTGTACTATCTACAATAGCAGTTTTACAGCCTGTCCTATATGCTGGGTCAAAGCCTAACACTACCCTATCTTTAACAGGCGGCTGCATAAGGAGACTTTTAAGGTTTGCGGCAAAGACCTTTATTGCCTGCTCGCCAGCGGATTCTGTAAGTATGTTCCGTACTTCTCTTTCGATAGAGGGTGCAATTAATCTTTTATAAGCATCAGCGCAGGCTTCTTCTACAAAATGTGTTGTAATTGCTCTTTTAGCAGGAGTTGTTTCACCATAGAGATATTGAATAATATTGCCTTCATCCAATTCTATTTTAACGCTTAAAAATTCCTCTTTTTCGCCTCTGTCTATTGCCAGGGCTCTATGCTTTGCCAGCTTGGAAAGAGGTTCCTTAAAGTCATAGTACATAGCGTAAACGCTATCTTCCTTCTTTGCCGCTTTGGATGAAATAATGCCTGTTGAAAATGTTATTTCTCGAATCACCTTTCTAAAATTGGCATCATCGGAAATTTGCTCTGCAATGATATCCATTGCGCCAGCCAGTGCATCCTCTGTTGTTAGCACCTGCTCATTTAAATATGGAAGCGCAAGCATTTCAATATTGCCTTTAAGAAGCTTTTGCTCATATAGAAGCATTGCCAATGGCTCCAGTCCTTTTTCCTTCGCTATAGTAGCTCTTGTGCGGCGTTTAGGACGAAAGGGTCTATAAATATCATCTAGCTCATTAATAGATTTCGCTGCATCAATGGCGGCAGCTAACTCCTCGGTAATTTTCCCTTGCTCGCTAATAAGGCGGCGAACATCCTCTCTGCGCTCATCAAGTGCACGCAAAAAGAGCAATCTGTCATTTAGCTCACGCAAAATTTGGTCATCAAGCTCGCCTGTAACTTCTTTTCTGTAGCGGGCGATAAAGGGTATAGTATTTCCTTCGTCAATAAGCTTAATTGTGCTAATGACTTGGTTTTCTCTTAGCTTAAATTCTTCCGTTAGTTGTTTAATTATGTCCATTATTTTTGTTTCCTTTATATTTATTTTTTATATACTTTAAGTACCCAATCATTTCCATCCGGCTTAACTCCTATGACATAACTTCCATTTGCAGGAGTAATTGTTTTTGCAGTTCCATAAACGCCCGTAATAGGATTGAACCATTGCATCCAGTAGGGCACATTTGCCATACCCTTCAGCGTGCCTGTATTTGTGGTGGTATTATAGAAGTAAGCAACATATAAATCATTATTTTTGCTGGCTACGCTGTAGAATGAACCATTATTTGAAAACCAGACAGTATCGTCAAATCTTGGCGTAAGGTTCCACCACTCAATGGCGCTAAAGAAAGTATGCATAAAGCCCAACTGATTGGCGGCAGGAAGCTGCATTCCCTCATACCAATTCATTCTTTTTACTGCCATTGTAATCTCGGAATCAGTATCTCTATCCAAGTCATAATTTCCCGCATAATCTCCTGTGGCATAGTCATTAATAGTCAACCAGACCCCCGCTGCACCATAACCAAAGCCATATACGCCATTCAAATAAGCTGACCAGCCTTCAAGGCGTGCGCCCAGTGAATTAGTCCAGAAATGGTCAAATGAGCCTTCATAATTTACTGTCGGCTTGGTTACATCACAATTCCAAAAGTTTTTTGGTATGCTAAAGTCTAGCTGGCTAAGTCTGGCGGGTGTCCATTGCATTGCAAACCAATTATGCCCATCAATATACTTAAATGAAGACCTGGTAGCATTGACGCCATGCACTGGGTCCATGCTGGCATACTCCATATGAGAGGTTAAAGGCTGACTATAACAATCATATTTATGTACCCATGCAGCTACCTTCTTCCATGGATTGGTGGTCGCATCAAAAACCTTTTGTTGGTCAGGCTGGTCATAGTAAAAGTCATCATCTGCCTCTTGCGCAGTAGTCCACATAACAGGATACGCCCCGTATCTAGCGACCCAATAGCGGCATAGCTTTTCCAAATAGGCATCCGGATAGCTTGAGGCGAAATCAGATAACTCCGTCGTAAAAAACAGCTGTGAATTTGCAAGTACTAAACCCATATCAGTAATATATTTAAACTTTTTATCTATATCTTCAAAAGCTGGAATATCGCAATTTGAAAGACCATCTCTTAAATTAAATTTTGCTCCCAATTCATAAGCCTGATAAACAGTAAAACCTTGAGCAACTCTCTTATCAACCATATACTTCGTTTGAGAAGCAACTCCAGGTATATTGGAGCCATCAAAATTATCATAAGGTGTTGCGCAATGGGTATCCCCCAAATAGAAAAACGGCGTACCGTCTGCATAAGTAAAATAGCGTTTATTTGCGCTAATTTTTATAAATCCATGCTTATATATATCCAAATCACCTGTATATGCAGCGCAAGTAATTTTGCCACTTTTGTTGTGCAGCCCCGCATCGTTGGTATCTGAGCAAGTTGTGTTATAAGTCCAGTCGCCTGTCATAGTTGGGGCAAAACGAACCTTCCATGAGCTTCCGCCATCCCAAAATGCAGGTCTAACCAATGTGGAATTATCTGGTGCAGTAAAGGTGACATCCATAGATTTATTGTTGAAAATATCGGCATTCGCATTTTTTGATATTTTTAAGTCATCAATATATAGATTTTGCCCTGTTGTGGTAGCAATGGCATCCAGCATCAAATTAAATTCGCCTGTTTCTCTTGTAATATCGGAATCTAAAACCTTTAGGGATGCCTTATACTCTATCCAAGTGTTTGCTGGCGTTGTTGTACTCACACCTATCGATCCAAAAGAAGCACCGCCAGCACTTGATAGGAATGAGTTTATATCAGCGGTTTGCCCACGTATAACCAATTGTCCATTCGATAAACTTGTCGGCAAAGCATTGATATATGCCCATAAGCTAATATCATATGTACCCGCCCCGCCATTTTTTAATAAATTATAAATGTTAATACAAGGTGAATACCAAGTATTTGCATGTCCCGCAAGCTCTAATGATTTTGCACCGTCATGTGCAAGCGCAGAGGTAGTACTGATGGCACCACCTCCAAATACACTCCAGCCCGTGGGAACAATTGCTGTTTCAAATGTGCTTTGAACAGTATCTCCAGCTATTAAGGAATCTTGAAATGCGCTAGTAAAAGAAATTTCCGTCGCTTGCCATTGCGCCGCAGAAATAGGCGCAGGGCTAGGTGCAAATGAAGTGAGCCTGCCTGAAGCATATTGCAATATTTTCAAAGCGTCTGAAGAGGTAATATTACTATCCACATTTACATCTGCTACCGTTATTTCATCGGCGCTTAATATTATCTTGCCAGAGGCTGCTTGAAGTGCTTTTAAAGCATCGCTTGCGGTAACAGTATCGCTATTATTTACATCGCCCAGCCCAACAAACTTTGGATATAAAGTCGTATCAGCATTCACTTTATCGGACACGAAATCCCACTTATTGATTATCGTTGCATCTTTATACCAGCCTAAAAAAGCATACTCCAAATGACCTAAACGTGTTGGAGGCGCAGGTGCAATTGCATTACTGCCAGTTTCTACACTTTGTAATGCAATGTTTGTGGCGTTGTCATAGGCTTTATAAGTCACGGTATTGCCAATAAATAATTTATCATAATACATATTAAAATCATCAAAATAAATACTATCGGAAGTTAAACTATCTATGCAAATATTCATAGTGCCTGAACTAAGTGTTAAATCGCTTGTTGAAACGATAAAGCTTGCAGAATATTGTGTCCAGGTGTTTGCTGCTGTGATTATACCTGAAGACAAATAGGCATAGCTTTGATTGTTTGGGAAAAACGAATATTGGTTAGCCGCCGCACCACGGATTAATATCCTTCCTGCGCCTGCGGCTGTGGAATAAACCCAAAAGTTTACTGTTATTACTCCTGCCCCTTTAGACTTTAGCAAATTATATATATTTAATTGAGGAGAATACCATTGGGTTGTTCCTCGTGATGTTAAGCCTAATGATTTCGTGCCAGAATGCGCAATGGCAGTAGAAACTGACAGCGTCCCACTGCCTAAATTTGTCCAACCGGAGGAGCCATTTTCAAAGTCGCTTGTATAAAAAGGTGCCGGTGTAGGTGCAGGTGTGGCAGTGGCTGTCGGTGGAATCTCTGAAAGTGAAACTATGGTATTTAAAATATCAGCGGAATTTGCATTTAATGAATTTGCCTTTGCAATTTTAGTAATGTTTAAAATGGAAAAGCTTGTATTTGCATCAATATCAATAAGCTCAATTAAAAGAATAGTACTTGTTGGCGGCAAGGCGCTAATGGTTATCGTGCGTATCTCCCCTGCGGGTATTTGTGTAATAGTGCTATTAATTTCATTTGACCAATTACTATCTCTTGAATTCAGTACCGCGCTGAAAGCAGAAGCACCGGTGTTTTGAATAACGACAGTAGCTGTCCCTCTGTCCAAATTTAGTACATCTGTGCCTAAATCATCTATTCTATGCCATGTAGTTGTTGAAGGAAATGCCGGTACATATGAATAATCATATTTGTATTTGCCAATGGGTGCGGTATCTGAAACCGCAAGGTAATTAATGCTAACATCATCAATGTAAAGCGAAGGTGCCACTACTGCATCTACACAAAGGCTCATTGTTCCAGCTGCATTAGCTAGGTCACTTGCTGTAATCACAACAGTACCTGAAAGCTTAGTCCATGTGCGATTTGATACGCTTGAAGAGCCTAATATAGCGAATTTGGATGCTGCATCTGTAAAAAAAGAATAACTATCCGGCGTACATCGCAATGCAATGTAGCCAATCGAGGTTGCTGACATACCATCTGCATAAACCCACATACTAATTTGATAAACGCCTGCTCCGCTGGCTTTTAAGGTATCATAAATATTATAGGTAGGTGATTCATAGGTAAGCGTCCTTCCTGTTTGCAATAATGCGTATGTACCGCTATGCGCTTTAGCTGATGAAATAGTTGGTGCGTTACCTAAATGCGTATAATCCCAGCTAGCTGACGTATCTGTTTCAAAGGTGCCCAAATCGTTTGTAAGTAAATTTGCGCCCTGCGCATTCACTGCGTAATGAATACTAATAGCAGGCATAATCGCCATAAGCATTGAAAGTGCAAGTATATATGCAATAATTTTCTTCATAATTTAATGCCCCTATTAATACTATTTTTAAATATAAATATACAAATTAATTATACAATAAATTGCCCTTGGTGTCTAGAAAGATAAATTGTTTCCAAGTAGATTTCTCCTGTTGCGTATGCACTTTCTTGCACAAAAAGGACTATCCCTATTAATTAATACAGCTTCAAAGCATGCAATTAACTTTCTGGATAGCCCTTAATATTTTAATAGCTAAAATACGTTTTAGAATTAAATATGCAATTATACATAGGTTGAGCTGATTTCGCTGACCATTTGCTCGTAATTCTCTAAAATACCTAAGAATACTTTTACGATTTCCGAATCAAATTGTGTGCCATTGCCCTGTAATAACTGATTTTTTGATTCCTCTAAGCCTAACTTGCTTCTATAATGACGGTCAGAAATCATTGCATCAAAAGCATCCGCAACAGAAATAATCTTTGCGAGCAAAGGTATTTGATTGCCTGTTATTCCTTCTGGATAACCCTTTCCGTCTATTCTCTCATGATGATACTTCACTATGGGCACTACATTCTTAAACATAGAAACAGCAGACATAATGTGGGCTCCCTTTAAAGGATGTTTTTTTATTTCCTCATATTCACCTGTATTTAAGCTCTCAGTTTTTGATAAAATATCATCTGCAGTACCTATTTTCCCTACATCATGGAAAAGACCCGCTACACGAAGCATTTCTACATCAGCCTCTGGCAGTTTCATTCCTTTACCTATCTTTACTGCATAGTACGCTACTCTGTCTGAATGACCTCTGGTATAAATATCCTTTGCATCAACAGCAAGCCTTAGTGCTTCGACTGTATCTAAATAGCTGCCTTTGAGCTGGTCGTAGGTTTTATTTAGTTCCTCGTTCTTCATATTAACCAGAGAGTGAAGGAACGCATTGCTTAATGATGAAGCCGCTTGATTCGCATAGATTTCCAGCAGCTTTATTCCTTCTTCAATTTGAAAGCTAATCGTTTCAGCGCTTTCCACAAAAATAATTCCAATAGACTGCAAATATTCGTTATTGAGGGGCAAAATGACACCATTTTCAACACGAACAGTTTCCTTCGTCA
>Ga0118677_10013084_pt1 | contig 12019 bp, 10 predicted proteins | sample AliMusrvi5mmetaG_FD_86154 | JGI IMG/M metagenome (GOLD analysis project Ga0118677, IMG submission 86154) | reverse complement strand
ACTTTATCATCCTCAGGGTTTAGCCTTCGACGCCGCGGGCTACCTGTACATTGCGGATGCGCAAAACTCCCGCATCCGGACGGTTGCGCCCACGGGCATCATCTCCACCGTGGCCGGCATCGGACCAGGAAGTTATTCAGGCGATGGTGGTCGAGCCACCAACGCAACGATTGGAATCGTTGTAGATCTTGCCGCCGACGCTGCAGGCAACATCTACTATTTTTCTGGAGGGTCCTTCTCCTCGTATATTCGCGAGGTGACCCATGCGGGTTATACTTCCACAGTTGCGGGCAACGGAGACTCTGGTTATTTGGGTGACGGCATTCCGGCTACTAGCGGCCGACTTTATTGGTCATCTGGTATTGTCTTCGATCATGTGGGTAACCTCTACATCGCGGACTCCGGCAATCGCCGGGTTCGCAAGGTGACTCCAGGCGGCATCGTCACAACGTTTGCTGGGGGGGGGACGGGTGATCCGGGTGATAACGGCCTGGCTACCAGTGCGCGCCTCCAGGGCCCCCAAGGTCTTGCCTCCGACTCAGCAGGAAACATTTTTATCGCGGACTTTGTCGGCCGGCGCGTCCGCAAGGTGACGCCAGCGGGCATCATCTCCACCTTCGCGGGCAATGGAATCTCTGGTTATTCTGGCGATGGCGGACCGGCCGTCGGCGCTCAACTGAACGGCCCCACTTCTCTTGCCTTCGATGGTGCTGGCAACCTGCACATCACCGATGGTGTTGCGCGCGTCCGCAAGGTGACGCCAGAGGGCATCATCTCCACCGTCGCGGGCAATGGAATCTCTGGATACTCTGGCGACGGCGGGCCCGCCACTAGCGCGCAACTCGGCGGACCTTCGGGTCTCACCTTCGACGCCATCGGGAATCTATACATCGCAGATTGGGACAACAACAGGGTCCGTATGGTTACGCCAGCAGGAGTTATCTCCACATTTGCGGGCAACGGCTCTTACGAGGACGGTGGGGACGGCGGACCGGCCATCAGCACTGGCACCCCTGAACCATCGGGCCTCGCCTCTGATGCCGCCGGAAACATCTACATCGCAATCTACGACGGCGTGACGCGCAAAGTGACGCCCGGTGGTGTTATCTCCACGGTGGCGGGCATCGCGTATTATCAACAAGGCTATAAAGGATATTCTGGCGACGGCGGCCCTGCTATAAACGCGGGGTTCAGCAACCAAACGGGTCTCACGTTCGACGCCGCTGGAAACCTGTATGTATCGGGTACCTCAGCCATCAGAATGCTCGTCCCCCAAGGCACCCGCCCGGTTCTGGCGATGAACGTGACCCACGCCGCCAACTTCACTCAAGGCGAAACGGGCCAGGTCTATTCAATCGTCGTCACCAATGCGCAGACGGCAGGACCCACTACGGGTGCCGTCACGGTGACGGAGACTGTTCCCGTCGGCCTGACCCTCATCTCGATGACTGGTTCAGGCTGGACTTGCTCCGGAAACTCCTGCACCCGCAGCGATGCACTTGCCCAGAGCGCTAGCTATCCGCCCATCACGGTCACAGTGAACGTCGACGAGACTGCGCCGATTCAGTTCGACAACGAAGCCACGCTCACCGGCGGCGGTGTCATTTATCCGCTCTACGCGTTCGACACGACGACGGTCAATCCGACTGCGATCTCGACCTGCACCTTCTCCCTCAACCCGACCAGTCAGTCCTTCCCGTTCGCTGGCGGCTCCGGCAGCATCACCGTCACGACGCAGAGCGGTTGCGCATGGTCAGTCACAAACTCCCTGACTTGGGTGTCCTTGACCACCGCAGCGTCGGGCACAGGCACAGGGACCTTGGGATTCCAGGTGGCACAGGGTGCGGACGTTGCTCGAACGGGCACGCTCGCCATAGCTGGGCAGACCTTCACGGTGACCCAAGATGGCATCGGCGGCCCCTGCCGGTATTCCATCAGCCCCACAGACCAGTCGTTCCCCGCAACCGGCGGCACCGGGACAATCACGGTCACGACGCAGGCCGGCTGCGCTTGGTCAGAGACGAACTCTCTCTCCTGGGTGACGTTGACCGGTTCCACATCAGGCACTGGAACTGGCAGTGCGACCTTCCAGGTGTCCGCGAACTCCGGCGCAGATCGCTCAGGCACGTTTACCATAGCCGGGCAGACCATTAAGATTGAGCAAGTCGCGGCCGGCACTTCGCAATTCAACTCGCAAGCACTCTTCCCGCACTTCGCCTCCGGCGGAGGCTGGAACACACGCCTGATGCTGCTCAACACCAGCCAATCTCCCATTGTGGCGCGAGTCAGCTTCTTCGCAGATGCAGGTACACCCATCGCGCTACCGCTGAACCTGCCGCAGACGTCAGGCACCGCGCCCGTGCTGGCATCCACACTAGAGCGCACACTTGCGGGCGGCGCGACCCTTGTCATAGACACGGCGTCGGCGGATCCGCTCTCGCAGAACGGCTGGGTGCAGGTGCTCTCCACTGGAACAGTGGCGGGCTACGACAACTTCCGCCTCAGCACTGAGAACGGCTTCCGCGAGGTCTTCCTGCCACTGCAGAGCGCAAACGCGAACACCCTGCTACTGCCGTTCGATCATACGGCCGGATACGGCACTGGCATCGCGATAGCCAACTCCAGCACGGCGAGCGGCTCCATCGGCGTGACCATTCGAGATGACAGTGGCAACCTGATTCTCACCACCACGGTTCAAGTTCCGATCCAGGGACATGCTTCCTTTGACCTAGCAGGCAACTATCCGGCTGCGGCCAACATACGCGGAACCATCGAGTTGGCCGGGCCGGGCTCCGGCGGCATCGGGGCGCTCGGAGTACGGTACGGCGCTAACCACGAGATCGCAGCTGTGGTGCCGGTAGTGAAGTAGAGAGTGCGAGCGGCGTTGGCGTTGGGTGCGGCTTATTCGTCACGCAGGGCCTTTCCCCTGGAGAGAATCGGGGGGCTCAGGCGTGCGTTGGGAGGAGTTTCTGTGACAGCGAGACCATATTCTCTGGACTGGACATTCGTCCTGGCGGTGCTCTTATTCGCAGCGGCGCCCGGACTTGCCCAGGAACTCACAATTCCCACAGATCAATCCAGCTGTCAGAGCATACTTTCCACGACGGACAAATCAGAAGTTGTGAGCTTCAATGTCAAACACGACCGGGGTGAACCCAAGGGCTCAAGGGTCAAGCCATCAGGCCAAGGTTGGGATCGTGGGGTACTGAGGGTGGGAGGAGCGTGCATGTACTTCTACCCAAATGGTGAGCCAACCCCATCTGCTGTTGCTTCTTGCGGTCTCATGAACTTTGTGTCTGCCTGGAAAGGGCCAGCCATTCTCTGGGAATTCCGACTGGAGTCTGACAGTTATTCGGGGAATGGCGCGGCGCGCATATGGGTGCGCCATCTTCTCTTGCCAGACCAAGAAGGCCTAGAGCCGAAGGATCTTTTGGTAGGGGTCTTAACCGCTTGTCACTCTCAACAGATGAAGAGGGGAGAGGCGGAAGCCGTGGCTGAAGCTGCTAGGGAAGCCAGCGAACGTCTGCACGCCGCACAGCAAAAAACAAATGCGTTTCGCGAAGCCATCTTTGCGGCCTTGCAGGCGGCCAAAGAGCCCGACCCGTTCGCCAGCATTCGCGGTGACTTCGACCTATCCGCTCACGACAGCCGCGAATGGAAGACCAGCCTTCACCTGCCAAGTGCCGAAAAGTGCGGCTTGCTGAAGGCACCGTCTCCTGCGCCCGCGTCGCTCTCCACTTGGGCGTTCGCCTGCGTGTTCAGGTCTTTGGAAGTCGGCTACGAGGACATGGTCAAGTCCGTGCAATCGGCGCTGAGTTTGCCTTACCAGCCCGACGAAAGAGCCGTAAACATGAATCGAGTCTTCTTCGCCGAAAATCCCAACTCTTCCTGGCGACTCTTCGTCGCGAAGATAAACGAAGCAACCGTCGGCGTATCGATAGTCGCTGTGCGGCCGACGGGAGTGGCGGCAGCAGCTCCAGTCGAAGTGCTCTTTCCCAGGGTTTCAGCCATGCCGTCAACCGAGCTCACCATCGGCGAGGAGGTCGAGGCGGTCAAAGTTGGTATACACAATCCCTTTCCGCGCATAGAATCGACCGGTTCCACGCCCTCCCCCAATGGAATGGGCGTCTTCGAGATCAAGAATGCGACTCCTTATAATCTGACAGCTCTATTCAGCGGGCCGATCGCGCGCCGCGTCGAGGTTGCACCGGGGAGTTCGGTTTCGATTGACCTGCCTCAGGGTTCCTATAAGCTTGTCGGCCGGGTCGACGCGCCCAACGTCCTGCCTTCCTATGGCGAATATGTCTTCGAGGCGAGCAAAGCCGGTGTGGAGTTCTACCTTCGGTAAAAGAGCCCGCTCAATCACCGCCGCAGGAATGCCACCTGGGCGCGCGAACGTACAACGTCACCCCCATATGGTGCCGGGCTCTTCGCTACTGGACCGCGTGCGCCGGTCTCGCGTCCGCCCCCGGCGCGCCGGACAATTCCCCAATCGCGTCCTTCGGCGCGCGCCGGCGCGTCAGCCCGTCCAGTGCCGCCCGCTTCGCCTCCATCCGGATGTGGCTGTAGCGCGCGAGCATCTGGTGGCTCACATGGCCCGCAATGTCCATGATCGTCTGGTCGCCAGCCCCGGACTCAGCAAGCTCAGTGATCAAGGTGTGGCGGTTGTCGTGCCAGCGTCCTTTCACGCCAGCCTCGCGCCGGACCATGTCCCAGGCCGTCTTGAGCGTGGTGATCGCAATGGCGGGGTCGCTTGGGAAGCGGCCGCCGCCGGGGAACAAGAACCATTTCGGCCGCGTCTCCCCGAACCGCTGCACGTACCAACGCGCGTGTTCAAGCAGTGCGTCCAGAAGGACCTCGTTGAGCGGGATGGTTCTGCCGGTCCCGGCAGCTGTCTTGGCTTTGCCCACGGTCAGGAAGCGCTTATCGAAGTTGATCTGGTCCCAGGTGAGGTGTCGTACCTCGGCGTTGCGCATGCCACAGTTGAGCGCCAGCATCAGGGCCGGGAAAATGCACGGCGAGCCGCCCTGCTTCGCGCCGGGCGGGAACTTCTCTCCGCGCGCCTGGCGCAGGCAGGCGTCGCGACCGGCGAGAGTCGACTCGCGGGCCGCAGCCAGCATGCGGGTCTGCTCTTCCACCTCGAAGGGCTTGCCCGGGGAATCCGGCACGCGCAGTTTCAGACTCTTCTCCCGCCGCAACTCGCCGCGAATCGTATCACCCTGGGATCCGCACAGCCGCAGCAGCATGCCCACTTCGTCGTTGATGCTCTTCGCCGCGGCTTTCTCATTCAGCCGATCCACCTGGTACTTCTTCACCACCGTGGGAGTGATCTCCAAAAGCAGGCGCGAGCCCAGCAGCCGCTTGAGATGGCGCACAATGTAGTGCGCGAACGTCGAGGCGTCGTGCTTTACCTTGTAATCCTCGAGGTAGGCATCGGCGGCGATGGCCAGCGTCTGCCGTTCCCGCTCGCGTTGCTCTTGCTGGAGGACTTCCTGGTGACCGCCCTGCAGCAGCTTCCGCGCGGCAGTTTCGTCGTCAATCGCATCCTGCTTGCGCGTCCGGCCCGTCGACTTGCTGTAGCGCCGGCCGTCGAGAACGAAGTTGTAATACCAGATCGAGCCGATCTTGAAAACACTCATTGCGGCCCTACCTTACCTTCATGTGCGCGGATTGTTCCACTCGGAAAACCGCGCGCGCTTCCCTCCGATTTCGGGCTTCAGCGCGAGGCCCGAAGTACCCCCCAATGCGCCGTTCCCGTCGCTCCCCGTCCTACTCAAATTCGAATGGCTTTCGCGCTCTCAGGTGCGCAAATGTATACCGTCTCGCGCGCCCTGGTCAGCCCGACGTAGAACAGCCGGATCACGGAGTCCTTGGTCGGGCCTTTGCGATCATATGCGGCATTACCGGCATTGCTCAGGTCCGGAATCAAGAACACCGCGTCCGCCTCCCCACCTTTCACGGAGTGGATCGTCCCAATCACCACCTGCGGCTCGCGCGCCAGCGCTTGTGCGCCCCGGGCGTTAGCAATACGGAGCGGGAAACTGAGTCGTTGCCGGTGCGCGCTGGCCACGTGATCGCGCCACCAGGCAAGCAGCCCGTTGCCATCCCCGTCGAAAGTATCGAGCAAGGACTCCAGCGCCGCGGACTCGAAGATCTTATCGAGATCCGCGACCGAGGCGACGACGCTCTGGTCTTTCTCGGCGATCCATTTCTTGGCACCGTGCTTTAGAACGCCCTGCGATGCCATCCATCCCGTCCACAAGTGCACATCGCTGAAGCGCCATGGCCGGGCCTCCTCGCCCATTGAGGGGTGCGCGGCAAGCATGGCGAGAACGCGGTTGGAGGACGATCCCGGTCGCGTTGTGGAAAGCGGGTTCCATGCGCCACTCGCCTTCCTGTACGGGTTGTGGAACGGAATGCCGGCGCCCCTGAGCGCGGCGATGTAGGGAGCCAGCATGTAGGCGCACGAGGCCAGGAACATCACGGACTGGCCCCGGCTCACATGTTCTTCCGTGGCCTTCAGGATCAGGTACTCGGGCGACAACCACCCATTGCCGCTCAGCCGCTCCACGCGGCCTTCGAAGTCGCGCGGCAGGTAGACCTTCTCCTGGCGTCGGCCCACGGTGTGGATCAGCCGGTCCGCCAGGGCGTGCACGACGCGAGGAACACGATAGCTTTGCTTCAGCACAATCACATGCTCGTCCGGAATTGGCGGGTCGAGCACCGCTTCCGGCGTGGCCCCCGTCCAGGCATAGATCGTCTGATCGTCGTCGGCGCAAACGATGAAATGGTGCGCGTGCTCGCCCCAGCGCCGAATCAGCGACAACTGCATCCGGTTGAGATCCTGGGCCTCGTCGGCGAAAATCACCGACGGATTGCCAGGCGCAGTCCACGTGTCGAGCAACGCCCGCTCGATCAGATCCGTGAAGTCGAACAGCCCTGCGGCCTGCTTGTAGGTTGTCCATCTTTCCGAGAACTCCCGCAGATCCGGTGGCCACGACGCCTGCGGGATCATCAGCCCCCGGAATCTGCCGAGTTTTTGCAGCCAGGCATCCCCGTCCTTTTCAATGGAGGAGGGCTCTTCGCCGATGATCGATTCCTCGCCGTCGAGTTTGTTCTGTTTCCTCGCCGGCGTGAGTTGCAAGCCGGGATTATCTCGATTCCAATCCGCGACGTTCGCTTCAGCGATCTCGGGTCCGCCCAGCACGTGCCAACAGTGCGAATGCAGCGTCCCGATCCGGTCCGGGGTGATGGGGAGTTCGCGGCCCGCCAGTTCCGTGGCGGCAGCCTTGGAGAAGCTCGTCACCAGGACGGAGTTTGTGCCAAAGCGCTCGGCCGCCCGATGAACCTGGCGGGATAGATTCGTTGTTTTTCCGGTCCCCGGTGGTCCGAAGATCCGGTACTCGCGTACTTCGGCATCTGCGTGCTCGGCATGATCGTGGATTTCGTCGGGTTGCAGCATGGCGGCTCAACCACCGCGGAGCTCAATACCGGCGGTCACAGCCAACGCTTTTGACAAGTAGCGCTGATAGCGTTCCACCAGCATCCAAACGTACTTGCTTTGGCGGCCGGAGATCCGCACCCACGGGTGAACCTTCAGCTCCCAGACAAGATCGTCAACGAACCTCCGGGCGCCCGGGTCCTCCGCCATGAACAAACCAGCGAGCGCCAGGACGGCTTCCGTCTCGTTGTCCGTCATGGCTGCGAGCTCTTAGCCGGTGCTGCATTTGAGTAACTCATGAATCAATCCGCACTTTCTGCTTCGCGCCCGAACATCTCGATCTGTCTGCCGTCCGCTTTCTCCACATCGATGCTGCGCACTGGCCGCAGCCCCAATTGGCGGCGTGTCTCGTCGCACCAGACCTTGTAAGGCCAGTAGCGGCAGGGCTGACCCATGGCGCGCCAGCGGGCGCGCAGGGCCGCACGAATAGCCTTACGGGCGACGAGGTCGTAGGGCGGCTGCGCCTGTTTCCCCAGCAAGACCTCGATCGCTTCGCGGATCATCGGGGCCCAGTTATTGCGCCAGGTGCGGTAGTACTTACCCCGGTCCGATTGGGCGTACGGCATCAGGCCGCCGCTACCAGGTATTCGTCCGCGATCTTGCGCAGCCTGGCGATGGCTTTGGCGTAGCGCTTCTTCTCCGCAGTCGCCTCAGCCTGGGCCGTCAGCATCCCGCTATAGAGCACGTTGCGCGCAAGATCCAGGCGTGCAGCCCGCTCGCGCTCGTGCTTGAGTTCCTTCTGAGCGTCCCGCCTGCACTGCTCCGCGGTCTTCTGCTGGATCTGGGCGCGCTCCAGCCGCCCCTCCAGGCGTGTCTCATGCTCCGCCTGCCGATTCGCCATCTCCGCCATGGCCGCATAGCGTGGAACCAGGTGACGCAGACAGTCGGCCGCCGTTGCGTGGCCCTCAATACTGTGCAGCGTGAGTTTGCATCTTTCGCAGGTGATCATGCCGTTTGTTCCTTCTCGTCTTCCTGAATGTGCATTCTGTATTGCGCCGGCGAAAAGTCGTCCGCAGGCAAAACCCACCGGCTCTGGTCGCGCCCCTTGCCCCGCACCGTCACGCAAAGCGAGCCGATCGAAGAGAGCATCGCGGTGACCGCGATGGGCGTGAGCTTCTGGTTGTGCATCTTCCCGAGGTAGGCCAGGAAATCACTGGCGCAAATGGAAATCTGACCGGGGTGAGTATCGAGCACGGCCGGCTTGCGCCGCGTCTGGTGAGTCTGGCTCTCGATGGAGGGGATGAACTCGGTCTCCGACAGATAGCTGTCCAGGTAGAGGCGCGTCGAGCCCTTCATGCTGGTCTCTTCGCCCCCTTCCTTGACGATCAGGGAGTCCAGGATCTTTTGCGAAACCGCGCGCCATTCCTTCGACTTGATCGGGTTGATGATCTTCTCGGTTTGCGCCGCGATGGCATCCGACAGCAATGCCTGCTGCCGGATCATGCGGACGTGGGAAAGCTCTACCGTCGCGTTTTCGAGATCGATCAGGTAGATAGGATCCTTGCCGCTGATCTTGCTGATCCGTACGATGTGGATGCCGAATACCTCCGAGAGCGTCTGCCACAGGATCGCTTTCATTCGCAGCGGGTCCGGTCTTGGTGGTGCCGGTGCGGGCTCGGCGCTCGGTCCGGACGGGGGCGCACCAGGAGCAGGAGACTGGCAAACCGGGTCCTCCTCGCGTTGCGCACTGGGGATGCCAGGAATCTCCGGCAGCGGGGGGGCGGGTACCGCAGTGTGTTCGAATGCCTTGGAGATCGTCCGCTGGTAATAATCCGGATTCAGCCGTTGCTTCTGATTGTGGATGCGCCGGTGCGTCACAATCATGTCCACCAGGGCCTGCTCGTTCATGCCCGCTTCCACGCAGAACATCGCAATCGCCATGTCGTAACCGCTTTGGCTCTGATCCTTCAGGTCGTGCCGCTGACGAAGCCAGGTGTTCTTGAAGCGCATGTCGATTTCGCAGAACTGCTGGATCATGTCGAGCGAATACTCGGCCTTCGGCTCGATTCTGAGCGGCACGTCATGGAATCGCGCCGCCCACTCCACCGAGGCGCGCTTGGCCGCCTCCGCGTCCGGAATGCCGAAGCTGTCCAGGATCTCCTCGATGTCGCCGGGTTCGTACCGTATCTCGGGGTGCCACTGCGTGACGACGACGTTTTTCGGCTTGGCCGGATCCTTGTGATTCTGCGTTCCCGGGATGCGGAGGACTCGGGCCACATCCCCCAGGCGGTCGAAGCCCCACCCACGGATGGCCGCGTTCTGGCTGAGCATGGTTTGCCAGCGGGCCGCCATCGCCTCGGCCCGGGCGCGCTCCTCCGGCGTCTCGAAAACCCACGGCTCCTTGAACAGCCACCAGACATGCAGCCCGTTGCCGGTGTGAATGACAATCGACGGCGGCGCCCCCGGGGGCAGGATTTCTAGCCCCTCCGTGGCAGTCGGTGGTAACTTCTCTTTCTGGTGCGCGAGGCTCTTGAGGTCGATGTCGGCCCACATGCCGGTGATGCCGGTCACCTCGTCGTTGGTGCCACGACGGGTGGGCCCCAGGTCTTTGCCCCGCAGGCCCACGCCGATGTAGACATCGAGGGTCTGCTGGAGCGACTCCGCCAGCAGCGTGGCCTCGGCCATGTCCTTGCACCAGTAGGAGCGCCGGTCCGGCCAGGTCCAGAGCAGGATCATCTGATCGGCGGGCTTCTCGGCCCAGAGCGCTTCGATGAACTGGCCCGCCGTCATAGCGCAAGACCTCGTGAGGTGATTTCGCGGTAGCGGTTCAGAAACAAACGACGGGCGGTCTCAGAGCTTACCGGAACGATACGCTGCGCCACGGGCATGGCGCCGGCTTTGCCATAGGCCACATCCGCGCTGTCTCCACGCAGGTCCCGGAACTCGGTGGCGAGGGCTACCTTGTCGGCGACCTTTACACTGGCGGGAACTTCCATGTTCAAGCTGAAGCGAATGGACACCGCTCTCATCAGCCCGGCCTCGATCATCCTGTACCCCGTCAGGAGCGGGGACTGTTTGAGCGGGCGTGCAACGTCGCCGATGTAGGCCTCGCTGGCGTCATGCAATAAGCCCCAGAGCGCGTGCTCGGGCGGTACCAGCATGCTCACCATGACCGAGTGCTGGGCGACGGAGTACAACTCGCGGATCTGGTTGTACCACCGGCACTCCAGAGCCAGACCGTGGGCCACGTCAATGATGTGGATGTGGTTTGGCGCTGGAGACAGGAGGTCGATCGATTGACCGCTGACTGTTTCGACAAAAATACTGTTCACGATTGAGGGCTCCATCACTTCGGAAATCCCGGCAACAAACCGGACTTCAGCGCCACCGAGGACCGTGGGGTAAATGGTTTAGAAATCGGCGCTTCGACGCTGGCCACCCGCAGATCGCGCACCCGGCTGATCGGGCACGAGGTCAGGTACTTGTCCCGCGACACATACTCGCCCAGCCAGTCGGCCCAGTAGCCGAGCACAAGACCGTCTGGCATCGGCGCATCCTCCGGTACCTGATCGAAAATGCTGAGTTGCGACGGGGCGCCTGCCTGCTGCTCCTCAAGCTCCCGAGACTCGATCAGAGCCTGGCGCGAGTAGATGGGGGCGCTCACTGGCCGAGCCCCAGGATGGCGAGGGCTTCGGCCACGTTGGTGGCGCTACCGGCCATGGCGCCCGAAGCCCGCCACTCGGCCAGGCGTGCGGCCTGCAACTCCGTGGGCACTTTGCCGGGCCGCTTGACCTCGATCTCAAAGTGCCTGCCGCCCAAGGATCCGAACAGGTCCGCGTCGCCTCGGACCCCGAAGGCCGTGCCGTGCCGCTTGCGCACTACACAGCGCTGCTCGGTGCGGAGGCGCTTAACGATGTTGTGAACGATCTGGGACTCCAGGACCGAGTCGTTGCCTGAAACGCTACTCACTTGATGACCTCCCCGGTCCGGCTACTGTTGTCATGGGAACTACTGAAGAAAGCGCGGCGGCCAGAAGGATAGGACCGCCGCACGCAGAGGCGGTGTTGGTACTGCTGGTTAGCTACTCTGGCTTTGTTACTCCTCCTGCCCCGCAGACTCGCTGGCCGTCTCCGTATCCGCGCCTAAGGACTGCAGCATCGGCCCGATCATCTTGTTGAAGTCGCGCGCATTGCGGAGTTGCTCTCCGGTGAGCGGCCGGACGGGTTCCAGTTGTGCGACCGCATAAGCCTTGTTGCCCGCACTGGTCTTCTGGATCAGCGTGAGCCGCGTCAACATCCCGAAATATGGCACCTTGTTCGCGGTCAGCCGAACGAAGTACTTCCGGGCCGGCTTGACGCTCGTGGGCGGCAGCGCAATGACCTCCGGAAGCATGCTGTCGCCGCGCAGGAAGAACAGCTGGGTAACCTCTTTGCACGACTGGCCTGGCCCCGTGCCGCCCTTCGCGCTCCCGTACTTTGCCAGCGGGCACACCAGCCGAGGGTCCACATTGGCGCAGCAGCCACCGGGATCGCCGATGCCGACAAGCCCGTTGGTGGAGGTGCAGTTGGGTGGGTTCTT
>Ga0118677_10013083_pt1 | contig 12020 bp, 8 predicted proteins | sample AliMusrvi5mmetaG_FD_86154 | JGI IMG/M metagenome (GOLD analysis project Ga0118677, IMG submission 86154) | reverse complement strand
CCCCAATGACATGTTGGAACTTACAAGATTTTGAACGGAACTATAGGGATCAATTTTAGCAGAACCTGTAACACCCCATCCCAAACGAAGCTTAAGGTTGTCTAACCAGGCTTTTGTACCTGCCATGAATTTTTCATCCGAAATTCTCCATGCAGCCGATGCAGCAGGAAAATTGTCCCATCGTTTGGTTTCATACAAAACGGACGACCCATCGCGCCGAACTGATGCAGAAAGAAGGTATTTCCCCAAATAAGAGTAATTAACACGTCCCACGAACCCATAACTCTTTGACATTGTATAGGATGATGATGCGGTTGTATTTACGTCATTGGTGTAATTATACCATTTAAAATTATTGGTTAATATGTTACTCTCGTACATACTGGTGTTAAGGTTCTGTCCATCGTTCCAGGTAGTTACTCCTGTGAAAGTAAAATCATGGGCATTCCTGATTTTGAAATTATAGGTCAATATATTTTCCCACCTATATCCATACGAGCGGTTTTGGGTGATCTGTGCCTTGGCAATATTACCATTGTTGTAAGTATAGCCAACCGAACCAATACCATCAAATGAGTAATTATTTGAATAAAGCAGCCAAATGCCAAAACGAGACAAAATGCTTAATCCCTTAATAGGCTTTATCTCGACATAAGGATTCACATACAGTTTCAGATTATTATCCTGATTTACATAAACTCCAGGTTGATAGTTAAGCAGCAAATTATAAACATTGTTTCCAAGATTGGTGTTTAATGTACCATCATCATTGTGCGTTCTAACCAATGGGTCGGTTGTTAAGGCATTCTCCAATTTATCCTGTGCTTTATTCCTGATTGCATACGATGCCTGAAGACTACTCCCAAATGAGATTATCTTCATAAAGGTATGATCAACTTTCATATCGGTTGAAAATACTTTATAATCATCACCCACATACTGACCTTTTTCGTTGGAATAATTGAAAGAAACATATCCTTTTGTTCGTTCGTCCCCCCCGCTGATACTTAAACTATAGTTCTGTATACCAGCACTTTTTTGTAGAAACTCATTCGCCCAATTGACATATTTACCTTGTTTATAAATTGCATATCTTGCAGATCCGAAAATTGTTTCATCATCAGCTTCCGTTTGCCATATTGCTCCTGTTTTGGTCCATTGACTTGCGGTGGCATCCCATACATACTTATAGGCCTCGCGTTTTGTCTCCAGGTACGATTCTCCGGTACGCATAGTTGGAACGACAGACCATCCATTATATCCGTAATAAGCATTGAAATCAATATTTAATTTTCCTGCCTTCGCCCTTTTTGTAGTAATAATAATAACACCGTTAGAACCAGCTGAACCGTATACGGCAGTTGAGGAGGCATCTTTCAGCACTTCAATTGATTCAATATCATTCGGATTTAATGTACTGTAATCGCCCGATAAACCGTCAATAATAAACATTGGTGTACCACTTGCAGTAAAAGACCTTGTGCCGCGTAATTGCATGTTTACCCCCGCACCCGCCTGTCCGGATGTACGGGTAATATCCAACCCTGCCACTTTCCCTTGTAGCGCTTCCATTGGATTCGGACTAGGCAACATTGTGATATCCTGACCTTTTATTGAAGAAATAGCACCAGTAAGATCTCTTTTTTTCTGAGTTCCATAACCAACAGCTACCACTTCTTCAAGATCCAGCGAAGTCGTTACCAGCTTAGTATTGTAAACTCTGCTACCTGTAAATGAAACTTCCTGTGATTTCATTCCAATAAATGAAAAAACAAGCGTCCCTTTTTTTTCAGATGTCTCAATAGCATAGGTGCCATCGTTACTGGTAATCGTTCCAACCGTGGTCCCTTTTACCTGAATGGTTACGCCCGGAAGAGGTGCGCCCGTTTCATCGTTCACTATTCCTGTAAGTTTAACCTTACCTGATTGGGCAGAAGCTGGTGCTATTGTCCCGCAGATAAACAATCCAATAAAAAAAAACACGATAAAAAACCTCGTAAATTGAACGAAGCTGGGCCGCTTACATGGAAAAGCAGACGCAATTCTGACCTTTTTTTTCATACCTAATTTTTAAATTTTGTATTTGTAATATATGGTGTGCTTATTATTAGAATGGTATCGTTCACAATTAAAATGCAAATTCAGAATGAAACAACATCAATGTATTAGCACTTTATGCAAATGGTAACGTTTACATTGCAAATATAGATCATTTATTCTTACTTCTTATAATATTTGTTAAAAAATGTTGTAAAACATGCGAAAGAGGCGTTTCTTATTTTGGCTTCTTTAAATCCAGATAACCATAATAGGTCAGGGAACGAATTTCTTTTCCGCTTTTAAAGAACAGGCTGGCCAGATAGCCGAAAGAAAACAACAGAATATGACTGTAAACCCCGATCATGTATTCGTGATGGGTATAGTTCATCGGGCCCAGATCGAGAAGCAACTGCTCTTTCCCGTTGAAATAAACCGGATTTGATGTAAGGAGTGCATAAGCCGTAAACAGTACGCTGGCGCCAATCCCAAAGTAGAGCCCTTTCATATTGGCTCGTTTGGTAAATATTCCGAGCAGGAACATGCCGGCAATACCTCCGGAAAAAATGGCATAAAGTGTAAATATCGTTTCCAGCACCCCTTTAGTGCCTACTTTAACGTAGACAAGTGCAATTGCGATTGCGCCAAATCCGGCCAGAATAATGAATATTTTACTTACGATCATTTTGACTTTTTCTGTGCTTGTGGGTCTCAATATGGAATAGTAATCTTCCACACAAATAGCGGAGAGGCAATTCAGGTCGGCGTTCAGCGTTGAAATTGCAGCAGCAATGAGTGCGGAGATCACGAGACCAACAATACCAACAGGCAGTTTGGTCATAATAAAGAAAGCGAAAACTTCATCGGGTTTGATACCAGCAGGAAGCGGTTCTCCGGAGATTTTGTAGTAGGAAAAAAGGGCTGTACCGATAAACATGAACATTGCCCAGACCGGTACGCTGAGTAAAACGCCTATCAGAGCTGCCTTTATGGCTTCCTTGTCTGATTTTGCTGTGAGGTAACGCTGGACAATGGTCTGGTCTGTCCCATATTTTTGAATGGCATAAAAAATACCGTTCAGCACCATGACAATGAAAGTAAGGTTGACAAAATCCCAGTCAAAGGGGCCAAACCCGATGCGCCCGTTTTCCATGGCAACGTGCCAGATCGCTGAAGGTCCCCCTTTTGTTGTAAAGAGAATAATAATCAGAGAAACAATTCCGCCAACAACCAGCAGGATACCCTGAATGACATCGAGCCAAACAATAGCCTCCATACCTCCTATAAGTGTGATAAAAATTACAACAATTCCAAGTATCCAGATGAGTGTAACCGTGTCCACACCTACCATTTTAGAAAGGGCAAGTGCGAGAAGAAAGAAAACTGTACCCATTTTAGAAAAATGAGTGAAGGCAAAACTGACGGAACTATACATCCGGGCAAAAACACCAAATCTCCGTTCGAAATATTCGTAAGCGCTTAGTTTGATCACCTTCCTGAACAATGGGACAACGAATGTGACAAAAAAGGCAAGAACAATAGGTACCATTAAACCCTGAACCAGCAAAATCCAGTTGGAGGCATATCCCGATCCGGGATAAGCCAAAAAGGTAATACTACTAATCAGTGTAGCCAAAATTGAGATACCAATGGCCCACGAAGGTAATTTCCCCCCTGCCAGAAAGTAATTATTTGTGGTTTTCTGACGTTTGGCAAACCATAACCCTACTGCAAGGGATACAATAAACGACAGGATTATGATTGAATAATCGATGATGTGCAAAGTGGATGTTTGTACCATATTTTTTGCCGTTTAAGTTTCTGTTTTAATTTTAAAATTCCACATTCCCGGGCCAAATGTAACTGCCCGGTTTGGTCGTAATACAAAGATTAGGGTAACCTTCTGCTTTCATCTGGATTATGCCAAAATCAGCTTCAAAAAACGGGACTAATTTAATGATATTCAGATTTTTTAATATGACAGACGTAGTTGCGCCACCTTCAATAAACAAATCAGACAGCTCGAAACGCTTTGCTACTTTCGCTACAAGCTGCCCAATGTTTTCCCTAATGCGAAATGATAATCCTTTTTCATTGCCTGGCAAATAATCGATGGTCACCATCACACTAAAACCACTGCTCAGCTGACTAACAATCTCAGCTGCCCAATTCTCAATCAAAATCTCACACGATCCGGTTGAATAATAAATATCTTCAGGCATATTCATCCTGATAATTTTTGAGTTATTCAATTTTTCAAGTAAAGTCGTACTCTTGGGAAACAGGCTTCCAAAAATAAACAGGGAACTCTCGCCAAATGACAAGTCAAGTTGTGCTGACGAAGCTTTAAGATGGTAGATTGTACCCAGCAATGCGTCAAAAAAACCGGAACCGCCAGCTACAACCATTTCCATATCAATCATTAACGACCATTGATTCAATTCTTTGTGATTCGAAACATTCGCAATTATGATACCGGAATCGGGCCAGTTGTCGTTAAGCTCTGATGAAATGACAGGGAATTCTTCAGATCTTACAATATCGGTTACCTTTGCCGATCGGACAGGGAAATCGGGGTCTTTGGCAAAAAATGTTTCATTGAGGGGCAAACTGTCAACAAAGTATTCACCGCTCACAATTGTTCTGCCTACCAATGGATTGGGAGCAACTATCATCGCAATTTTTTTCCCGGTATGGCGCATTTGGGCCTCCAGTTCTTTGGCAACATGTCCCCGTAGTACCGAATCAATTTTTTTGTAGATAAATTCCGGCTTAAGTTTACTCAATTGGGTCATGATCATTTCCACTTCTTTTGAGGCAGCATTAGCGTCCAGAGATCGGGTGTCTGTTGCTATAACCAATAAATCAATATTATCCACATTATAAACGACCGTTTCGATAAGTACCTTCAATCCGTACCGAACTCCAACGCCTCCAATCTCAGCCGCTCCTGTAAAATCATCTGCGATTACAGCGATCATATTTTTATTTATTATTTTAATGTTTTGAATGATAAAGCTTTACTGCATATTCCACAGCGTAAAGCAATGCATCTGGACTTGCAATTCCCTTTCCTGCGATTTCAAAAGCTGTCCCATGGTCTACAGATGTTCTGATGATGGGTAATCCCAGGGTAATGTTTACCCCCCGGACGCTTTTCATGGAACCACTCTTTTCATCCCAGACAAAGCCGGTAAGTTTGAACGGGATATGACCCTGATCGTGGTACATTGCCACACAACCGTCGAAACGTCCTCCATTCGCAAGTGCAAACAGCGTGTCGGGAGGGAAAGGCCCTTCCACTTCGATTCCACTATTTTGAGCTATGCGAATGGCTGGTAAAATCTCTTCAATTTCTTCATCTCCAAACAGACCTCCATCGCCTGCGTGAGGGTTTAATCCGGCAACCCCTATTCGTGGCGATTGAATTCCGATTTGCTGTAATCCCTCATTAAGTAGGTAAATGGTTTCAAGAACCCGATCTTTTTTTACGAGGTCACAAGCTTTTCGGAGGGATACATGTGTGCTGACATGGATTACCTTGATTTTTTCATCGGCCAGTAACATGGCGTATTTTGAGCTGTTTGTATAATGGGCGTAAATTTCGGTATGACCAGAGAAGTGGTGGCCTGCAGCATGGATAGCTCCCTTATTAATCGGATTGGTAACAGTACCATCGGCTTCTCCGGATAACGCCAGCTCAATCGCCTTTAGGATTGAACGAAAAGCGATATCACCCGAACTTACTGAGATTTTGCCAAATTCAACAGCTTCTCTATTGTCTATATGGAGATCTACAACGTCCATAGTTCCATGTCGAAAAAGTGCTTCCTGTACATTCTTAACAGGATGGATCTTCAGTTCTGTACCGGCAATTGATTGGATTGATCCCATTATTCCGGAATTACCAATCAGCAATGGCCTGCACTGCTGATAAAGTTCCGCCATTGCAAATACCTTTGCAGCAATTTCAGGGCCAATTCCTGAAGGGTCACCCATCGTGATTACCAGGCAAGGTAAATATTTTTGAGTTTCGGACTTCATAAACTTAATTTTTTCAATTCTTCTGTTACTCTAAAAGCAAATTTTTCCTCAGCTTCCACAGTCATGCGCTGAAGTGGCGGGAGAACTTCTCCGGAGCAGACACCTTTTAGTTGCATCATTACTTTCAAGGCAGCAATTGACTGACTCAGCGTTAAACCTTGCTGGTACAAGGCCGAAATCTGATCACTCTTCTCCTGAATTTCAAGTGCTTGTATATGATTGCCATTTTTAATCAAATCAATTATCTGTGCGTACAAATCAGGAGAAAAATTTCCGGTGGAGGGGACGATGCCATTGGCACCCTCAATCAATCCGTAAACGGACATTGCGGCCCATCCGATCAGGAAATCAAAATCATTCCGTTCCCCCCAGAGTCTGACCGATTCATTGAGTCGGATGATGTCACGCTCAGAATCTTTTAATCCCGCAATATTGGGATGATGACTTAATTTTTCAATTATGCTTAATGGTATTGAGTGATGTGTCGTTGTTGGGATATTGTAAATATAGAGTGGTAGAGGTGTTGAATCTGCTATTATTTCGAAGTAACGAAGCATTTGGTCTGCACCTATCGGATAGTAGGAGGGAAGTTTGACAACCAGATAGTCAGCTCCAAAACCAGCATATTTTCTGGCATCTTCAATCGATTCGCAGAGCGAGTTTCCTGTCAAACCAGCGAATAACTTCAAACGCCCTTTTACCTCTCTGACCACCAACTTTAATAGCATCTCCCTTTGCTGGGCAGACATGGAATCTCCTTCCCCTGTTGTTCCCAGGACAAAAAGGGAAACGCCACTCTTGCTGAACATTTCGCATAAGCGGACTACTGCATTTTCATCAATGGTATGATCCTTATTAAAAGGAGAGACCATCGGGATAATTACCTTTTCCCTGCCTAATTGATTTTTCATGGTTTAAAATGCTTTTTCATAAATACTTATAGCATCATCCACCAATATTTCACGCACATTATTTTTCATCAGTCGCTGGATTTTTACGGCCGAAAGTGCCATTTCAGGAATTGCATTTACAGGAATTCCAATTTGTGACAGCTTGTTTGGAAGTCCGCATTGGTGCATCAGATTTCGGACGATGGCGACTCCTTCGTAGGCTGTATCTTCGGCAGTGTTTTTTTGTTCTGCTCCAAGTGCCATGGCGACCTGGCTGTACCGTTCCATTGCTGCTGGTAAATTGTACTCCATCACATAAGGAAGCAAAAGCGCATTGGCCAGGCCGTGAGGGACTTTAAACTGACTTCCAAGCGGATACGATAATGCATGAACTGCAGCAGTGTTAACGGGACCAAGACACAACCCTCCATACATACTTCCTGTTGACAGGGCTGTTTTAGCTTCAATGTCAGAACCATCATTCACAGCTTTTACAAGATTTTTACTGATCAGACGAATCCCTTCCAGGGCATATAAATCTACCATTTGATGTGCAAACCGATTGGTATATGCTTCAAGACAATGGGTCAGGGCATCTATTCCGGTTGATGCAGTCAGATCGGCAGGAACCCCAATGGTCAGAAGCGGATCAATGCAGGTGTAATCGGGAACTAGAAAAGGACTGATGATCCCTTTTTTCATGTTGTCCGATTCATCAAGTAAAATAGCATTTGGCGAAACCTCGCTACCGGTGCCGGAGGTAGTTGGAAGACACGCCAAAAACAGTGTTCTTTTATTTAACAGACCAATTCCCGTAACATTTTCAATTTTCTGATTATTGTTGATCATGGCAGCCAGAATTTTGGAGAGATCAAGAACACTCCCACCACCAATTCCAATTACTCCATCGGGCTGAAAAGCTCTCGCTTTTTCCAAAAGTTCGTGATAATGGCTGAATCCTGGCTCTGTATTGAGACTTGAGTTTAGACTGATTGTAATATCACTTTTCGCAAGCGAATCCAATTCCTGCTCTACCTGATTTTTCAGAAAAGGAACAGTAAGGACAAACAGCCGTTTAAGTTTCATCTCTTGTAAATCCTGAATAAACTCATAGAAGCATCCCTTTCCAAAAACAAGCTTTTGTGGCTGATAAAAAGTGATTTTTTCCATTATTAATTGTTCTTGTAATCGTTTACATTTTTTGACATAATTATTTTATAAGAGGCATGTTTACAACTGATGAAATCAACAGGAGTTTCGGATCATTAATTCTGCATTCAAAGTCATTTGGATACAAGGTCTTTGTGGATCGGTGATCCTTTGAATGAGCAGTTCTCCGGCCCTTTTACCTATTTCATATGCAGGTTGACGGACTGCTGTCAGGGGCGGATTCAATGAGCTTGCCCAAAACATATCATCGAATCCCAAAATGGCTATATCCTTTGGAATCTGTTTTTTTCGTTTATGTATTGTCTCCAGTGCTCCAAGGGTAATCAGGTTGTTTCCTGTAAAGATGGCATCGGGAGGATTGGACAGGTCAAGCAGTTCGGCGCATAGCGTAACCCCACTGTTGTAGGATGAGTCACCTTGCCGAACGAGTTCGGGATGAAACATTTGATTTTTCTCCAATGCCCTGCGATACCCCATCTCGCGCATACGGCTCGAAGGGATTGTAGGAAGTCCTGAAATATATGCAATGCGCTTATACTGCGATTTCACCAGATGGTTGACCGCGACAAAAGCACCCTCTTCATTATTGACCCAAACGATATCAACCTCGATTCCGGCTAACCCGCGGTCCACACAAACCACCGGCAACCCGTCCCTGATGATGTTTTTCAGCCGCTGATCGTTTTCGCTCACAGGGGCAGCAATCAGACCATCAATCGCTTCCGACTGAAGAATGTCAAGGTACATAATCTCTTTCTTTTCGTCTTGCCCGTAATTACACATGATGATTGCGTAATTATTCTTATAGGCGATATCTTCAATACCCCTTAGAACATCGACATAGAATGGATTTTGAATATCCGGAATCAAAACACCCAGCAAATTACTGGATACTCTTTTTGATCGTAACCGCTTGGCAACCCGGCTGGGCTGATATTTTAGTTCTTTGATCGCTTTCAATATTTTTAAACGGGTTGCCTCATTCACACTTTCGCTGTTATTCAATACCCTTGAAACTGTTGCTATTGAAACGCCAGCACGCTTCGCAACTTCATTCATCCCTGCCATATTTTTCGCGTTTTTCTAAAGACAATGAAAACTCAGATCCGACAAAAATAGATATTCCAAATACAAATGTAAACGTTTTCATTGAAAAATAAATAATTTATTTTAGTATTATTCGCAGAATGTTCTGATAAAGAAAGAAGATTTTTTTTCTCATCATATATTTGCATCGAATCTGATTTATATTGTGAGCCCAGGAACTCATAAAATTGGGAATACACGGTTGCACCCGGGAGTGGAATTAGTGTTGAATGATGGCATAAGCATAGGGCAGGGGCCGATTCTTCGATTGTCGGGAACATCTGGTTACTTAAAACGTCATTCAGAATCATGTTCCCTCAGGGGAATTGTATCCCGAGGTGAAATTTATCATGGAAAGGGATACCCTGTCATTTCCTGGACTGATCAGTAACGGTCTGAATATACCTGAACCCCCGAGTACGGAGGATGGGGAGAGAGAAATGTCCTCAATATACCGCCCCATGCCGAGTGGCGTGAAAACGACCTCGTCCGATCCCAGCAATTCTAAAACATCCGTTCCGGTGGTTGCACCAAAAGGAGAAACCGGCGATACCCACCTTTTGTTCAGTGTAATTGACGATGGAAAACCATTTTTGACAAGGTATTGTAAACGATTGATTATTCACATCAATTAAAACAAGACGGAATAAGTAAAAAATAAGAACGGTCAATGCGTTGCGAAATCTCATTTACTGATAGGCAGCCAAACACTCATATCCCCTTTGCCCCGGTTTCCCCACGCATAATAGGGAACCAGCCGGATCGGAGACATCTCTTTTTTCCTGTTGACCGGTCGGTACAACCGGCCACTCCAGGATTCGTTCTGCATCACCATGACCTTACCTTCGAGTGCGAACAATTTGCTGTTGGATATGGTGATCGGTTTAAGATTCAACGGAATGTCAGCTGGTATGATATAATCAAAAATGGTGTGGTTAGCTGCAATATCGGCCGATTCGATGCAGTAAACAATCGGACCGCGTTTAACGGCAACCTGGTTTCGTGACTCTTCAACCAACGGGTTGGCTTCAATCAGCTGAGCCTCCATCGGAAGGTGTAATTCAATCTGATCACCTCTCCTCCATTTGCGGGATATTTCGGCGTAAGTTCCAGACTTTGGATTCAGGTCTTGTTTCTTGCCGTTGACCAGAATTTCGGCACGCGCAGACCAACCAGGAATCCGGAGAAATATGGAAAATGGTTCATCAGGACATTCATCTAACCGAATGGAGATTTTTCCATCCCAGGGATAATTGGTCTCCTGATTTAAGCTGATCGGTGAACCATCAGAGAGTTTTGTTTTTAACTGATTGCTTCCGTATAAATTGATCCATAATCCTTTGGTTGAGGTATTGTACACGTAATTACTGATTTCGGCTATAGTTCTGATGGTATTGGGGGGACAGCAATTACAAAGACTAATGTACTCTTCCCGTTCTCGTGACCAGCGCAGGGTGAATGGGAGGTTGTGTGCAACGCAGAGCGGATTGGTATAAAAATAGCTCTTCCCATCCAGGCTGACGCCTGCAAGCAGACTATTGTACATGGTCAGTTCCATGATATCTGCAAAACGGGCATCACCCGTAGCCAGTAACATTCGCCAGTTCCACAGAATATTGCCAATATTTGCACATGATTCGTTGTGGGCTGTCAGATTGGGAAGCTGAAAATCACGACCGTAAGCCTGGTGTACTTTCTGATTGTAATCGGGAACGTACGATGTGCCGTCTGGTGAAACACCGTCATAAAGGGCGCCACAGCCACCTGTGATGTACATTTTCTGCTCTACGACGTTGTGCCAGATTTTATCGAGTACCACCATCATCGAGTCATCGCCTGTTTCAGCATATATATCGGCCACTCCGGCATACAGGTAATTGGCACGGACAGCATGTCCCATTGCTTTGGTTTGTTTATTGAATGGGATGCGGTCCTGGTTATCATCAGTCCCCTTTTCTACCAGACTACGGATCGCAATCAGGTTTTTAGCCAGTTCGAGGTATCGCGGTTCACGGGTTGTGCGGTACATTTCCACAACTCCCATATAGTGTGACGGGCATATGGCATTTCTGGCCAGTTCTGTTGAGGCCCGTTTGTAAAAATCACACAGAAAGTCAGTTGCCTTAATCGCCACATTTAACAGTGTTTTCTTCCCGGTGATGCGATAGTGCAGACAGGCCGCGGTCATCAGATGACCCATGTTGTAAGTTTCGAAATCCAGCCGTTCCCCGAATTCCTTCTTCTCTGTTTTTTTCTGTAATTGTTTAATCACAACAGGGGTGTGGATATATCCGTCGGGACGCTGCGTTTTGCTTATTGTTTCAATAATGGAGTCGATCTTTTTCTCAGTCTCTGCATCTTTCGACGCCGACCAAACCACGATCATGGCTTCGAGCATCTTGTAAAAGTCACCGTCGTGGAAAGCCGGGCCAACGTGGTCGCCAACTTCCATTCCAGCTGCTATCTCGAAATTCCTGTAAGCGTGGCTCACCTTCGGATCCAGGTAATTGCCCATCATGTGGGGAACCATCGATTCCTTGCAGACTTTAAAACGTTCAGCCCAGAAACCGTTGGTCCATTGAACATCACCCATGTTGATGCTTTTTAACCTTGCATAAGGGCTTTGGGAAGTATTGACCAATGCCTGATTCTGAGCAAAACTACTAAAGCTTATTAACAGAGCTAACGTTAAATTGATTAAGCATAATCTCTTCATGATTTACTAATTTTCGCACCTGAAACTGTATTTTCCGGAACCAACTTCAAAAATACTTCTTCCGTTTTCATAACCAA
>Ga0118677_10013082_pt1 | contig 12020 bp, 8 predicted proteins | sample AliMusrvi5mmetaG_FD_86154 | JGI IMG/M metagenome (GOLD analysis project Ga0118677, IMG submission 86154) | reverse complement strand
AAGATAGTTAAAAATCTGTTTGAGCTGCAAATTTAGGTTTAATTTGTCTCGCAAAGCCGCTAAGTCGCAAAAGGATAGTAAATTAAAATTAGAAACCTTGCGTCTTTGCAAAATTCCGTGAATCAAATGGAATATCAAATTCGTAGTAAAGTCACTGTTCAAGCGTCACACTAACTTTCTCAATCTCTCCGCCCATTGGAGGATTCAACTTCGATATTTTTATTTTTGCTTTTTCAATCGATGGGCACTCCACGTATAACCGGTCAAGAATCCTTTGTGCTACATGCTCAAGCAGATGCGATTTGATTTGCATCTCTTCTTGAACAACGCCACAGGCAATCTGGTAATCCAATGCGTCAGCCAGATCATCGCTTTGGGCTGCTTTGGAACAATCGGTTATCAATGTCAGATTGACAATAAACCGGTTAAGACGATCACCCTGACCAGCGCGGGCAAATGTCTCTGGATGATTCCCGCCGTCACCATCACTCCTGAAGATGTGATTCTATCGAAAATAATAAACAGGCCGCTGACGTTCGTGCAGAATGCCGAATGGCAGCCGTTCACCTATGACCGGGAGATTATTACCGGCAGCATCATGGACTTTTCATCACTTCTCGACGCTCCGGCCGGAAAATACGGACCGGTAATTATCAGGGACGGGAAATTCGTCCTGACCGGTGCTCCGGATAAGCGAATCAAGTTTTACGGGGCAAACCTCGCGTTTACCGCCAATTTTCTGAGCAAGGCGGTTTGCGAACAACTGGCCGACCGGCTGGCGAAAATGGGCTACAACTCGGTACGTTTCCATCATTTCGATGCTCTCCTGACAAAGTCCAGCGGGCAAAACGGTGTTGATCTGGTCCAGGATAAAATTGATCAGCTTGACTACCTGTTTTACTGCCTGAAGACGCGCGGAATTTATCTGACCATCGACTTATATACGATACGGCAGCTGTTGAAAGGGGAAATCAAAGAATTCCCGGAACTTGCCATCGGGAAAGACCAATTTAAATGGCTGGCTTTCGTCAATAATGAGGTCATCGCGAACTGGGAGGACTTCAGCCGCAAACTGCTGACCCATGTCAATCCCTATACCGGACTGGCCTGGAAAGATGATCCGGCGCTGATCAGCATCAGCTTGATTAACGAAGACACTATTTTCTCCGTGACCGGGAGAAACCCTGCGGTCGTCCAGGTTTACGACCGTCTTTTCAACGCCTGGCTGCAGGAGAAGAAACTCAATTCAGCAACAGCTGAAGAAAAAACGGCTTTAAAAAAGCGCTTTCTGATAGAAGTCTATAACCGTGCCTATGCCGGAATGGAGCAATTCCTCCGCAGCCTGGGCGTCAAACAGCCGCTGACCGATCAGAATATGTGGTCAACCATTAATATGAGTTTGATGCGGCAGCATTATGATTATGTCGACAACCACGGGTACTGGGATCATCCCAGTTTTCCAGTAAACCCGTGGCGGATGCCTCTGGCGTTCTCCAATAAGAGCGATATCGGCAAATTTGCGGCAATGCCGCTGTACGACAGCCCTTCGCGCCTGTTCGGCAAACCGATGATGTTTACTGAATTCGACTTCGTCAGTTCGAACCAGTACCGCGCCGAAGGCGGTCTGCTGATGGGGGCCTATTCCGCGCTGCAGGACTGGGACGGCATCTACCGTTTCGCCTATTCTCACGGCGAAGTCAGCAAACCTGAAGCCGCATATCTGTTCGATGTGTTCAGCAGTCCGTCCAGCGCTGTTTCCGAAAAAATGGGAGTGCTCTGTTTCCTGCGCGGCGACGTCAAACGGGCGGAAGCGTGCTTCCCTACGTTGATTCCGGAAAATTATCAGAATTTGACGGCCGTACCGGATAACTATCCGTCTGCAATATGCAGGCTCGGATTGATTGCCCGTATCGGCACTATCATCATACCCGCCTCCAGCCGCGATTTGCGTCTACCGCAGGGAACCGCGGCCGTCAACGGAATGGAAAAAACTTTCAATACTACTTCACTAAGTGTTCCTTACTTTTCAGCCTGGCCAGCTAAAAACATGCTCGAAGACATGCTCAAAGCAGGGGTTCTCAAACCGCAGGAAGCCGATTTGGCAAAGGGAATATTCCGCAGTTCAACCGGTGAACTGGAACTCAATCAGCCGGAAGGAATATTTTGCGTGGTCACGGAACACAGCGAAGGCGCAGTGCTGCCTGCCGGAAAAGCGCTGAGCGGCAAAGTGCTTAAAATCACCGGGAATACCGCCTATGCCGCATTCTTCGCCGCGGCAATGGATGGTAATCCACTTCCCGGCAGCAACCGCATTCTGCTGCTGCATCTGACTGATATCCAGAACAGCAGGGCTAAATTCAGCAGCGGGGCAATGACGCTCTGGCTCGAGCGGGGCAGTCTGCCTCATCTGCTGCGCAAAGGAGAAGCCAGAATCACTCTGAGCGGCAAGTTTGCCGGACATAAACTTTACGCCGTCAATCTGGCCGGCAAAAGACTGGCGGAAGTGCCGCTGGTAAAAACGGAGGATGGCATCAGTTTCAAAGCCGATACCCACATGCTGAAAAACGGAGTAGTAGCTTACGAGTTGACACTTGATAAACAGTAGGAATGCTGACTCAAAACTTCTTTTTAACCACAGAGGCACAAAGACACAGAGAAATCTTTGTTTAATTTTCAATTTTATCTTTCGTTGTACAGCACAGGCCGGCCGGCGCTTCCCGGCGGCCTGTTGACAAAAATAATTATATCTGTTTTTTACTTGGAAAAACTGTTTTTATAGATATTTTAATAAGCAAGTGTAGTTTTTATACATAAAAGCTTAAAATATACCGCTGCGGAAGTCAGGTGATGCTTCCACGGCAAGGCATAAGATAATGATTGAATTTAAAGTATCCAGTCTGCTGCGGCAATATCGCGGCCTGATTTTTTTATCTGCAATCACGTCGATCATGTTTTCCAGCCTGGCGCTGGTAATGCCGAGGCTGCTTCAAGTAGCCATAGATCATGTTTTCCCCAACCGTGATTACAAGTTGTTTGCCATCATCTGCGCACTCATGCTGCTGATTTACATTATCCGTTTCATCATGCGGATGATTACCGGTTTCCTGGGAACCTATACTGTTACAAGGGTGCTGCTGGATGTGCGGCAGCGGATATTCAAGCATTTGCAGAGTTTATCGCTGCGTTTTTATGAGGAATACCGTACCGGCAAACTGATTTCAAACGTAATCAGCGATGTGTCGCTGCTGCAGGGGCTGGTAAGTTTGTGCATCGCCATGGTTGACCAGTTTTTTACTATGGCGCTGGTTACGATAATGCTGTTTCTGCTTGACTGGAAAATGGCGCTGATCGCCATGCTGGCATTGCCGCTGCACTTCGTGAATTTTTATTATTTCAACGGCTACCTGCGCCGCCAGTCGTCAGCATTGCAGGAAAAGATGTCGGAGATCTCCGCCAACTTAGCCGAAAACATCAACGGCATAAAAGTTGTTAAATCATTTTCCAAGGAACGCTCCGAGCGCCGCCAGTTTTTTACCTCAATGCGTCCGACGCTGGACATTGCGGTGGATATTAATAAAACCAGCAATATCTGCCAGGGTTCATATGAAACACTGGCAGTGATCACTTACCTTATAATTGTCGGTATCGGAATCAGCGAAGTCAGTCCTCCCAATTTTACTATCGGCGAGTTTGTGGCATTCTATACTTATGTCGGATTGCAGGTCGGGCCGATAGCGGCCCTGGCCTCGCAGGTCAATACTTTATCTCTGGGCATGGCCGGCGCGGAACGCATAGTAAAGCTGCTGCGCGTGATTCCGGAAATCAAAGATGATCCCGATGCAATTACCGCCGGACGCTTTAAAGGGAATATCAGTATTGAGAATGTATCCTTCAGCTATCGCGACGCCCCGGTCATCCGGAATCTGACGCTTAAAATCAATCCCGGCGAAAAAATCGCGCTGGTCGGCCCTTCCGGGTGCGGAAAATCAACCATAAGCAACTTGCTGCTGCGGTTCTATGATGTCAGTGATGGCTGTATAAAAGTGGACGGCACTGACATCCGCAGATATTCACAGGAATCATACCGCGCCAATATCGGCGTGGTCCTGCAGGAACCTTTTCTGTTCAGCGGTTCACTGCGCGAAAATATTGCTTATTCACGGGCAGCCGCCAGTGAGGAGGACGTAATACGGGCAGCCGAACAGGCCAATGTCGCCGAGTTTGCCGATAAACTGGAGAATGGCTATGACACCCTGCTTGGCGAAAACGGCGCCAGTCTGTCCGGTGGCCAGAAACAGCGGCTGGCGATCGCGCGGGCGCTGTTGAAAGATCCGGCAATCCTGATTCTGGACGAAGCCACCAGCGCTCTGGATACTGTTTCTGAGAAACTGGTGCAGCAGGCGCTTGATACTATGATGAAAGGGCGCACCACCATCATTATCGCGCACCGGCTGTCCACCATCCGCAATGCCGACAAAATAGTGGTGCTGCGCGAAGGGCGGATCGACCAGTGCGGAACGCATGATGAGCTGATGGCGCAAGGCGGCACTTATCTGAAGCTTTATACCACTCAGCAGAAAACCACCGAAAATGACAATAATCCGGTGGAATTAAAAGGTTAACCGGGATCGACTAACTGATTCCGGCGGCATTTTTGATTTTTTCCAGTTCTTCCCAGCGGGCGTATAATTTTTCCAGAGACGTTTTGGCGGAATTCAATTCGTCATGCAGTCCGGCACTGCGGGAACCGTGTTTCTCGAAGAAATCAGGCGAGGCGAAAAGCTTCTCAATGCGGCTTACTTCCGCTTCGGCTTCCAGAATTTTTTCTTCAATCGTTTCCAGTTCCAGTTTTTCACTGAACTTCAGTTTGCGCGGCTTATTCGCCGCAACTGCCGGTTCTGACGATTTCGCGGTTACATTTCTTTCCGTCTCTTTTTTCTGCGTGGCGGAAGCAGTCCGGCGGCTGAGATAATAGTCGTAGTCCCCGACATTGGCGGAGATGCCGCCGCCGTCCTCCAGCGCGATGATGTGCGAGCAGACGCGGTTGAGAAAATAGCGGTCATGGCTGACCACCAGCAGACAGCCGGTGTAAGAGACCAGTGCCTCCTCCAGCAGCCGCAGAGTGGCCAGATCCAGGTCATTGGTGGGCTCGTCAAGGATCAGGAAATTGCCGCCTTGTTTCAGGATTTTAGCCAGCATCAGCCGGGCGCGTTCGCCACCGGACAGCCGGTCAATGCGGGTATTGATCCGCTCGTCCGAAAACAGGAAGCGCCGGAGATAGGTCCACACGCTGACCTTGTCGCTGCCGACAAAAGTTGTCTGGTTCCCCTCCCCGATCTCATCGAACACCGTATTCAGCGGATTCAGGCTCATCCGGCCCTGGTCAACATAGTTGAACTCGACCGTTTCAGCGATTTCCACTTCGCCGGAAGTCGGTTGAATTTCACCGGTGATCAGTTTCAGCAGGCTGGTTTTGCCGGTGCCGTTGCGCCCGACGATCCCGACCCGCATGCCCTGTTCAAATTCATAGCTGAAACGGGAAAAAAGCGGTGCGGAATCACCGTAAGCCAGCGTCACGTCTTTCAGGATCACGGTCTTGTTGCCCAGGCGGCTGGCGGCCGGAATCAGCAAGTCAATATCCTTTTCTTTCACCGGCGCGGAAGACGAGGCAATCTCATCATATCTTTTTATCCGTCCCATATTGCGTTTCAATCTGGCCTTCGGCGAACGCCTGACCCATTCCACCTCCGAACGCAGAAACGCCTGACGTTTTGATTCCTGTTCATCCTCGGCATATTCACGTTCGGCTTTGGCCTCGATAAAATCGCCGTAACTGCCTTCATAGGAATAAAGTTTGCCGTTGCTCAGCTCAATAATCCGGGTGGCGACGCGATCCAGAAAATAGCGGTCATGCGTGACAAAAACGCAGGTGCCGCGATAAGCCGCCAGAAAGTTTTCAATCCAGATCACGGTGTCCGTGTCAAGATGGTTGGTAGGTTCGTCTAGCAGCAGCAGATCCGGTTCACCGACGACAGCGCGGGCCAGCGCGACCCGGCGTTTTTCGCCGCCGGAAAGCGAGGTGCAGATGCGTTCCCCGTCCGGAAGATTCAACCGTTCCATGACCGTCCGCACCTTATGATCCAGATTCCAGGCATTATAACGATTGATGACCGCTTCCATTTCTTCATGTCCGACAGAATGCGCAGGCAGGCTTTCATATCGGGCAAGAAGCTCTTCAAAATAAACCAGACCGGCTTTGATATTATCATAAACCGATATTTTTTCATCAATGGAAAATTCCTGCGGCAGAAACGCCACCCGCAGTTCACGCGCAAACGCCAGCGAACCGTCGCCCGGCTGCTCAGTTCCAGCCAGTATCCGCAGCAGCGTGGATTTGCCGGAACCGTTGCGCCCGACCAGTCCAACCCGTTCGCCCTCATGCACCGACAACGCGGTATCGTCCAGCAGGCACTGCCTGCCGATGGACAACTTCAGCCCTTCGCCGGAAAAAATCACCCTGTCATTATCTGCGGCCATCAGCTTAAATCCTTTATCTTTTAAATGAAACAACACAAGGGGCATAATCTACTGATTTTTTTATTCAAAACAAGTCCGGTGCGGTAAATATCATTCATAAAGGCACATCATGCGTCTTGTGTGTAGAGGGTCAGTACCGTCGCTTGATTTTCCATTTCATTAAGGTAATATTATTTTTACGCATATATCTTGTTTGAACAAAATTCTATTATAGGTATTATGAAGAAATGGGTCTTGACTACGTAGAACTTATCATGGCTACAGAAGAAGCTTTTGGAATAAAATTTTCAAATGATGATGTCTATTCGTTAGACACACCAGGAAAAGTAGTTGATTATATCTACGAACGGGTCAGTCAGGACAAAAACGGTAAATGCGCCTCGCAACAAGCTTTCTATCTGCTTCGAAAAGCCGTTCAATCCGTCTTTCACCTTGATCGAAATGCAATTAAACTGGAAACTCCCATAAGGAGTTTCATCCCGAATATAAAAGAAGAAAAATCATGGTCTGAATTGCAGTCCACACTAGGTGCCAGGACATGGCCCAAGCTGCGCCGGACAGCCTGGCTGCGACACACACTGGTCATAACCGTTCTGACTTTGCCGATATTATTTTTCATGTATCTATATCCCAAAATCGGTAGCGAAGGCGCGTCTATTTTAAGTATAATTACGATGATAATAGTTGGCATTATCCTGTATAAGCTAACAAAACCTCTAAGAAATACTATTCCCAATCACGGTGGTTGTGTCAAAGACCTCATCCAATATGCTCAAACCACCAGCAATTTTGCCTGGACTAGAGACGGAATAGCATCTCTTTTCCGGCAACTGGTGATTGAACAGCTTGGCATTAGCGAGTCGCAATATCGCGAAGACGCCAGATTTGTAGAAGATTTAGGTGTTGATTAAACATGTGCGATTCTTGATTTTCCGGTTCGCAGGGCTCTATTAAGGGATTGACAACGGAGCATAATTTATGCAGAAGCGGATTACCTGGATATTAGTTTCCTGTATTATAGCCATTTCGGCATTTATAGTAATATTGACGTTTCCTTACGGGATGAAGAAGTATCTTTATCCCAAGGCGCCGCCGATGCCGGCGGCGGTAACCACGCCGATGGAACAACTATTGAAAGAGCTGGAACTTGAAATGCGGACGAAAACCCCGGACGTCTTGAAAAGCTTTCTGCCCGGATTGCATGATTTCGAAATTGACCGGATAGAACAGGAAGCAGGAATAAAACTTCCGCCTGATATCCGCAAACTTTACAAGTGGCACAACGGCCAGCGCAGCAAAGGCATCGCCGGTCCGATCCCCGGCCATAGATTCATCCCGCTGCAGGAAGCAGTCGAGGAAAAAAATAATCAATGGCGTAAAAATCATGAAGAAAACCGGGCACGGCGGGTTTTGCTCAATTCATTTATAAAACACCGGAAGACGTGGCTGCCGATATTTGAGGATATTTCCGGAGACGGGTATTTTTATGATGTAGTAAAAAATGAAGCACGCGGTGCAGTATTCTATTGTTTCGCGGAAACCAATACCTATGTATTTTTCCCGTCAATCAGAAATCTGCTGGCCGGCACGTTGAAGTGTTACAAAAATAATATCTTCAAAATTGTGACATACGACAATCAAACCATGCTCGAAGATGAATATTACCAGAGCCGTACAATATGGCAGGAATTCGGCGCCGCCAGCAATCAGAAACTATAGGAGTTGTTCAATAATAAAGTTTACAAGTTTTGTGAAATATCCCGAGGTGATTTTGTGAATTACCGGCGAGGCGCATACCTGAAGGTATGTAACGAACCGGCAAGTACAAAGACATCCGGGAGAAGCGCAAAGATGTAAAGGTTATTTCTGAACGGCTCCGTAGCTCAGGATGGTTTATTGCCGGAAGCCTGAGAAACGATTTCCAGCATGGCGGTACGATAACCTTTACCTTCATCCTGAACAGTATCCAGCACTTCATTCACAATATCCTGAGTAGTTTTTACCGGCAGTTTTGACAGAAATATAAAACGGTGGCCGGCAGCATGAATACTATCGCCGTCTTTGAGAATGTCCAGTTCATTAAGCAGTTTGCGGTTGTTATGAAATGTGCCGTTTCTGGCACCCAGATCAATAACCGCATAATCTCCGTTTTCTTCGCGCTGAACCGCGAAATGCTCCCGGCTGATCTCTTTATCGAGCAATTGGAAGTCGCAATGTTCCCCCCGCCCGAAAATGACCATCCGTTCAGGAAGCTGATAAAATTTTCTGGATGAACCTTCTTTATATTGAATGTAAGCCATAACTGATCATACCTGTGTTTAATCTATAGAGCCAATTGCAAAACTCAAGTTTTGCATGAATTTAGAATTTAGAATTTAGAATCTAGAATGAAATTCGAATAAAAATCCGGATTTATTCCGACTCATAACTCATGAATTCTGACTACTTTTGCAAATACCTTGAATGTATACTGATAACTTATTCTGTGATAAAATGCAATAGTATAAAAATAAAAAAGCCGAACCTTAATGGTCCGGCTTGAATATAACTGCTGAAACAGCCATCAGGCTTTTTCGAAATTTCCAGTCCTGATACAGGCGGTGCAAACTTTCATCCGCTTATTGCCCTGCTCAGTCTTAACCCGGATTTCCTGAATGTTGGGGTGGAAAGTACGTTTGTTGTTTTTTACAACGTGCATACCGATACCGCCGGCTTTAATTGCAAGTCCCTTACGGGTGATAGTTCCGCCGCTGACTTTTCTCTTTCCGCACATTTGACATACATTACTCATTTTCTCGGTCTCCAACTGCCGGCCGCTGTTTTGAGCTTCGGTCCGGCTGCATATGTTAAAAGTTTAAACTACATTTTAAAAATAGTGGTGGGTTGACGGGGATTCGAACCCCGGACCACCGCCTTAAAAGGGCGATGCTCTACCGACTGAGCTATCAACCCACCAGATTTAAATGGTGAGCTTTAAAAATACTTTTCTTTTCCGATATTTCAAACCGGATTTGTAATAATTTTGCCATTTTTTTCAAATACTTTCGCAGTCCGCCGGTTTTAAGAAGTTCCTGATGATTTCCGCACAAATGATAAAATCGTCAAAAAAGCGTTTAATATAATGATGATTCCAGTGAATCAAGCGGAACAAATTATCAAAAGTTCGGAAATGCCTACCGAAGGATGTTTGTTCCATGGGTTATCCGGAAGAGCCGCAAGATAATTACCGTTTCGGATTTTGAGAAGGAACGCATCGGTAAGTTCTTCGGCATGGAAGCTGATCCAAGGCTGGAAGCAGTATATAATGGCGTAAGTGAACACTTTAAACCTGTGAATGAAGTTTCCGAATTAAAAAGAGTTAAAGAAACTTACCATTTGCCTGACCGGTTCTTCTTCTTCCTTGGGAATACCGATCCCAAGAAAAATACCAAAGGAACGCTTAAAGCATTCTCTGACTTCCTGAAACAAAGTGGTACGGATCATCATCTGGTCATGCTGGATTATAATAAGGATGAGCTCGAAAAACTATTGACGGAAATTGGAGATCCTGAACTGATCAGGCGGATCGTCCTTACAGGATATGTTGTAAATACGGATCTGCCTGCCATCTACAGCCAATGCGAAGTTTTTCTGTATCCTTCACTTCGTGAAAGTTTCGGGATTCCCATGCTTGAAGCAATGGCCTCCGGCGCCCCTGTAATCACCTCCAACACCTCCTCCATGCCTGAAGTGGCAGGGGATGCAGCGCTGCTGGTCGACCCGTTCAAACCGGAGGAAATTACTTCTGCAATGCTGCGGATAATCGCTGATAAAGAACTAAAAGCCAGCATGATCAGTAAGGGATTTACTCAGGCCGCGAAGTTTTCATGGAAAGCCATGGCTCGGCACGTGCTTGAAATATATCGTGAAATCGGTGCCTCAGGCAAAGTATCCTGATTAATACCTAAATTTATAAGACCGAATTAAACCCGAAAATAGCCCTCAAATGTTTCGACCGACGGTACCTGCCAATATCAGGATTCATGAACATGAGTATACCAAAGCGGATGATATTCCGGCTGAACTATTTGAACAGATCAGGGCCGGTTTTGCAGCCCAGCTTTCGGAAGCCCCGCTGGTATCAGTTAACATTATTGCCTGGAATGAGGAAGCGAATATTCTGCGCAACCTCTCTTCGCTGAGCGCAATGAAAAGCGCTTATAGTGTTGAATATGTATATGTTGATAACAACTCGAAAGACAAAACATCTGAAATCATACGCAGATGCGGTATAACACCTGTTTTCGAAACGAAGCAGGGATATGGATTTGCCAGGCAGGCAGCTATGGAAAATTCTCACGGTAAGTTTATTTTAACCGGGGATGCCGATACTATTTATCCTCCCAGCTGGGTCAACAGTATGCTGAAACCCCTGCTTTCAGGAAAGAGTATTGCCAGTTCCGGCACATATTCATTCATTCCCGGTAAGGGGCAATCACGTCTGCGTTATGCTTTTTATGAGTTCTTTCGCGACATCATTCATTATTTGCGCACTTTTAACCGCCCTTACCTGGCTGTTGGCGGGGTTAATTTCTGTTTCCCTCGTGAAAATGCATTGAGAATAGGCTTTATTAAGAATAACTCGCGCTCGGAAGATGGATCCATGGCCCTTGCCCTGCTTACAGAAGGAAAAATTAAAAGGCTGACACGGTTAAGGGCTGCTGCATGGACAATTACCCGATCAGTTGAAAACAGCGGCTCCTTTTATAATGTCATAAAATCCAGAGTAATCAAGGAATTCAAGCGGATCAGAATCTATTTCTATAAATACAAATAGATTAATTGAAATAAATTAACACAAGTAATAACCTGATTTTTATCCAGATCTTATGAATACACCCTCCCCGATCGCAATCATAGTGGCTTGTGATAATCACTATGTCATTCTCCTGGCTGCACTCTTAAAATCAATTGATTTTCACCATAAATCGGCTGAAAATATCGAAGTATTTATAGTTGATGATGGAATATCATCAGGCAGCCGGAAAAAAATGACATCCTCCCTGGTCTCAGAGAAAATGCATCTGAACTGGATACCGATGGATGATGCCATTCCGGATACCATGAGAATTCCATTTGACAGGACATCGTATCCGAAAAACATTCATACCAGGATCTTTATTCCTCATTTCATCCCGGAACGGTTTGATAAGATTATCTATCTGGATGTGGATATGATTATCATGAGGGATATTTCTGATCTCTGGAGCATTGATCTGGGCGATCATATGCTTGCTGCAGTGATGGACCCACGATTAAAGGTATTCAGTAATTCATGGGGTGGTATACTGAACTATAAAGAACTGGGCTTTGATCCGGACACCAAGTATTTCAATACCGGGATCCTGGTGATCAATATCAGGAAATGGAGAGAAGAGGACAGTGCAGTCAAAGTAGTAAAATGCATTTCTGATAATGAAAAATATGCCAATTATCCTGAGCAA
>Ga0118677_10013078_pt1 | contig 12024 bp, 9 predicted proteins | sample AliMusrvi5mmetaG_FD_86154 | JGI IMG/M metagenome (GOLD analysis project Ga0118677, IMG submission 86154) | reverse complement strand
GAAAAAGATTTTTCGGCGGCAAACTCGGGCCAGTCGGCCGTGGCGTCAAGCATGGTTTTTTCAGGGAAGTGCCCTTCGCTCCAGATCCTTGGATGACAGTCATTTTCGCCGCATCACCTGCGCTGGTGCCACTGCCTGAACCGGCGTTTGAAAATGGAACGAGGGATATCCACCCACGAGGCACTCGCCGGCGGGCTTGCCGTTGACCCACAGCCTCGTGGTCTCCATCGCGCCCTGGAAGACCAGAAACACCTTTCCTGATAGAGACGTGGCGGGGTTATCGATGGTGCGGCGATACCAACCGACCTTGCGCCCCGGGAAAGCCACGTAAGGTTCCTTGACCTCCTCCTTGCCACGGAAATTACTTATGTCTGCGGCATAGAGTTGGTTCGAATGGGGCAGCGAGACGATGTCCGAGGCGGCGGTGAGGCGCGAGCGAAGGGTGCAGTCCCATTCGTTGACAAGGGAGGTTTCCGGCAGAGTGGTGGCCGTGGGATCGAAATCTAGGGTAGCGGAGCGAATGAGGTCGGCAAGGGAAACTTGGAGTTGTCTGAATGTTCAGACATTGGATGACTGTTGGGTGGAGTGGTTTGCATGGTGGTTGGGGTCTGAATGTTCAGGCAATGGTTGGTTGTTTTTGGGAAAAAAAAGCCCGCCTGGCGGTGAGGCCGGGCGGGCAGGTGGGTGGTGTTAGGCTAGTTAGATGATGATGATCTGGGTGGGTCGCGGGTGGCTTTGACTATTCTTCAGTTTATTAGAAAAAAAAAACGACGGCCTACGGCAGAAGGATGCTCCGCCTTCATGCGGGAGACTCTTCGTGTGCGGACTGCTTTTAAAAATCGGCGTCCTCCCCCGAAGAGAATTTGGCAGGATGCCAAATTCTGCCGCCAAGATGGCGGCGCTCCCCGAAGATATGATCCCTCCCCGAAGAAAAAGGACAAAGAGATAAAGATTAAAAGGGAAGAATCAACGTTTCCGGCGGGTTACCAAAACTCCGCTAGCGAGGATCGTCAGCATCACTGCCGTTGGTTCAGGGACGCTGGCAACACGGAAGCCGATGCTGCCGTCCTCGTCCGACGGGCCGTTGTAGTAGCGGTACGAGGAGACTGGGTTGCCGCCGCCGTAGTACCAGGAGGCCCCACGCAGCCCGCGCGTCGAGCCGGAGATGACCGCATCGTTCCACTCCCAGGCGTTGCCGCCCTGGCCAAACGTGCCAGAAGAACTCGCCTTGCCATAGCCGACATCAACGATTCCGGAACTTGGCCAATAGTTCGCATCCGCCTGAGTAGTCGTATTCTGACCGTTGGGATAGAGCGAGTAGGTCGAGTTGGCTCCATTGTAATAGGCCGCCTTGTACCACTCGTTTTCGCTTGGGATGTAAACTGCGGCACCAGGGTTTACATTGATGATTCCGCTAGTGGCACCGTTGAGCGTGTAGGCTCCAGTCTCCATGCTGCCACTGCCTTGGCCGTTGCCCAGCCAGTTGCTGAAGCGGGCAGCGTCAAACCACGTCACGCCAACCACGGGCTGGTTCGCGTAGGTGCTGTTCACGCTGTAAGTGTAACTGCCGCTTCCGCCGCTTTGGACAATATTGCTGCCGTACGCACCTGTAGATCGCATGGTCCAAGTGTAAATCTCGTTGCTGTTGGATGCTCCCTTGGCATTGAGGAAATCCACGTACTGAGCGTTGGTTACCTCGTAAGTGCCAATCTTGTAGGCGTGGTCCACCGATCCGTAGTGCTGAATTCCCGGTGTGAATTGGTCGCCGTCGGCGGGGTCCACCGCGTTGCCGACGTTGCCGATGCTCGTCCAGCTCATGGTGACCACGGGGAAAGCCGGGCTGACGAGAGATATGCCAGCCAATATGGCCAGCCCGAATGTTGAGGTAAAAGTATGTTTCATAACGATTTCAATGACTTCCACGCTCTGTTAGCCCCCCCCGCAGGGTCAAGAAAAATCAAATTATTTTTTCTAATTCTTCCTTGAGAACATCAGGCGAGCCGTTGGAACGCACTTCCTTGCGCTGTGTGGAAGTCGGAAGGGCTGAGGCCAAGCGGGCCGTGGAATTGGGTGGAGTTGCGTATGTCAGGCAGCGTTAATGAGTGCCTGGAGAGAGTCGAGGCGGGCGAGGTTGGCTTGGTAGGCGGCGGGGTTGGTGTGGGCGACGTCGCGAGGGATGGGGATTTGGAAGTGGTCGATGAGGGACTGGATGTGATGGTGGCTTTCGGATGGGCTGTGGGAACGACGGCTTGCGGGGGGTGAGTTGCTGGCGTCGGCATCGGCATCGGAGCGGCGGACGTGGAAGCGGTGGATTTTGTGTTCGTCATCGGTGAGTTCGACGACGAGTTCGCGGCCGGAGAGGGTGAGGTTTTCGAGGTCGCCGGAGAGGTTGGTTTTTGAGTCTGCCCAAGTGGTGTCTTCGATGTAGGTTTTGAGGGGGTAGGTGTGATTGGGCTGGAAACCTGGGATGCCTGGCATTTTGCAGGAGATGAGGCTTTCTTCGTCGAGCCAGCCGAGGGATTGGACTTCGTTGGGTGTGTAGAAGGGAGCGCGGACGGATTCATAGGCGGCGATGGCTGCATCGACAGCCAGGATGAGGGCAGGATCGACGCGCCAAGCACCAGAAACCATGGCGTGCTTGATGGCGGAGCGGCTGGCTTGCTGGACGACGAGGGCGGCGGGTGATTCGCCGTCCATGGAACGGAAGGCTTGGAGGAGTGCGGAATCGTGGACATAGGCGGATCTGCGGAAGGGATCGAGGAATGAGCGGATGGAGCCATCCGGGCGGAGGGATAGGTTGTAGGCGGGCGGAGCGCCGTGGTGGAGTTGGTGGTATTCCACGGAGATGGCGTTCCAGACTGTGAGGAAGTCTTTCCAGTTCTGAGCTTGGTATTCGCTGGAAATGGAACGACCGCACTTGGCGAATGACCTGGCGGAGATGGCGGTGGCGAGGGTTTGTTCGACGGTGCGAGGATCTGCGGAGGGGCTGATGAGGTGAAGCGGGCGGCGGCTATCTGCGGATGCGTGGCCGTGGCTGGCGGAGAAGTAAAGGACGGCGGTGGGGAAGGCTGTGCCTTGGTTTTCATAGGTGGCACCGGGGACGTCTAGCCAACACCATACGTTGCGGATGAGGGCGGGGTCGGCGAGTGGGGCGTCGTTGGAGGTGGCGGGGTCTCCGATGAGACGACGGGCGGTGTCGCCATTGCAGATCATGAAGCCTTCGCCGGAGGAGGATAGGGAGTCCAGGGCGATGAGGAGGGTGGCGAGGGTGGAGTCTATGGTGTCTCCCTTGGAGCAGGCTGTGGCGTAGGTTTGCTTGACGCCTGGCACATCACTGAGGGCGAGCGGAGCAAGGCGATCGAGCCACCACTGGAGGGAGAAGGGCGGGTTGAGCAGGAGTAGATCGTGCTTGAGGCGTGCTTGATGGGCGAGTGGATAGAAGCGGGTGACATCGGCCTGGAAGATAGCGGCCTTGGGGATGGAGGAGACTCGCTCGTCCACATCGATGCCGCAGGAGTGCTGGCGCTTGGCGGCATGAAGAAGGGCACCGGCCCCGGCCATGAGGTCCGAGGCGATGGTGGCGGCGGAAGATTGGAAGACGGTGCAGAGTGCGGCGGCGAAATCTGGCGGAGTGAAGAACTGGCGCTGGCCGAGTGCGATGGCGTTTTTTGCGGAGTCTGCAAAATGCTGGATGTTGCCAGGATTGATGGAGTTGCCTTGTTGGTGCATGGTGGTTGGGGTGTGGAAGTGTCTGAATGTTCAGACGGTGGCTAGGCGATCTCGGTACCGGCGAGTCTGCCGATGGGGCTGGGGGTGAAGTGGAAATCGATCTCGGCACCGGCGGCGAGGATCTCCGGGAGGGAGATGTAACCCATGTCATGCTCGCCGTTGACGCAGGCATAACCGTAGGCTTGCTTCTGGAAGTCTGAGGGGTCGTCTTCCTCCGCTCCTATATCTTTCTCGGTGATGAGGAAGTACGATCGTGGAGTGAAGTAGCGGAGGTGAACGATGGCATTGTCGCCGAGGCCGTCCTGTTGATAGGTGACGGGCATGGTGGAGATGATCCGTTGGAGTTCAAGGATTTTGTCGATGAAGAAGTCGCGTTCCTCGGAGGATTGGATGAGGTGTTTAACAAAAGCAGACTGCGCGGGACCGATGAAGGATTTGATGGAGATGAGAGCGGCGAGTGCGGATGCAATGCGGAGCTTGGTTGGTTGGTTCATTTGGTTGGTTGGGGGAGAGTGTCTGAATGTTCAGACATTGGCATTGGATTTAGCCATGACGGCGAGGGCCGTGGCGGTGTGCGGGGTCAAATTGGGTGTGTGAATCTTCATGGTATGCGAAGGTTGGAGCCTGGGCGTGAGACGTTGTAGTTGGAGCCGTCGCGCTGGCCATCGGAGTAGGCGCGGCTGGAGTTGCCGCCGGAGAGACGCACAGAGCGGCGGCCCTTGGAGACGAGTTTGACCTTGTGGGTGTTGGCGAGCCACGCTTTGGCATGGGAGACGATGGCGAGTGCGTTGGTTTCGGAGCGGAGCATGAGAGCGGAGGTGGTGGAGTCTGCGGCGTGGAGTTGCCGCCGGGCCTTGGCATTGGCATCGCGGAGGGATGAGGCAAAGCCATAGGCGTAGGCGGCTCCATCGTTGCGAGCCCAGCCGCCCCAACGGATGATGGCCATGGTGGAGATGGCTTGTGATAGTTCCTCGAACAACTCGACGGCGCAGCGGGCATCATCGTCGGAACCATAGAAGGCGACGGCGCAGGCTTGGCGGGCCTCGCCCTCCGGGGCACCGAAGAAGTCTGCAATGCCATTGCGGCGGACAGGCATCTTGCCCGCAGTGTAGTGGGAGACGGAGCCGATGAAGGCTGTGACGAAGTGGGAGATGACCACTTCCCATGTGGACATATTGGCCCCTTTGCAAAAGGCGAAATGGCGACCGAGGGCGACCTTGGCGACGGGGTCTGCGGCGGATGTATCAATGTCATCGCGGGTGAGTTGGTACTTGGCCATCATCTGTGTTGCCAGGGTGATGGCGTTGTCGATTTCGCCTTGAGAGGCGGCGGTGTCTTCACCAAGGCGGAGGAGCTTGGCGAGCTTGTCTTTAATGCGTGTTAGGTCAGTCATGGGGAGATGTGTTTGGATGTTCAGACATTCATGTATCCGCCGAGGATAACGGCGTAGCGGGAACCGCCAAGGTGGCGGATGCGGAGGACGTAGGACTGGATGTGGCCGCAACAGTCGTGCTCGCAGCGGCAGCCGTGCTGGAGGGTGTCGCGGATGGCCCGCATGATGTTACGGGGGCGATAGGGTGATGTGGCATCCAAGACGAGGAACTGTCGGAAGGATTCGCCGGTCCACTTGGGGGACTTTTCGCGGGTGGTGACGCAAGAGCCGAGATCATGGCTCTCGTCTAGGTGGTTCCAGCCGGTGGCCCACTTGTGAGTGAGGAGAACGGATATGGAGAAGGGGGTGGGCATGACCGGCTTTGGCAGGCGTGGGCTGACGAGGAATTTTTTCTGGCTGGTGAGGAGATACCCGGGCTGTGGCATGCAGATGGAAAGCTTCATGATATTGCCATCGGCTCGCTCCCGGCAGAGATGATAGGCGGCGGTGGCACGAGTGATGGCAAGCGGGGAAGAATCCGCTGTACGGATGGTGGGAATGGTCTTCATGATATGTCTGAACATTCAGACGGTGATGTTAGCGTGCTGGTTTGCATATTACAACGAAAATGTGACGGGGTTAGGGTTTTGGGTTCAGGTAATGATCCCGGCCTCGCGGAATGAGTAGTAGTCCGAACGGCCTGGTGCTGGAGCGCCGATGATGAGGTGGTCAATGAGCCGGATCTGCAAGAGGTTGGCAGCTTCCACGATGCGGCGTGTGGTGGCTTCATCGGCTCTGCTGGGGGATGGGTCGCCTGAGGGATGGTTGTGGATCATAACGAAGCCGTAGGCGGCCCCTGCGATGACCGGGCGGATGATCTCGCGGGGATGGGCGTTGCTTTCATTGATGGTTCCAAGGGAAATGCGGCTCCAACCGAATGGGATGAGACGGGTGGTTAGAAGAACCACGACGACGTTTTCCTTGTCGGCCTCGTGATCAGGTTCTGAGGCGATGGCGGAATGCCAGAGGTCGCGGATTTTCTCAGGGGTATCGGCCGGGGTGTTGCTCCAGTTGTAGGGGAAGGCGGGCTCTGAGACGACGGACGTGGTGACGAAGCGGGGGCATGCCAGGCGATGTAAGTAAGGACTACCCACGATCACCCGCGACTCGTCAGGCGATATCGTTCCCCTGTCTGAGCGGTTCAATTCAGCCAAGGATTCGATAAGTTTATCCATCGGGGAAGGGTTCCGACTCACCCGGAAAACCAAGCTGGATATTGTCAAAGACCCACAGTTGTTTGAAGGGGGTCGCAATTCAATCCGGGAACAGGCCAAGGCATGGGCGACCGAAAACAAAAACCGCAAGGTTGATTTATTGCATGAAAAGGGCTTTGCGGTGGAACTCACCTGGCAGGGAATCAAACATGGTATCCGTCATTCCGACGAAATGAGCGGGCGGGCGGTTCCGGCATTGCCCGATTTGATCGCCCGTGCCAGAATCACAGGTCATGATGGGGAAACTTACACACTGATTTCGGGCATGACGGTGGCAGGCGAAAAATGGGCGGTAAAAATAACGGCCAAAAAGCGCAGCCAGGGAGTGCTTCTCTACGATCACGCCGTGTTTGAAAAAAAAGAGCCCGCCAGCCCTGGCGATGATCGCTTGCGCAATCAGACTACTCAGGAGGTGCCAGCGGGCAACCTGACGGTAGGCGACGCTCTGGATTCCGTCAAGGGGCTCGGGGCCGCTCATCAAAATTTGTTGGACTCCGGGCCGTCCCTGTCCACCGGCCGGGCAGACTTGGCCGGATTCATGGCTGGGGACGCCCTCCGGCGCGTGAAAGACCCGCTTCGGCGCGTTCAGGCCATGAGCCGAATCGCCCGAAACTTCCAAGACCTGAAGCTTGTCAACGAGCGGCTCGAACTGCTGGCCGGTGGAAAGCGGGTGGGCAAAAGTCTCCTCAAGGAAGCGGCCATGCGCGAGGCCATGCGCCATGAAGAGCTGATAGGAGAGGTATGGGGCCGCCATTACGGAATCCTTTCCGATGAGGACCTAACCCGAATCAAGAGCCAGCCCGGGCACCAGCTCCTTGCCGATCCTGAAAGCCACCTGCGAGGCCGGGTGATGAGCAAGGCAAAGGCCATCAAGGATCATCCAGACATGTTCCGCATTCACAGCGCCGGCGACTATGATGGGGTTGACGGTGTGGGCCGCTCTGTCTTCGGTGGCTCCCTCATGCCAGACCAGGCCGCGCAAGAGCTATTCGACGCCGGTCTGATCAAGACGCCCACGCCAGCAAGGGGCTAGACTAACCAAACCTGCATGCCGCTGGTCTGTTCATAGGTGCTCACGCGCAAGCGGCTTCCTGTGACCGCCGATGTGCCAATGAGATGACCCTCTGTTCATAGGTGCTCACGCGCAAGCGGCTTCTCTGGACTTCGGTCCTTGATTCGAGAAAAAACGCTGTTCATAGGTGCTCACGCGCAAGCGGCTTCGGCGCAGGGTCACCTGGCTACCGGAGAGCAGCGAGCGGTCGCCCTTGGCGAGTTTCATAGGGTGGTGTGTGAATGTTCAGAAAGGAGAGACAGATTAGGCAGCGGATTGGTCCTTATTCTTGTGAGGATGAAGGATTTCGTTGATATCCAATGGTCGGTGATGAAGATTGCCCCGGCCATGCATCGAGCTTGGAGGCCGCTCCATGATCGAGGGAGGAATCTTCGTCCCTATGGAAGACACCTACTTTCAGGGCCTTGGAACCATCCCCCCGGAACCCATTTCAGATTTCATCTCAGCCGCCCTAGCGATTGACGGGGCCGAGTTTTCCGCGTGGTTCAATGCCCGTGAAAATCCCAAGTACAAAGCCTTGGTTTTCGATTCGTTCGGTCTGGCGGAAATGAAGAAAAAGCCCGAGGCATCGCTTACCCAGAATTCCAATTCAGAAGCTAGTCCGAATATCGACTCAAACGGCGATGCCTAGCGGAGGAAGACGACCCCTCAGACTTCCAGAAGCAAGCCTACGGTTATGCCTGCGTCAACGGCGAGCATGACATGGGTTACATCTCCCTCCCGGAGATCCTCGCCGCCGGTGCCGAGATCGATTTCCACTTCACCCCCAGCCCCATCGGCAGACTCGCCGGTACCGAGATCGCCTAGCCACCGTCTGAACATTCAGACACTTCCACACCCCAACCACCATGCACCAACAAGGCAACTCCATCAATCCTGGCAACATCCAGCATTTTGCAGACTCCGCAAAAAACGCCATCGCACTCGGCCAGCGCCAGTTCTTCACTCCGCCAGATTTCGCCGCCGCACTCTGCACCGTCTTCCAATCTTCCGCCGCCACCATCGCCTCGGACCTCATGGCCGGGGCCGGTGCCCTTCTTCATGCCGCCAAGCGCCAGCACTCCTGCGGCATCGATGTGGACGAGCGAGTCTCCTCCATCCCCAAGGCCGCTATCTTCCAGGCCGATGTCACCCGCTTCTATCCACTCGCCCATCAAGCACGCCTCAAGCACGATCTACTCCTGCTCAACCCGCCCTTCTCCCTCCAGTGGTGGCTCGATCGCCTTGCTCCGCTCGCCCTCAGTGATGTGCCAGGCGTCAAGCAAACCTACGCCACAGCCTGCTCCAAGGGAGACACCATAGACTCCACCCTCGCCACCCTCCTCATCGCCCTGGACTCCCTATCCTCCTCCGGCGAAGGCTTCATGATCTGCAATGGCGACACCGCCCGTCGTCTCATCGGAGACCCCGCCACCTCCAACGACGCCCCACTCGCCGACCCCGCCCTCATCCGCAACGTATGGTGTTGGCTAGACGTCCCCGGTGCCACCTATGAAAACCAAGGCACAGCCTTCCCCACCGCCGTCCTTTACTTCTCCGCCAGCCACGGCCACGCATCCGCAGATAGCCGCCGCCCGCTTCACCTCATCAGCCCCTCCGCAGATCCTCGCACCGTCGAACAAACCCTCGCCACCGCCATCTCCGCCAGGTCATTCGCCAAGTGCGGTCGTTCCATTTCCAGCGAATACCAAGCTCAGAACTGGAAAGACTTCCTCACAGTCTGGAACGCCATCTCCGTGGAATACCACCAACTCCACCACGGCGCTCCGCCCGCCTACAACCTATCCCTCCGCCCGGATGGCTCCATCCGCTCATTCCTCGATCCCTTCCGCAGATCCGCCTATGTCCACGATTCCGCACTCCTCCAAGCCTTCCGTTCCATGGACGGCGAATCACCCGCCGCCCTCGTCGTCCAGCAAGCCAGCCGCTCCGCCATCAAGCACGCCATGGTTTCTGGTGCTTGGCGCGTCGATCCTGCCCTCATCCTGGCTGTCGATGCAGCCATCGCCGCCTATGAATCCGTCCGCGCTCCCTTCTACACACCCAACGAAGTCCAATCCCTCGGCTGGCTCGACGAAGAAAGCCTCATCTCCTGCAAAATGCCAGGCATCCCAGGTTTCCAGCCCAATCACACCTACCCCCTCAAAACCTACATCGAAGACACCACTTGGGCAGACTCAAAAACCAACCTCTCCGGCGACCTCGAAAACCTCACCCTCTCCGGCCGCGAACTCGTCGTCGAACTCACCGATGACGAACACAAAATCCACCGCTTCCACGTCCGCCGCTCCGATGCCGATGCCGACGCCAGCAACTCACCCCCCGCAAGCCGTCGTTCCCACAGCCCATCCGAAAGCCACCATCACATCCAGTCCCTCATCGACCACTTCCAAATCCCCATCCCTCGCGACGTCGCCCACACCAACCCCGCCGCCTACCAAGCCAACCTCGCCCGCCTCGACTCTCTCCAGGCACTCATTAACGCTGCCTGACATACGCAACTCCACCCAATTCCACGGCCCGCTTGGCCTCAGCCCTTCCGACTTCCACACAGCGCAAGGAAGTGCGTTCCAACGGCTCGCCTGATGTTCTCAAGGAAGAATTAGAAAAAATAATTTGATTTTTCTTGACCCTGCGGGGGGGGCTAACAGAGCGTGGAAGTCATTGAAATCGTTATGAAACATACTTTTACCTCAACATTCGGGCTGGCCATATTGGCTGGCATATCTCTCGTCAGCCCGGCTTTCCCCGTGGTCACCATGAGCTGGACGAGCATCGGCAACGTCGGCAACGCGGTGGACCCCGCCGACGGCGACCAATTCACACCGGGAATTCAGCACTACGGATCGGTGGACCACGCCTACAAGATTGGCACTTACGAGGTAACCAACGCTCAGTACGTGGATTTCCTCAATGCCAAGGGAGCATCCAACAGCAACGAGATTTACACTTGGACCATGCGATCTACAGGTGCGTACGGCAGCAATATTGTCCAAAGCGGCGGAAGCGGCAGTTACACTTACAGCGTGAACAGCACCTACGCGAACCAGCCCGTGGTTGGCGTGACGTGGTTTGACGCTGCCCGCTTCAGCAACTGGCTGGGCAACGGCCAAGGCAGTGGCAGCATGGAGACTGGAGCCTACACGCTCAACGGTGCCACTAGCGGAATCATCAATGTAAACCCTGGTGCCGCAGTTTACATCCCAAGCGAAAACGAGTGGTACAAGGCGGCCTATTACAATGGAGCCAACTCGACCTACTCGCTCTATCCCAACGGTCAGAATACGACTACTCAGGCGGATGCGAACTATTGGCCAAGTTCCGGAATCGTTGATGTCGGCTATGGCAAGGCGAGTTCTTCTGGCACGTTTGGCCAGGGCGGCAACGCCTGGGAGTGGAACGATGCGGTCATCTCCGGCTCGACGCGCGGGCTGCGTGGGGCCTCCTGGTACTACGGCGGCGGCAACCCAGTCTCCTCGTACCGCTACTACAACGGCCCGTCGGACGAGGACGGCAGCATCGGCTTCCGTGTTGCCAGCGTCCCTGAACCAACGGCAGTGATGCTGACGATCCTCGCTAGCGGAGTTTTGGTAACCCGCCGGAAACGTTGATTCTTCCCTTTTAATCTTTATCTCTTTGTCCTTTTTCTTCGGGGAGGGATCATATCTTCGGGGAGCGCCGCCATCTTGGCGGCAGAATTTGGCATCCTGCCAAATTCTCTTCGGGGGAGGACGCCGATTTTTAAAAGCAGTCCGCACACGAAGAGTCTCCCGCATGAAGGCGGAGCATCCTTCTGCCGTAGGCCGTCGTTTTTTTTTTCTAATAAACTGAAGAATAGTCAAAGCCACCCGCGACCCACCCAGATCATCATCATCTAACTAGCCTAACACCACCCACCTGCCCGCCCGGCCTCACCGCCAGGCGGGCTTTTTTTTCCCAAAAACAACCAACCATTGCCTGAACATTCAGACCCCAACCACCATGCAAACCACTCCACCCAACAGTCATCCAATGTCTGAACATTCAGACAACTCCAAGTTTCCCTTGCCGACCTCATTCGCTCCGCTACCCTAGATTTCGATCCCACGGCCACCACTCTGCCGGAAACCTCCCTTGTCAACGAATGGGACTGCACCCTTCGCTCGCGCCTCACCGCCGCCTCGGACATCGTCTCGCTGCCCCATTCGAACCAACTCTATGCCGCAGACATAAGTAATTTCCGTGGCAAGGAGGAGGTCAAGGAACCTTACGTGGCTTTCCCGGGGCGCAAGGTCGGTTGGTATCGCCGCACCATCGATAACCCCGCCACGTCTCTATCAGGAAAGGTGTTTCTGGTCTTCCAGGGCGCGATGGAGACCACGAGGCTGTGGGTCAACGGCAAGCCCGCCGGCGAGTGCCTCGTGGGTGGATATCCCTCGTTCCATTTTCAAACGCCGGTTCAGGCAGTGGCACCAGCGCAGGTGATGCGGCGAAAATGACTGTCATCCAAGGATCTGGAGCGAAGGGCACTTCCCTGAAAAAACCATGCTTGACGCCACGGCCGACTGGCCCGAGTTTGCCGCCGAAAAATCTTTTTC
>Ga0118677_10013077_pt1 | contig 12026 bp, 13 predicted proteins | sample AliMusrvi5mmetaG_FD_86154 | JGI IMG/M metagenome (GOLD analysis project Ga0118677, IMG submission 86154) | reverse complement strand
TTTAGCAAATATTCCTTTGCTGATTTCTTCCCGCTCAGCAAAGGACAAGCGGTGATACTTTATAGTCATATTCATAGTTATAGACCGGTCAGAGTGTTTGCGCTAGTTCCTTGAACTCAGGATTATCAGCATTGACATTATCAATAAAATATGGTATTATTTCATCATAAAAATGAAGGATCTTTAAAAAATATATATTAATACTAACTTTCAAAAAACAAAATCATGACACTACATGAACAAGCTTTTATGGTTGATCTTATTAAGAGAAGCTATCGCCGAAGAATGTTTTATTTTTGCTTAAATTTATTAAGTATTTTAATTCCGGTTATCCCACTTTATTGGGTTAAACTAAGTAGCCCACGAGAATTTGGAGCTATGGTGGCGATGATTGTATTCATTATCAGAGTAATTTACATTTACTTTGCTTCTGATGAATATCGTGATAACTTGCCTTGGTCTATAAAGAAAAGGCAATATAAGCTGCTAATCGCTAATTGGAAGCTAGATCTCGAAGAATTGCGCTTCTGTCTTCCATTATGGGAGTATTTTCACATTAAATGTTAAAAAATCACAAAATAATCAAACAATGAAAACAAAATTTTTCTCGGCAATTTTTGCTTTTTTCTCGGTGATGTGTGCCCCTCGTTCTAAATCAAATATGACTACTATTGATAGGGTCTATTTGTTTAATGAGGGCGAAGTGACGATGATTAGCAATGAAGATGTCCCAGGGCTTGACTCGACGGGCAACGTTTCTTCAAAAAAAGTTCTAACCCATTTTGAGTTCAATCTTAGAAAATGCTTTCCAGAGGTAACTTCCAACGGCATTAGAATTATGAAGGATGGGGTAATTAAAAATGCTAAGCTCGCTTTCGTTGTTCAAGGAAAAACCGCCTTCGTCTATTTAATGGAAGACGGAAAACTGAAATCCCGTTATTTAAGCAAATCGGAATTTAAGGAAATTTCGAAAGAAACCCTTAAACACCTTAAGCAGGGCATTAATGTCATGATTGAAGGGTAAGTTATTCACCTTAAAAAAGAATAACCAACAACGGACCACCAGGCCCGTTTTTGTTTTATAAAAAGTAAGCGATGATTTTATAAAAGCTCATGCACACCTTCCGGAAAAATATTTTTATCTTTCGAATCGGCGATTTCTAACCAGATGGCTCGGCTGTTACTTTGGCTATCGAGAATTTTAAATTCCTCTTGCTCATAAAAAGAGGGATCTTTAAAATCCGCTTCATAGATAAAACAAATCTCGTGATACGGTTCGCCGTCAAAAGTAAAGATATTTTCGCTCGTTCTTAATAGCGAGCAGTTTATAATTTCCGCATCAAGCTCTTCTTTAAATTCCCGCTTTAGGGCAGCGATGGCTGTTTCGCCAAAGTCGATTCCACCGCCTAAAAGACGATAAAAGCGTTGATCTTTTACTTGATCATAACCGGGAGAAACAAGGATTCGCCCCTTATTTTTAATAATCGCGATCGCGATTGGTCTAATTTGGCCTTTTAATCTGCCCATATATTTATAGATATTAACTAATGTTAAATATATCTTAGCAAAAAAAGTCTAAAATTCATAATATCGCTATTTTCAGGGCGTTGACATATTTAAGTAAATATCCTAAGGTTATTTTGCAAAACTTTGTTATTTAAAAATGATTAATAATAATCAAAATATACACTAATTTTAAAGGAGAGTCTTTTTATGGTAAAAATTGTCAGACTTTATGTGAAGGATATGGATAGCTTAGTAGAGCTTGTTTTACGGGTCGATCCATCTTGCGCCCGAAGTGCCAATTTTCGGGAATGGCCGGATCGTTTTAGTCGGGGAATTAAGACCTGGGGAATTATAAATAAGGGAAAGCTCGTCGCTACGGGTTCGCTTTCTTATTATAATATTCCCGGCGTAGCGATGAAGATTCCTGATTTTCAGGTTGCGGTTTTAGACAATGGCTTTGTTCACCCGGACTTTCGGGGCCGAGGCTACCATAAGGCTTTAATCATTATTCGGGTTATCAACGCTTTATGGGAGGGAATCTACAAGATCCATTCGATGACCGAAACCGGCAATATTGCGAGCATTAAAAACCTCGAAAAGATGCGATTCAACAACGTCGATACGCAAGAAATCGATTATTGCCGAACCTACATCTTTGAATTTAGTAGTAAATTTCTAATAAATCTCTTTAAAGTTATCAATAAATTTAGAGTATTTTTATTGGATATTGCGTTTGCGGGCCAGGGATCATAAGACATGATTTCTGGCCTTTTTTTGGGCTTAAATTACTGTATTGACATCGGCGCTATATTTGCTAAAATAAGATTATAAAATGTTTTAAAACATTTTTGTTTTTTAGAACAACAAAATATTCCCGGGTACCTGCCTGCCGGCAGGCAGGGCGCAGCATCACGTATGTATTATGTTTATGCAATTCAAAGCTTAGTTGATAATCGGATTTATGTAGGGTTAAGTGAGAATTGCGATAGAAGAATCCATGAACATAATTCAGGTTACGTAAGGTCAACTAAGCCCTATACTCCGTGGATATTAATTTACAAAGAGAAGTGTGGTACAAGAATCAATGCTAGACTAAGAGAAAAGTATCTTAAAAGTGGTTGCGGAAAAGAGTTTTTGAAAACTAAATATTCCCGGGTAGCGCAGCGGTAGCGCAGTTGGCTGTTAACCAATTGGTCGTCGGTTCGAATCCGACCCCGGGAGCATAGAAAAGACGAGAGTAAAATCTCGTTTTTTCTTTTGTTTACGGGCGTGTTTCTCGTTTTGACCAATCGGAATTTTGAACCCCCAAATTCTCGATTGTGACGCTATTGTGCCGTAAGTTTATAACTTGTGGCGTTTCTAACAATTTTATTGCGTCTCTTAAAGTGTGTTGTCCTAAATGCGCATAACGCATAGTCGTTCTAATGTCCGAGTGACCCATTAACTCTTTTATAGCGGTCATAGAGACCCCTTTCTCGGCTAATCGGGAGGCAAAGGTATGTCTGAGCTTATGCCAACCGATTTGGCGTAATTTTGCCTTATCACAAATCATGTGAATATTTGTCCGAGAGCATTCCGGTCGAAATCTTAATCCGTCCGGGCCTTTCAAAACAAAACCCTCTTTTGGCGATAAAGCGATTAGATGATTATACAGATCTTGTGTCATGGGAATATATCTAATCTTATTGCCTTTAGTCGAGCCTAAAACTCCGACCGAGAAATTGTCTTTGACTATAACCTGCTTTTTAATGAAATCAATCTTTTCCCAGTTTAAAGCCATGAGTTCGCCGATGCGCATTCCGGTATGCAGAGCCAAGAGAATCGCCGTTTTGTAGGGCTCCGAAGCGGTCGCCAGTAAGCGATTAGCCTCTTCCTCGTTTAAGTAATCAAACTCTTCCGGGTCGCAACGCAGAGGTCTGATTATTGGCACTTTATCCAATTCGCCCCATTCAACGGCCGTTTTAAGACATTTGGCTAAAGTCCCCATTTGACCATTAATAGTTTTAGGCTTTAACCTCTTTAATTGCAGAGCTTTAAACTCTTCAATATCTAGACTAGTTATCTCGTCTAATCTTTTTTTACCGAAGAACGGCAAGAGGCATGATCTTAGATAAGTTTTTTTATTCTTAATTTCCGAGGGCTTATTATTAATTTCGACATACGACTTAATCCATTTTTCCGAAAATTCTTTGAGGGTTAAACATTTCTTTTTTTCTTTAGGAAATAAATCTTCGCCCCTGGTTAGCCGTTGCCTTAAAACCGACTCATAAGATTTTGCGCCTGATCGGGTATTAGCCGGACTGGGCAGGCGGTATCTTCGCGCTTTAAAGCTGAAGTCCACCCACCATTTATTTGCACGCTTGATTGCACTCATAAATCATATTAGGTGACTGACTTAACACAATTCTTTTCCAGATATTCTAAAACATCAGCTTTCTTAAAACGAACGTTATGGCCGAGTTTATAGAACGGAATAAGCCGGCAACTAATTAGGCGATAGACCGAAGTCTTAGAAACGCTTAGCAGTTTCGCCAGTTGTTCCGTAGTCAGAAATTCAATTGTATTTAAGTCAATTAACATTAAGTTTTTAAGGAGCAATACAAGAGCGCGGGGGTTCGCGTCAATTAGTATTACTCTATCATAGGTGATTTATTGCTGTCTAATTTGAAAAGTTGATAATTTATTAATCCGTAATAGCTTTGAAACGTTTTTTCGTAAGTTGGAGTTAAAGAATTTAGCTGTAAAAAATTATCAATTTCATCTCGCGAATAGAAAATTTGTGGTTTATCTAAATTGCGCGAGCAGAAATATTTTTTGTTATTGAAATATCGTTCATCTTCCAAATCTTTGCCGATATATTTTGAAACATATAAACCCATATTAATTCCGTCTTTAATATTTTTAATTTTAATGAATCCATGTCCCCATAAATTCGCTAATTGTTTTTGGTCGATGTAATCCAGGTTGAGCAAGGCATGATAATGAACAGCACCGCGTTTCTGAAATTCCGGGACGACTAGATATTTCAAATTATCTTTAATCATTTTTAGCTTTCGGATAAAGGCTTTAAATTTTTCATTACAACTTTTAAGATCCGTCAGATTTTCGGCAAAAGTTAAGGTTAGAAATTTATTCATATCGGGATTAGAATTTATGCGCCATTTTATGGCTCGGCGCGTGCGGTAAACGGAAAATTCATTTAATTTTTTAGTAATAGTTTTAACTACCTTTTTAATTGTCTTTTTCTTTTTGTGTTTTCGTTTGCCAATCCTAATCCCGACTGAATTTTTATAAACTTCAACCTGGTCGCCGGTTACTATCCATTTCGTTTTGTATTCCATATTGTTTGGCTAAATCAGACTCAGTTTGTCGGTATGAGGCTAACTTTCTTTTCAAAAGTTCCATGTCATCGGTGCTATCGCAAGGAATGTTTTCGCTAATAGCTGTCTCTAGCTTTTGGATTCTTTCCTTAAGCCAGGAATGATAAGCATGGTCTTTGAATATTTGTTTTGGAGTGTAAAACATAGATGTGTTCTTAAGTGTGCATATAATCAAGTTAATTAGAGAATTGATATCCGGCCGCATTTTTCTTTTTCGGCTCCCCCACGGGGTAGCCGCCGAAAAAGAAAAAACAATGGGCAAAACAAATTAACTTTTAAGCACATAAATTAATCTAGGAATTAAAGCGGAGCTCGACTTTTAAATGTCTCCTAACCTATATGGACGAAATTTCTTAGGTAACAAAAAAATCCCCTAACTTTAGATAAGTTAAGGGATTAAATTGCCAGGGAAATAGCGACGAAATTTCTTTTAAGGATTTCCTAAATAGCTCTTAGGAGTATCTTCAAATATATTCCTATCAAACCAAGATTCACGAAATTCAGGAGTAAATGTGAGTTTTAGTTTAATAATATATTCTTTGTTTTTTTGGTCGTAATCTATGGGGTCATCTTTGAGGTTAAAGCGATTTTTTAATCTTGCGGATAAGTCTTGCTTATACTTTTTAAATGTTTCTTTTTTAGACTTATTGTTAGCAATTTTAGGTAAATTAATGGTGCGGTTATTTATAGCAAAGAGCATAAGTAAATACCAACTTTTTACATAATAAGCTTTGCTGGACGAATCTTGTCGCTTATCAGCAAAGCCAAGTTTATCATAATCTGATTTTTCTTCCTTTTCGTCTATAATTAATTTAACGTTATATTCATCATCAAATTTAATTTCTATATTTTCCCACTTGCTGGCTAAAGGCTCTTTGTCGATTACTTCTATATCATCTATAAATTCAGAAGTCATGATATTTACATCAAGCCAGGGGATAATGTTTTTATGAAAATCTTTAAGAAATTTTTTATATATTTTTGGCCGAAACATTGTGTCTAGATTCAGTTTAATTATTTCTTCTTCGTCTTTTTTAATTTCTTCAATTTGCTTTATAGTGTTTTCTATCATTTCTTTGGCAGCTTTTACATCCGCTGATTTTAGTATTTTTTGAATGGATTCAGACAAAATACTTGCCTCGCCTGCCATGCCTTTAAAAAGAGAATAATAAAACCAACTATAAGATTTTGTCTTTGTATTTTTTATCTTATTTAAGTTTTGACCAAATAAGGCATCGCTATTTTCGTTTGTTTTAATATCATGTTTTAACGCTTTTATAAATCCGGCTAAGGCCTTGCTAGATTCTACTTCTCTTAAATATTTTTTAATAATTACAAAAAGCTTCGAAAGACCATAGGATATATATAATTTTTTTCCTATTTTTTCCGTTTTTCCAGAAAATAACACCTTGTAATATTCATGATTAAATTCCTTTATTAAGGCCTCTAAGTTCTTTTTTGATTGTTTAGCTTCTTCAGTCATAGTTAAGATATTTTATAACTTTAAAGTCCGATAGTCAAAGCAATTCATATAGATAAAAGTTAATCCAACCAATTGACTTTTATCTATTTAAATGGTAAATTAAAAAAGTCCATAAAGACTTAAGTTTATGGAGCGATAAGTTTAATGATAATGTCAACTGCGCCAAATAGGCCAATTGAACTGCCAGAGTTATAACTTCAGGGAACAACCCATTAAGGGCAACTGATAATAGCTCTAACAGTAATTTCGTTATTACTTTCATATTACTACTGTTTTTTCGACTACCTTGGTCGCTTGTTATGAGCGAATTACTCTTAAAGCTATAAAAGGGCAACACCCTAATAAGGGTTGCAAATAGTTTTCTCAATACCCCTATGATTCCAAGGGTCTAGGGTATTGAGAGGTGAATAATAATAATGAACCTAGAACAATTAAAATCTAAGTGGATAATTTACGAAAAAGAAAAAATCGAAGATAAAAAGAAACGAAGATATCTCCATTTTGACTCTAAAGTTTTTCATGTTGACGAGAGTATATTGAATGATGTATTTAGCCCTGACTTTGTAGACAGGCGTTTTTTTTATCCATTTATCAAAGATTACAAAATCGTAAGAAGATATAAAGTTAAAGACGATAAAAAGGGTATTGATGTAAAACCAAGACCGCTTTGCTATGCCTCGCATAAAGATGCTTTTATATTCTCTTGGTATTCTTTTATTTTAAATTCACTTTATGAAGAAAAAATAAAGAAGTTGGGTATATCTGATAATGTTATTGCTTATAGAAATTTAGGGCTCAATAACGTTCATTTTGCTAAAGAAGTATTCAAATATATAAAAAATGAAAAGAACTGCACAGCCGTATGTTTTGATATAAAAGGTTTTTTTGATAATCTTTCTCATAAACGTATAAAATCCGCTTGGAAAAATTTATTATTAGAAGCAGGTCTGTTGGACAATAATAATTTGCCACGTGATCATTATTCGGTTTTTAAGGCAGTTACGAATTATAGTTTTGTGGACAAGAAAGAGATTTTTTCCCATTTTAATATAAATAAGAAGAATATAAAGAGTTTTTCTAAAATTTGTAATCTCGATAATTATAAAAAACTAGTAAGAGCCTCAAAATTAATATCCCAAAATAAAAGTGGAGTAGGAACTCCGCAAGGGATAGCAATGAGTTCAGTGTTGTCTAACGCCTACATGTTGGATTTTGATGTTAATGTTAATAATTATGTAAATAGTCTGGGCGGTTTATATAGAAGGTATTGCGATGATATTATTGTCGTGTGCGATACCGGACATTATGTTAAAGTTAAGGAATTTATTAAATCAGAAATAAAAAATATAGAGCTCATAATACAGGATGAAAAAACGGAAATTGCCACATTTTTTTCTAAATCAGATGGTACTATAATGTGCCTTGACGAAAATGGTCATCAGTCAACTTTGAAGTATCTTGGTGCCGAGACGAATGGGGTTATGGAAAAGTTGAGAGATAAGACATTATCAAAAAATGATCGAAAAATCTTTTGGCAAATACAGAAAGAGATGAGAAGAGCAAAAAAATCAAAAAATAATTTTTCCAAAAGGAAAATATATAGAAGATTCCTCCATAACGAAAAACAAAGTTTTAAATCATATGGAAAAAAATCAGCAGAAATATTAGAGTCAAATATTTTGCGTAAACAATTTAGTGATATTAATATCGTGAGGATTATAAGAAAAAAGATAAAAAAAATTAATCAAATATTTTTTAATAAATGATAATTGTTTAAAAGGCTATTTTTTGAAATTACTATTTTTGACTTTTTCCTCTAAAAATCGTAAAATTAGGCCAGAGAATAAGACTTTATCTTTTCTTCATATCCAATTTGCTATAATATGACTACCTCAAAAAAGGCTATAAAAACTAAGAAAAAAAGCAAAAAAATGCTAGATCCATTTTTTAAAGATAAAGACTTCAAATTATACCAAGCCAATAGCTTGGAATTTTTAGCTACTCTACCGGAGAACTCGGTTGATATGATATTCGCCGATCCGCCTTATTTATTGTCTAATGGCGGTTTTTCTGTCCATGCCGGACGTATGGTCAGCGTTAATAAGGGAGAGTGGGACGTCAGTAATGGTTTAAAGAAAGACTTTGAGTTTCAATTGGCTTGGATTAAGGCTTGTCATAGAGTATTAAAACCAGGCGGCACAATTTGGATTTCTGGCACCTATCACTCTATTTATCAGTGCGGATTTGCCCTCCAAGTTAGCAAATTTCACATCCTAAATGATATTGCATGGTTTAAGCCAAATGCTTCACCAAACTTGAGCTGTCGCTTTTTTACGGCCAGTCATGAAACTTTAATCTGGGCGAGAAAAGAATTAGTCCATCCTAAAACCGGAAAACCAATAACCACTAAGCATAAGTTCAATTATGATTTAATGAAGAACGGTAATTGGCCGGAAGACTTTTTGAAAAAGCCTAATCTTCAAATGAGAAGTGTCTGGTCTATGGGCACGCCAAAGCCGGCGGAAAAGAAGTTTGGCAAACATCCGACTCAAAAACCAATAGATCTATTGGTTCGTATTGTTATGGCCAGCACTAATAAAGGCGATTTGGTCATCGACCCATTTACTGGCTCTTCAACGACTGGTTTGGCCTGCGCTCTTAACGATAGAAAATTTATTGGTATTGATTTAGAAAAAAATTATTTAGAATTGTCAGTTAAGAGATATAAGGATTTAATTAAGTAAATTTATGAAATTTATTAAATTTTATAATGAAGTTTTGGGATGTAAAAATGAGGATGAGATTTTTAATTATTTTCTCAATAATTTAAAACCTAGCAACATGCTTTGGTCTTATTTTGTAAATTGGGAAAAAGTTTTTACAAACACCAGAAAAATAGAAATTGCTTTAAATAATCTTAATTATTTAATTGGTAAAGATGATTTTGATAAAGAGTTTAAATTTTTGATTAAACAAAATCCGGAGATTATCAAAGTTATTCCGGCCTTGGTCGTTCGGGATGGCGGTAATACAAATAAATTTAAAATTTTAGTTGACTACAAAAAGAAACAGCTAGTTTACGAGGACTACGATTTTTCTAAAGAGGCGGTAACCGACAAAGACATTGAAAAATATTTATTATTTGTAAAAGAGACTGGGCTTAAAGATTTAATTATTTCTCAAAAAATTAAAAATCTCGTTGATTACATGATTGGCGTAGAAGCCGGGCTTGATAGTAATGGCCGTAAAAATAGAGGTGGTCATTCTATGGAAGATATTGTTGGTTTCTTTATAGCCGATATTTGTAAAACCAAAAGCTTTAAATATTTGAAAGAGGCAACTGCCGAAAAAATAAAGATTGAATGGGGTATAAATGTGCCAGTTGATAAATCTTCTAGACGCTACGATTATGTTATTAATACGGGCAAAGATCTGGTCATTTTTGAAACAAATTTTTATGGTGGGGGTGGCTCAAAGTTAAAATCAACAGCCGGTGAATATAGGGATTTATTTAATGTTTTAAATGGCCAATATAAATTCGTTTGGATTACTGATGGCAACGGATGGAAATCAACGTCGAGGCCATTGAGAGAGACCTTTAACCATAATGATTATATTTTCAGTTTAGAAATGATTGAAAAAGGGATATTAGAATTTCTATTATGATTAATTTTTTAAGATAGAAAAGGGCCTATTCCGTTTTTAAATATATGATAATGACATTTTTTGAATTTGTTAAAAGTTTATCAGCTGTTATTATTGTAATTCCGCCAGCAGTATTTATATTTAGCGTAACATTGCTTGGAGCAGCTGTTGAAAGGCTACATAACGAAGAAAAAGCAGAAATGGAAAAAGACGATGCGAGTACTAAAGAAGAAATAAATAAACTTGATGACAAAATAAAAGCAATAAGAACTACTAATAAAAATGGTGATACAGGCGATCTTTTAATAAATCTTGATGCATTAAAAAAACATAAGAAAGAAAGTGATCGGAGAATTAAAAAAATAAAAAATAAATATAGTAGTATAGATCTAGTAAACACATTAATTTATCCATTTTTTTGTTTTGTTGGCGCGATGTTTCAGGCACACATCGGCATAACATTGTTAACTAAATCCTATAGCCCAATTTTAATAATTGTATCCTTTTTTACCGTAGTCATTTTTTTATTTATCGGATTTATAAAAATTTATAAAGCTCTTAATCTCGTTCAAGAAATTAGTGTAAATAAAAAAGAAAATGAATATTTTGATCGATTAAAAGATACTATTAAAATAGCAATATTAGAAGATAAGGAGGGCTCTAAATCAGAGGTGGTAATAAAATTTGTAGATAAATCTTTTCCCTTAAATATAAATACTGCCACAGAACTAGAAATGCCATTTAGAGTGAAACTAGCCAAAGGGTCTATTTTAAATAATGTATCTGTATGGTTTTTTATCCCGGATGGTTTAGACTTAATTAAACCAAGCGAAAAAGAGGGCTGGAGGCAGGGCGGTGATTACGATCCGCCTAATATCAGAACAGTAAGAATAGTAGTGGGAAATATAAGTGTTGGCCCATATACCCCAAGAAGCTTAAAAATAAAAACTACAACAGAAAAAGGAAATTATAAAATAAAGTAAAAAATCATGAATAATAAAAAATATATTTACGGGCTTATGTCTTTAGCATTATTAACAACTCTAGCAACAGCAGTCCCTGCTTTTGCTGACACAACAACTCCAACTGCGCCTAAGGGAAATTGGAATCAGGGAATGAGAAGAAACAACATAGCAAATATGAAACCTGGAGTATTCGGTACAGTTTCAGCAGTTAACGGAAATATTATAACCGTAACAGGCAAACAAGGGTTTGGAGCTACTGCCGTTGCAACTACTTTCACTGTTGATGCATCAAATGCAAAAATTACAAAAAATAACGTTGCAGTCACTACTTCAAGTATCCTTGCAGGAGATACCGTTATCGCGCAAGGCACTTTAACTGGAACGAATCTCGTTGCAACAACAATCCGTGATGGACAAATGGGCAAAGGAGTACGTGATAATGCTGCCGGCAGTAAACCAAACAAAAATACAACTGCGCCTATTTCTCCTATCGTAGGCAATGGAACACCTGTTGTAGCTGGTACTGTGTCATCAATCAGTGGGTCAACAATAACGATTACGAATAAGAGTAATGTTAACTACACAATTGACGCAACAAATGCAAAAATAGTACAAGGATCAAATACAGTAGCAATCTCAAATATAGCTACTGGAGATAATGTAGTTATTCAAGGGACTGTAAATGGAAATAATATCATTGCCTCAAGCGTCATTGATCAACCTAAATTAGCAAGTACAAACACATCAGGAACTGCCACTCAACCTCATAAAGGATTTTTTGCAGGGATTGGTTCCGCCAGGATCAATCTGGGGGTGTATCCATGCCGAGATGGAAGATCTATCCCTGCTCGCAACGGCAATCGGGATGGGAGCCAGCTTTGTGCGGGTTGGATTTGAAGACAGCATATACTTTTCACCCGGAAAAATTGCCGAAAACAATGCCCAATTGGTTGACCGCGCAGCAGGGATGGTCCGTTCGATGGGGCTGGAAGTGGCGAATCCGGAGGAGGCGCGGCGAATACTGGATGTGTTGCCTAAGAAATAATG
>Ga0118677_10013076_pt1 | contig 12026 bp, 5 predicted proteins | sample AliMusrvi5mmetaG_FD_86154 | JGI IMG/M metagenome (GOLD analysis project Ga0118677, IMG submission 86154) | reverse complement strand
CCCCACCTCACCGCTGAGGAAGTTTTTCCCGAGACTTCAGACCGCTACGCATCCTCCTACGACAACGCCGGGGTGCGCATCAGTGCGCGTGACTCCTGGCGGCTGAGCAAAACACTGCCCTTCCTGGCCGGTGAATTCCGCTGGACTGGCTTCGACTACCTCGGCGAGTCCGGCGGCTGGCCACGGGTCATCGGTAACTTCGGTATCATCGACTTGTGCAATTTTCCCAAGGATACCTATTCGTTCTATCAGAGCCAGTGGACCACCCGCCCGATGGTCCACCTGCTGCCGCACTGGACCTGGCCCGGCAAGGAAGGCACCCTCATCCCGGTGTGGTGCTACACGAATTGTGATAGCGTCGAGTTGTTCCTCAATGGCAAGTCGCTAGGCCAGAGGCAGTTCAGCAGCGCCGCCGACATGCACTTGCAATGGCTGGTGCCCTATCAGCCGGGCGAACTCAAAGCTGTGGCCATCAAAAATGGCCAACCCGCCGCCACCACCGTCACCCGCAGCGCCGGCTGTCCGGCTCGCCTCGTCCTTGCAGCAGACGAAACGGAAATGACCGCCGATCCCCATGATCTATCCTATGTGACCGTCCGGGTGGTGGACGAGGCGGGCAATCTTGTGCCGCAGGCGGCCAACCGGGTCGATCTCAAACTCAGCGGGCCCGGCCGCTTGCTGGCCGTCGGCAACGGCGACCCATTGAATCATGAAAATTTCCAGGGCGATTCGATCCGTGCCTTTCATGGTCTGGCCCTGGCGATCATTGCCGCCACTGGCGAGGCGGGTGAGATGCTGCTGACGGCGAGCTCGGAGGGCTTGCCAACGCTGAGCCTAAGCCTCCGGTCGCAGGCCCGCCGGTAGGGTCGGACGGCCTCGGCCGACCCACTGATCCGCCCGCATGGGCGGCTGCCAAGGCGCAGCCAATGACCAAGCAGCAGCATCTCGCCCTCAGGGGCAATCAGGGCGCGGCGAGGCCGCCACGCCCTACCGGCGCGCCGGTAGGGTCGGACGGCCTCGGCCGACCCACTTGTCCGCCCGGATGGGCGGCGGCCAAGGCGCAGCCAATGACCAAGCAGCAGCATCTCGCCCTCAGGGGCAATCAGGGCGCGGCGAGGCCGCCACGCCCTACCGGCGTGCCGGTAGGGTCGGACGGCCTCGGCCGACCCACTTGTCCGCCCGGATGGGCGGCGGCCAAGGCGCAGCCAATGACCTAGCAGCAGCATCTCGCCCTCAGGGGCAATCAGGGCGCGGCGAGGCCGCCACGCCCTACCGGCCGATTTCACCACTGCCCACACTGAAATACGTGAAATGATTGAACATATTTGCCCAAAACCGAATTTTTTCTTGCCCCTCACTCCTTGTGCCGACTTTGTCCAGTTAATTGCACCTTGTTAACGAAATATCGGCATGGGCGGACCGGATCAAAGGTCGAAAAAACACGAAGCACAACACCCACACCCATCGGAATCTATACCTCCAGATCAGGAAAACCAACACCATGAAAAGACCGAATCGAATCTATAACTTGAGGCACACCCTCAAACACTGCGGCGGCCCCGTTTTGTTGGAAGGAGGACAGGCATCTTGCCTGTCATGGACGATGGGCTTCCAGCCTGGCGTTTCATGAGCAGACAGGCGGTGTCACCGCTGTCTTCCATGACAGGCAGAATGCCTATCCTCTTGCTAAATTGAGAGTATCGGGCAGGATGCCCACTATCCGTGATTCGAGCATCCCGCCCGCAACTCACCGTTCCTGAACTCGGCGGTTATTGAGTTAGCAAATTTTTTCTTTCAGACGATCACAAGAACTGCCCATGAGTACACGCCGAGGGCTTGGCTCATGAGAGCTCCTTCCTCACGACGACAGTAACGTCGTCGCTTCCTACCGTGCAGCAACCGAGCCGAGTGGGCCGGAAGGGTTAAGATTCCCGGGGGTAGATTCCAGCAACGCGGCTAGCAACTCATCGAGGGACATGCTGGCGATGGCCGAGGCGCGGTCGCTGACCGCAAACGGCAGGATCAGCTCGCGGCCGTGGAGTAGCGCGCCACAACTATAAACCACGTTGGGCACGTAGCCTTCGCGTTCGTGGCCTTCTGCGGAGAGCAGCGGCACGCGCAAGCGGCCAATGACTCGGGTCGGATCCTCCAAATCCAGCAGGGCGGCACCGATGCAATACTTGCGCATCGGGCCGACTCCGTGAGTGATGACGAGCCAACCGACTTCCGTTTCGATGGGAGAGCCGCAGTTGCCGATTTTCACCGACTCCCACATCTGTGCCGGGCGCAGGATCAGTTGGGGGTCGGTCCAATGATGCGGACTGCCGGAGAACATGATGAAAAGGTTTTCATCATCCTGCCGCGAGAGCATGGCGTAGCGTCCGCCAATGCGGCGTGGAAACATCGCCATGCCCTTGTTTTGCACCGCGCTGCCATTGAGCGTCAGAATCCGGAAGTGCAGGAAATCCTCCGTTTCAATGAGCTGTGGCAGAATCACCCGCCCATTGTAGGCAGTGTAGGTCGCGTAATACATCACCGTTCCATCATCCTCGGTGAAGCGCACGAATCGGGCGTCTTCGATGCCATTGGTTTCGTTGGATGAGACCGGAAAAATAATCCGTTCGCTCATCGCAAGCTCCTCGGGAAAGAGCAATTCGTAGTTCGAGTCGGCCAGCCATTGCAGGCACTCCAGCGTGCGGCGCAAGTCGCGCGACACCGGAAGGGATCCGTACAGGACGAGGTTGAGGCTTTTGTTTAAGTCGCTGCGGGTGAAGCTTTCGCCCAGCGGTGCCATCACAATGACCACGTCAGCGTCATTGAAGCCCATTTCGCGCAACTTGATGATGAAGCGTTTCTTATTGTAGCTAGGATTGAGGATGATCTCGGGCACGGTGACAAAGCGCGACACCGGGTCGAGCGTGATGTTGCCATCCGCTCCGATGAGCCCGGCCCGGAACTCAATGGATGAAATGTGCCCCTCGCCGGTGGCACGCAGGCTCATCACAAAGCGCAGCGCGCCGTCAGGCACCCCGCTCTGGTCGGGATGCGGCACGATGGAAGGATTGAATATGGCCGCGCTTTCCAACGCGTATTCCCCGGAAAACAGCGCCCCAATGAGCAACTGGCGTTCATGCGAGAGCGCTCGTTGCGTGAACACGTGATGTTGCACTTTCTCGTAGTGAGCCTGGAGCAGCGACCCAATGTCGAAGTGCCGCTCATCGAATTCCTGGCAGACACCCCGCAATTCGCAGGCGACTTCCTCTTCCGTGAGGGCCAGTGCGCGGCCAATGATGGTGGTGATACGATGCGTTTCGGAAGGTATGAATGGGCGGATGATGACGCGCGTGCACTCAGGCAAGAGAGTCAGTTCATGGCGGCGAATGCGGATGGCGTTCATTAGGAAGGAAGGGGGGGTGGGGTGATCAGATGCTCGGCAAAAGTCATATCAGCAAGCGCAAGGTGGAACGCCAGCGAGGACTCCGCCCCCTGGTTCTCGTTCACCCGGTCCGGGTGCAACCCATCATGGCAACCACCAGTGCCTGAGTCGTAGAGCGGCAGCCCGACGTCGTTTCGCCCTAAAAACCACTCAAAGGCACGTCGAGCCTTGCGTGACCAAGTCGGATTTTGTGTGACGCGGAACGCCTCAAGGCAGGCGGCGACCATTGCCTGAGCTTCGAGCGGTTGCTGGTCGAAGTCGGCCCGGGCTCCGTCGCGATGATAGAACCCGTTGTTGCCGATGGGGCGAAAATGTCCGGCCGGGGTTTTTTGAATGGAGGCGAGCCAGCGGAGGGATTTGAGGCCGATGGCCAAGGCTTCGCTGTGCCCCTGCCACTGGCCGCTGAGGATGAGAGCTTGGCAAAGCCGCGCGTTGTCATACGTCACACTCGGTTCAAACCATGGCCACGTGTCTGTGGCGCAATCGTGCCAGAGGCTCACCAGTCTGGCGGTGAGTGTCTCGCGCATGGCCAGCGCCTGGGGCTCGCCGGGGAAGCGCCGCAGATACTCATGGATACCCAGCAAGGTGAAGCTCCACGCCCGCGGCGCGGTGAATGAGGCCACAGCCGGCAGCCCGTCCTCGAAGAGTTGCGCGGCGAGCTTGCGGTGCCCGGCATTGTGCGAACGGCCCACGCCGGTGCCCACGGCCCACTGCGCACGCCCGTGGCAGTCCTGACTGCCGATCTCATCGAGCCACTGGCGGCTGTGGCTCATGAAGTTGCGGAAACGCCCATTGGTTTCATTGAAAGCTGCGGCGAGGAAGGCGAGGTATTTGATGCTCAGGCTGTCGAGGGTCTCGGCCGGCAGCGGGTCGCCAAGCTCATCTAACATGTTGCACAAAATGAAGGCGCGGGCGTTGTCGTCGGTGCAATAGCCGTAGTGGAAGTTAGGCACATTGAAAATAGCGTGCTGGAAAATTCCGGTGCCGTCGCTCATGCGCACCAAGTGATCGAGGCGCGGCGGCGGCAATTGATAGGGCCTGCTGCCCAGCGTCCAGCCGGCAAAGGCGGCACGCGGGGGGCCCGGCGGTCGGTGCGGGCCTGTTGAAACACCTCGAGGTAGCGCTGTGCCACTACTGGCCAGATCATCCCGCGGCCCATCGCATAGGCCTCACGGCGGATTTTTTCCATCCGCAGGGTATCGTCCAGCAGGCTGCACACAGATGTGGCGATGGCGCTGGGACTGTGGAAGGGCACCAGCACGCCGCGATCTTCTGCCAACAATTCCTGCGCGTGCCAATATGGAGTGGACACCACCACCTTGCCCGCCCCAAAAACGTAAGCCAGCGTGCCCGAGGTGATCTGAGCCTCGTTGAGATACGGCGTTAAATAAATGTCGGTCGCCCCGATGAATTGTTTGAGGTCCTCGGCCGAAAAAAAACGATTATAGAAAATCACATGTTCGCGCACCTGGCGGTCTGCGGCGAGGCGTTCGAGGCTTAGCCGGTAGCGTTCGCCTTCGCGTGCCAGGAGTTGCGGATGGGTGACACCCAAAACAAGGTACATCACATTCGGGTGAAGCCGCAAAATCTCCGGCAAGGCCTCGATCACATGCTCGATGCCTTTGCCTGGACTTAGCAAGCCGAAGGTCAGCAGCACCTTGCAGTCCTCCACCCCGAACTGCTCCTTGAAGAAGCCCGGCTCGATGAACCCCAGATCTGGAATGCCATGGGGAATGATGTCCACCTTGGCGTCTGCCACCCCGTAGGTCTCACGCAAAATCTCAGCCCCCTTGCGGGCCATCACCACCAGCCGGTCGCTGCGCTCCGCCAGCTCTGACATTACTTGGTATTGCACCGCATTGGGCTGGCTCAAAACCGTGTGCAGCGTGGTGATTACCGGCATGCGCACCTCCTTGAGTAAGGCCAGCAGGTGACTGCCCGCCGGGCCCCCGTAAATCCCGAACTCATGCTGCACACTGAGCACGTCAGCATTGTTGAAATTGAGAAAATCCGCTGCCCGCCGGTAATCGTTCAAATCCTTTTCCAGCAGTTCAAAGTGGACCCTCGCCGGGTAGGAGTAGCCCTCCGCACGGTCATTGATGGCTCCTACAAAACAATCCGAGTCAGGTGCTGCACATGCCACAGCTTCGCACAGGTCATGGGTGAAGGTCGCTATCCCACAGAGCCGTGGGGGATAATTTCCCAAAAAGGCGATGCGTGGCAACCCATCGGCACGCCCCCCCAGCGCTCCTCTTTGCTTTGACTTCTTCCAGACACGCTAGATCGGCTCCGCTTCTTATTCAATATCATTTTTATTAATTTACGCTTGCTTCCATCTGGAGCCGGGCCATGCTCCGGCCTCTGGCACAGGGGGCGTTCTGGTTTCGACGGGACGTCTGATGCGCTGGCTGCACGTGGAGGTTGATCGGTTGGCCTCCTTAAAAGCCGCTCAAAACAAACAAATGCAAACTCTAACGAGCTCGCACTGGCTGCTTAATTGACAGTCACGTCTGAACCCTGACGCCTGCTGCGGGGGATGGCGACACCTTAGCAGGCTGGGCCGAAGCCGGGGAACCGGGCCTCGCGCCAAGACCCAACAGGTTCCTAGGTCGAGCAACGCCGCGCAAGGGCCCAGATCGTCCGAAACCCCAGACCTTGCGCTAAACGTGTAGATGCCCGTGTTGACGGTGTTTCGGACAGGGGTTCGACTCCCCTCGCCTCCACTGCCAGAGTTTTCAATGGGTTACGAATTCTAGGCCCCTCCAGGATCCCCCCCCGACACAAACGGTCGAAGTCGCGTGGTCAGGGAGATGGCGCGTGAGCGGGCCAGAGATTTGAACTTCCTCAACGAGCCGGACTTTGGCCGCACCATGGCAAGCCGACTACGAGTCCCGGGCCGGCCCTGCGCCTCCTTGAACGAAGCGCCCTACCTCTGGGCCAACCAGGCCGCCGGGTGGCTTGAGAAATTGTGCAAAACCACAGGTGGCGAAACGAACGGAATAGCAAGTGGGAGACGAAAACAACTGATGGGAGCGCCCCGGCGCCGGCCAAGCAACCCGCGGCAATCCGTGAGAACCTCGCCGTTCACTCCGCCCCCCCCTCTGTTTCCGCGGACCCTTCGGAAGCCCCATGAGACGTGCTCGGCAACGGCGGCGGTGAGGTTGTTTGCAGGTTAAGTTCCTTCAACAAGAGTGGGCCCAATCGCTATAGATGCACAGTAGTCCGCATGCAGCGAAAGTTCAATCACACGGCATTCACTGTTAGGAAAGTCAACCCAAGGCTGTTCCAATAGTGAATTCAGCAGCATCTCTTTCCCCGAGATCTGTCGGTGAAGCTCACGCATACCGAAACCCGTTGCCTTAACGCAGGCTTCTTTTTGTGTCCAGAACCGGTAGAATGCTCGTTCCCTGTACACGCCTCCCAAGCTTCGAAGATGATGGTATTCTTGCCCACCGAAGAACTGCGCAGCCAATTCCAAAATGTCAATATTTGCGTCAATTCTCTCAATATCCGCTCCGATCTGATTGTTCCAAGCAAAGGCCACGAGAATCAGGGAATCTGAGTGCGAAACATTGAACTGCAACGAGTGATTAAGCGTGGGCTTCCCGAATGAACCGTAGGTGAATCTGAACTGGTCCGCGGACCTTCCCAGGTATTTGCTAAGGAGCAATCGAAGCAAGCCGCGGCCAACCAGGAACCGATTCGCATCGGCCTCACGAAAAAATCGCAGCTTCTTGGTTCGCTCGTCATCAGACAACACATCAAGCATGGTTGGTGACAGTTCAAGCAACGGAGTAACGGCTGCGCAATACACATGAACATCGCCGTATTGCAAGCATGTGGATTGATCTGCCAAATGAACTAAGTCAAAGTCCAAGTCAATACGGTCGGCAATTACCGTCTTTGAAATCAATCCTTCGGACGAGATTCGGATCATCCGTAACGCGTCATGAACTGCGACTGACATAAATACTACAATGTTGGTTCGTGCTAACTGGCGCGGTACAGTGCCGCTTCCAGCGCCTTTGCCAGCGCCTCATCGTTTTCCGCATCCAGCATGGTTTCGTGCGAACCGGGCACACGGTGGACGCTGACTCCACCTCGAGCCATGTTGTTCCAAAAAACATAGTCCCCCGGGTTGGTCGTCTCGGCGGCGAAAAAATCGACGTGGCCGGAATAGACCGACGGCCGGTAGCGCGTCGCCACCACGTTGAAGTAGTCAACCTGGCCATTTTCCTGCTTAGCCTGGGCGGGCCCCACGGCGACGGACGGTCGGCAGCGCTTGCCCACAAGGTGGTGCCAGGCGGAGCGCCAGCGACCGGCGAAGTAATGGCCGCGCCCGGCCAGCGGCATTCCACGCGATTGTTTCAGGTGGACCCCGAGCCTCTCGCGCAAGTAGGGAAGGATCGACCGGACATGGACGGCCAGCGGCACATGGGAGCTGGCTCTGGTGTCGAACAACCCGAGAAGGGCAACTTTCCCTCCCTGGCGCGTCAGTTCCTGGGCCACCGCGTAGGCGATCCAGCCGCCCAGAGACAAGCCCGCCAGACGGTATGGCCCCTCCGGCTGCACGGAGCGAATTTCCTGGGCATAATGGCGTGCCATTTCCTCCACGCTGGCGTGGCGAGGTCCGAGCTCGTCGAGCCCTACCGCCTGGATGCCATAGACTGGCTGGTCCGCGTTGATCCTGCGGGCCAGGTCCAAGAAGACATAAACATCCCCGCCCCATCCATGGATCAGAAACAGCGGCGGTTTCGAACCCAGCGGCTGCAGCGGCACCAGTGAACTCCACGCCGGTGCCCACTGGTCGTCGGTGAGCCTTCGAGCAAAAGAAGCAATCGTTGGCGATTGGAATAACGTCGCTATCGGAATCCTGCGGCCCAGGAGCTTGTCAATCTCCGCAGCCAACCGCACCGCCTGGAGGGAGTGGCCGCCAAGCTCGAAGAAGTTGTCTTCGCGACCGATTCCAGACCTCTGCAAGACGCGTTCCCAGATACGGATCAAGCGGAGTTCAAGGAGGTCCTTGGCCTGCCCGGATTCGGCGGTAAACTTCTGATCATCAGCGTCAGGAATTGGCAAACGACGACGATCCAGTTTGCCATTTGCCATGAGTGGCAGTTCATCAAGCAGCACAAAGGCAGCGGGCACCATGTACGAGGGTAAATGCTTCGTCACGTGTACCTTCAACTCCGTGCCGGAGAAATCCTTCGCTCGCGGCACCACATAGGCAACCAGGCGCTGATCGCCGGGATTGTCCTCGCGCATCATCACGACGCTCTGCGCTACACCGGCATGGATGTCGAGCGTCGCCTCGATCTCGCCCAATTCAATACGCTGGCCGCGCAGCTTCACCTGACAGTCGAGCCGGCCGAGATACTCGATCGCGCCATCGGGCAGATGCCGCACCAGATCGCCTGTCTTGTACAGGCGTGCTCCGGCCGTAGTGGAGAACGGGTCCGGAATGAAATGTTCATTCGTCAGATCGTCGCGCCGCACATAGCCGCGCCCCACCTGCACCCCGCCGATGAAGAGTTCACCAGCAACGCCGATCGGGACGGGCGCAAGCTGGGGGTCGAGCACGTAGATTTGCGTGTTGGCCACCGGTCGGCCGATCGGCACCGTGAGCCGCTCATCGCCTCGCCGGCACGCCCAGTAAGTCACGTCCACCGCCGCTTCTGTCGGCCCGTAAAGGTTATGCAACTCGGCCCCGGGCAGCCGCGCGAAGAAACGCTCCTGCAACTCATGGGGCAATGCTTCCCCGCTGCAAATGACCCGCTTGAGCGAACCGCAGGCCACGACATCCTCGTGATCAAGGAACACCCGTAGCAGCGACGGTACAAAATGCAGTGTCGTGATTTTGCTCTGGCGGATGAGGCCCACCAGATAGTCACAATCGCGATGCCCCTCGGGGCGGGCAATCACCAGCCTTGCACCGGCCAGAAGCGGCCAAAAGAATTCCCACACCGAGACGTCAAAACTGAACGGTGTTTTCTGCAGGATGCAATCGTCGGCGGTGAGGTCGTATTGCTGCTGCATCCAGAGCAGCCGGTTACAGATGCCGCGGTGCTCGTTCATTGCACCTTTAGGCCTTCCGGTGGAGCCTGAGGTGAAAATCACATACGCCAGATTTTCCGGATTGCCGATGTCTTCGAGGTTTTCCCCTGGTTCATGGGCACAGGCCTCCCACGAGGACTCCAGCAGGAGCAAGTGCTTTGCTTCCGATGGCAGATGGATTGCCAAATGCGCTTGCGTGAGCACCAGCGAAGCCTGAGCATCCTGCAACATGTGCGCCAGCCGCTCGGCTGGATAGGACGGATCCAACGGCACGTAGGCCCCGCCCGCCTTGAGAATGGCCAGAAGGGCAAGCACCATTTCAAACGAGCGCTCGGCGAAGACACCGACAAGAACATCAGGCCCCACGCCCTTCCGGCGCAGGTGACGTGCCAGTTGGTTGGCTCTGTGGTTCAGCTCGGCGTAAGTTAGAGTTTGTCGCTCGAATTCAAGAGCAATGGAATCGGGAGTTGTTGCCGCTTGCTTCTCAATCAGGCGGTGCAGCCGCGCGGGCTCGCCGAAATCACGGGCCGTGTCGTTCCACTCCACCAGAAGCTGCTGACGCTCGGAGTCCGGCAGCACGTTCAGGCTGCGCAGCGGGCGGGTCGGTGAGGTTTCCAGTGCCGCCACGAGCTGCTCCAGAGCGGTGTGCATGTAGGCGCAGACGCGCTGCGGATCGATCGGCGTTTGCACCTGTGCCACCAGCCTGAATCCTGCGCCAAAATCATCCACCGACAGCGTGAGCGGATAGTTGGTGCGTTCCGAAAAATGAATGAATTCTCTGCCCTCGATTTCCTCGTAAAACCATTCGGTAACTCTCGGGGTGTCGGCAGAATTCCTGTTCATCGCCTGCGCTTCACCGGCACCCTTACCATGCCGGCCCATGCCTACTCCCAGGCTGGGCCGGCGATAGTTCAGGATTGAGCTGAATAAAGGTACGTTCACGCCCGCCGCGCTGCAGCGCTGGACCAATCCGAGCGATGCGTGCTCGTGCCGCAGTAGCTGCGCAAGCAAGGCGTGGGTGTGGCGGATACCATCCTTGACGCTGGTGTCGCCCAACCGGAGGCGCAGGGGCAAAGTGTTGATGCATGGGCCCAGCGCCCGCTTGACACTTTCCCCGCCATGCATGCGGCCAAACAGAACCGTGCCGAACACCACATCGTCGCGACCGGCACATTCAGACAGCACCTTTGCCCATGCGAGGTGAAAAAGACTGGCTGTATTTACGCCATTCCTGTGCCCGATCTCAATCAGCCGCCGGGCAAGCCCGGCAGTGAGGAATAAACGCCCTTCTTCGACTCTTGAGCCATCACCAAGCACATCGCTGAACCCAAACGGCGCAGTAGGCTCATCCACATCGGCGAGCATGTGATGGAAGAAAGCTTGGTGTTCCTCGAGCGGCACCCCAAGCCTCGCCTGCGCGATGTAGCTACGGAAAGACCGCGGTGCGGGCAAAGGGTCGCCTTGACCCTGCAGATACGCACGGAGTTCTTCCTCCTGCAGATTGTCCGTGGCCTGATCATACTGCAGGTGATGAATCAATTGGTGGTAAACCCAGCGGTCATTTGCCACATCATGGGCAATGAAGATGCGGATCATCGGCGGAACTAACAGATCAAACCGGTAGTTCGACATATTGATACGTGCCGACAATTGCCGGGCGATATCCCCATCTGCGGCATCGAGGCTGAGCTCCTCCACGATGAGCGAAGCCCTGCGGTACACCACCTGAACCGGCTCAGACAAACCTTCCCAGAGGAAGCCGGTGCGGAGGATGTCGTGGCGATCAACCACCAGTTGCAGGGCCTGAATATAGCGATCGAGCCGGGCGCGGCTGTCGAACGCGAACTGAGTCTCCATGATGTAAAGATCACCTTTGGATTCGGAGGTTAGGCGGTGATGGAACAGAAATCCCTCCTGCAGCGGCCCCAGTGGATAGATGTCCTGAATGTTGGCGGGCCCGCCAGGCACCGCAGTTACCACGCGCTCGATCTCCTCAGGGCTCAACTTCACCACCGTCAGCATTTCTGGTGTGATCGCCTTACAACCCGGCGGAATTCGCTTGGCCGGCACATCAATGTCTTCGCTCTCCCCCGCGACAGCCGTTGCGAACTCGGCAATCGTGGGCATGAGGAACAGGCTGCGTATGTCTGCTTGGAGGTCTGCCTGACGCATGCGCTCGATGATGCTGACCGCTAACAGCGAATGGCCACCCAATTCAAAGAAGTTGTCGTGGATACCTACGCAATCGAGGTTCAGGACATTCTTCCAGATTTCGGCGAGGATCATCTCGGTTGGCGTTCGCGGAGCGACATAGGTGGCCCGCTGGATGTCCGCGTGCTCCGGAGCCGGCAACTTCTGGCGATCGACTTTGCCACTTGAGGTCAACGGCAGCTCATTGAGCAGCAGATAGGCGCTGGGCACCATGTACGAGGGTAAATGCTTCGTCACGTGTACCTTCAACTCCGTGCCGGAGAAATCCTTCGCTCGCGGCACCACATAGGCAACCAGGCGCTGATCGCCGGGATTGTCCTCGCGC
>Ga0118677_10013074_pt1 | contig 12029 bp, 9 predicted proteins | sample AliMusrvi5mmetaG_FD_86154 | JGI IMG/M metagenome (GOLD analysis project Ga0118677, IMG submission 86154) | reverse complement strand
TACCTCTGGGGGCATTGCATTTCGAGCATAGCCTGACCGTTCACGGTGACGGCTCCAGCCTCTCTGCCTTTAGTAAGAAAAAGGGTCTCAGTTGGATTATAGATCAAATCGAAAAGCAGATGCCTCGGACCGACGAATTGGTAAGGCAGTTCAGGGCAAGCATTCGTAAGGGGGTACATTCCCAAGGGTGTAGTGTTCACAATAAGCAGGTGCTTGCTCACGATTTCTTCCGAAAGCTCCCCATAAGTCAGCGACAGCGTGCCACATGCCCTTCGCGATACCTTGATAAAAGGAATTCCCAGTTTGTCCAGCACATATCCCACCGCGCGTGCTGCCCCGCCTGTCCCAAGCACCAGAGCCTGCGTATGCCATGGAGCGAGGTGTTCGAGGAGCGATTTTTCAAAACCGAACACATCCGTATTGTAGCCCACAAGGCTGCTCACTAGCCCAGTGCGTTCCACCTTCAGGCAGTTCACGGCCCCAATAGCCGCCGCCTCTTCCGAAACACGATCGAGCCAAGGCAAAATGGCGACTTTATGAGGCACCGTAACGTTCAGGCCCACAAGATCGGGCTGCTGCGCAATCAAGGATGGGAGCGAAGCAATGTCCTGCATCGGAAACAGTCGGTAGGCCGTGTCAACAATGCCATCGGCTGCGAATTTCGTTTCAAAAAAACGGGCAGAAAAGGAATGTGAAAGGGGATAACCGATCAGGCCAAACAAGCGCATGGTTAGCTTGCTGTGTTTTTCTTGGTCAGATTGATGAAAATCTTGTAAGCGTAATAAATGAAAGCCAGCCCAAGGACAGCAACCACTACCAAGTCAATGGTATGGCTGTATTTCATCACATCCTGCCAGTTTTCCTTGAGCTTGAAACCCACATAAGTGAGGAAAGTGTTCCACAGGGCTGCCCCCAAAATGGTATAGACGATAAATTTCCAGATGTTCATCTTGCCCAAGCCTGCGGGAATGCTGATGATGTGCCTAATGACGGGAATGAAACGCGAAACAAAGATGGTGAGTTCGCCGCGCTTGTCGAAAAAACGCTGGGTAAGGTCCAAATCATGGGTATCAAGAAGCAAGTATTTCCCGAAACGCTGGATAAAAGGTTTACCGCCATAATACCCCATAGCGTAGGAAACCAAAGAACCCACGATGCTGCCCAATGTACTGGCCAAGATCACGCCTGCAAAAGTGAATTGTCCGTCGCAGATGCGGAACCCTGCAAAAGGCATCACTGCTTCGCTTGGCACGGGGAACACCATGCTTTCGAGAACCATCAGCAGGAAAACGCCTGGATAGGAGGTGGCGGCTATAAATTGTACAGCGTGGTCGGCAATCCATTGTGTTATTCCCATGGCAATTTGGTGGTGTGTCTAATTTTTTTGGATGAAAAGAAATGAATGTTTTGAGCTTATTTTTTCTCCTTGTGCGACTCTATAGCTTCAAGGATGTCAGGTGAATTTTTTACATTTTCGGAATATTCCAGCAATCCAGCATGGCCGATAAAATCCTGCTCCAATACGCTTGACAAGAGTTCGAGGGCTTCCTGCAGTTTCCCCGATTCGTAGAGGTATGCCACCTTGCGGTAAGTTAGCGCGCTGTTGTCGGTCTGGTAATAAATCCCCTCTTCAAGCACTTCCAGGGCTTTCGCGTAGTCCTTGCGGATAGCAGCATAATAGTCGGAATAATCCAACCATATTTCGGCATGATAAGGCTCCAGTTCGCTGGCTTTTAGGAAGGAAACGGCAGCTTCTTCCACCATCCCGAGGGCAATCTGGGTCTCGGCATACACGATATAGTATTCGGCATTGTCCGATTCTATCTTGATGGCTTGTTCCAGATGTGTCAGCGCTTCCAGAAAATTGTCCTGCTCGATGAAGCACAAGGCAATGCCCGTCCAAGCATCGGAGAAATGAGGCTCCAGCTTGATTGATTTGCGGTAGAATTCTATGGCGAGGTCGAACTTCTCAAGGCTGGCATAGCAATCGCCGATGTAGTAATTCGTCATCGAGTCAGGCTTCTCCAAATCGAAGGTTTGCTTATAGACATTGATGGCCTCGAGGTACATCTCCATTTGTTCGTAACACTGCGCCTTACTGAAATAGGCAGGAGAAAATGTGGGGTCAATGGCTATAGCATAGTCGTAGGAATCAATGGCTTTCTCGTAAAGCTCTAACGAACTGTAGGCAATGCCCAAGTTGAACCATGCCACCAAGGAGTAAGGCCGCAGGTCGAGTTCCTTTTCAAAAAAATCAATGGCTTCTTCGCTCAGCTGGCCCATTTCGAAACAATAACCAATCTCGTACAACAGGCTTTCATTGTCCTTATTAATCCGGATGGCCTTTTTTAAATGCTCGGCTGCTTTTTTGAAATCGCGAAGGTTTTGGTATTCGAAGGCTATGCTGGTATGTATTTCGTCCAGGTCTTCGTCCACTTTCGAGATGGCGTCCTGGTATTCTTTGATGGCCTCGGCATGTTTGTGCATGGTGCTGTAAACCGTTGCACGCGTAAGGGAAATATCTGGATTCTGTGGGTCCACTTCTTCCAAACTGTTGAGACGGGCCAAGGCTTTTTCGGGTTCGCCGTTGTTGAGGAAGTATTGTGCCTTGAACACTTGGAAGCTCACTTCGGTCGGGAATTGGTCTATTGCGTAATCAATGGCCCTTCGTGCCTTGTATAGTTCCGATTCGCTGAAGTAATGATAGATAATATCCTCCAGTTCCCCGCTGTCGAAAAAGCCAGGTCCGCCATTGCCATCTATTCCTTCAAACCGTAGGAGTAGTTCCCGCAAGTATTCTTGGTCTTCTTCGTAATTGTCCATGGCTGTACCAATCGTGTTTTGGTGTGGCAAAGATAATACATTTTGATAAAGGGATTTTTGGTAATGAGCCGTAGTTCTGCGAGGGCTTTCCGCCATCGGAACAAATGACTGTGACAAGAAAAATGCTCGTTGTATCTTTGCCCCAAAAAACACGACAATATGACATTGATCAAGAGCATTTCAGGGATTCGGGGAACTATAGGCGGAAAACCTAGCGAAAACCTCACTCCATCCGATATAGTGAAATTTGTGACTGGCTATGCCATTTACATCAAGAGCGAAAACTCTGGAAAGAAGCTGAAATTGGTGGTTGGCCGCGATGCGCGCGTTTCCGGTACTATGGTGAACAGCCTTGTTTGCGGGACTTTGATGGGCATGGGCATGGATGTGATTGACCTTGGTTTATCCACAACTCCAACTGTTGAAGTGGCTGTGACCCACTTCAAGGCAGACGGAGGTATTATCCTTACGGCCAGCCACAACCCTGGCGAATGGAATGCTCTGAAACTGTTAAATGCCAAAGGCGAATTCCTTGATTCTGATGCAGGGCTCAAGGTGCTGGAAAATGCAGAACTGAAAAATGTGCTTTACTGTCCGGTCGACGAATTGGGAAGCTACACTGCCGACGATACCTTTATTGACAAGCATATTGCTATGGTTCTCGACCTTCCTTTGGTAGATATAGAGGCCATTAAGAAAGCCAATTTCAACGTGACCATTGATGCTGTGAATTCAACAGGCGGCATTGCCATCCCACGCTTGCTGCGTGCATTGGGTGTGCAAAAGGTAACCGAGCTTTATTGCGAACCCAACGGTCTGTTCCCCCACAATCCTGAGCCATTGCCTGAACATCTGCACGAACTGAGCCGCATTGTGGTAGAAAGCAAGGCAGATTTAGGTTTTGTTGTGGACCCAGATGTTGACAGACTTGCCATTGTCTCCGAAAACGGACAGATGTTTGGCGAAGAATACACTTTGGTGGCCGTAGCAGATTACGTATTGAGCCATACTCCAGGGAATACTGTTTCCAATATGTCGTCAACCCGCGCTTTGCGTGATGTTACCGAAAGCAAGGGTTGCAGCTATTCTGCTTCGGCTGTGGGCGAAGTGAATGTGGTAAAAATGATGAAAGACACCCATGCCATCATCGGTGGCGAAGGCAACGGGGGTGTCATCTATCCTGAACTGCACTACGGACGTGATGCGCTGGTTGGTATCGCGCTGTTTCTTACCCATCTGGCCAAGAAGGCTATAAGTTGTTCTCAACTCAGGGCTTCCTATCCCGAGTACACCATTTCGAAGAACAAAATCACTCTTTCCCCAGGCATGGATACAGACAAGATTCTCGCCACCGTGCATGAGAAATACAAAGACCAACCCAATAGCACGATTGACGGAGTGAAAATAGAGTTTGGCAACGAATGGGTTCACCTTCGCAAATCGAATACGGAGCCTATCATTAGGGTTTATGCCGAAAGTGTATCACCTGCCAAAGCCGAAGAGCTGGCGCGAAGGATTATGGCTGAGATTGTGGAGATTTCCACAAAATGATTTGGAGATTCCGGGTTTCATGGCCATTGTGCTTGAAACCCGGGGTTTCTATTTTTTAATGATTAAAAATGGGATATTGGTCATAAGGCTAGTTGCCAAGCCGCTTTTTTGTCCCAAGAGATTTTTTATTATCCTAAAAAAATGGAATGGATATTCCTCAAAGGATGCTTGCCCTTTGCTTCTCAAAAATCTCAAGATCGCGGATATCTTTCTCATCTATTACAAAGCGCACGCATGTAATCAGATGATGGAATCCAGAGTTTCCGGCAGCACCGGGATTGATGTGCAACAAGGCATGCTTCTGGTCATAGATCACTTTCAGGATATGCGAATGCCCGCTGATAAATAGCTCGGGTTTCTCGATCAGTATCAATTGTTTCGCTTCTTTCTCATACCTCCCGGGATAGCCTCCAATATGGGTCATCACAACCCTGACCTGCTCGCAATCGAAAACCAGATTTTTAGGATAGCTCATACGGAGTTCGGTACCGTCAATATTACCGTGCACAGCCTTCAAAGGACGCATTGCAGCCAGCGAATCAGCGGTCTTAGCATCGCCAATATCGCCGGCATGCCACAATTCATCGCAGGTAGAAAAGAATTCGAGGATACGGGGATTAACGCTTCCATGCGTATCACTCAGGAGGCCAATGCGCTTCATACAAAGATGTGTGGTATGCTTGAAAAAAGAAAAGGGCAGCGGAGACAATCTCGCTGCCCATTGGTTTCTGCTATTTTTTGTCCTTGAGCAAGTCCCTGATTTCGGTCAGCAAAATTTCCTGTGCCGAAGGAGCCGGTGGTGCCACTGGTGCGGCAGCTTCTTTCTTTTTCACCGTATTGATACCTTTAATCATCATGAAGATAACAAAGGCAATGATGATGAAATCGAGCAAGTTCTGCAAAAACATGCCGTAATTGATTGCCACAGCCGCTTTCTTGTCAACAGCTTCGGTTAACACAATTTTCAAGTCTTTGAAATCTACTCCTCCAAGGAGTATTCCAATTGGAGGCATCAGTATATCGTTGACAAAAGAGCTAACGATTTTTCCGAAAGCTCCTCCAATGATAACTCCAACTGCCAGGTCAATTACGTTGCCTTTTGTGGCAAATTCTTTGAATTCCTTGATGATTTTCATGGTAATGATGTTTTGGGGGGTTATTTGGATTTATTGTTTTGATGTCCATAAAGGGAATATGAGAATCCTATGCTGAACGTTTCCCTGAACTGGATTTGCGGTCCCTTGTTGGCTCCCGATTTATCAATGTACGAGATATTATCGTCATAAATCAGCATCGTACTGATGTTCATCGAAAGGTACTTGTTCACCTTCATCATGACATTGTTTTCCCAGTTTAAGATGATGTTCTGCGGGTTGTGGCGATAATCCGAGAACAAATCGAGCTTTGACATCAAGTTGACATTTTTCATGATGTCCTTTTTGAAATTCACATTGAGCGAGCCACCCACTTGCCATAAGGTGTTGTTATCACCGAAAATGCCATAAGCACCTTCGGGCCTTCGGGTCAATGATTTGTCGTTGACCAACGTCAAACGCGCACCGACAGGGGAAGCAAAGATGGAAAAATAGTCAACAGGTTTATAGTTCATGCCCAAGGAGAATTGGAAATAACCGGGTGCCATAAACCTGGAAACGTGCACAGAATCGTTGGGATAGTTGAAGCCTTTGTCAAATTGAGATTTAAACTCGAACAGCCCAGCATAGTCCCAGTTCTTCCAGGCATAGATTCCACCTTTTGTCAGAAAATTAATCTTGTCGTTGGTCTTCCTTACCCTTGGGTCAGTTTTCTGAATGTTGGTACCGTAGGCCAGCCCCAGGTAATTAGTCCATGCCACCTTGCCTTTGGCATAGTTCATATAAATATTAAGAAGGCCGTTCACCGACAAACTGCCTTCGCCTCCTGCTGCCCAATTGGTGAAAGATGTCTGGGAGAAACCCAATGAAGATTCTACTTTTGATTTCCATGAAGTATCGCTGTCTACAGGCGAAGCCATCAGTCTGACAGTCAATCCAACAAGTGAGAAAATGAGGAAAAACCTTTTCATATTGCTTTGATTTAATGAACCAAAGATAAACAAAATGCCATCATTTCAGTTCAAGGGAAACAGATCACCTATCATCACAGATATCCTAGTATGGATGAAGCTCCTTGTGATTTAGCTTTATGAATCCTGTATTATAAATTGGAACACAATGAACTCGAGAAACTTGTAACCATTACCTTTTAGGTTGCCTTCTTCTCTTTTTTTCTGTCAACAACAAGGACAGTTCCCTGCTTGTCTGCCCAGCAATGGATGTGTTTTCTTCAGCACGGCGGATGAGGTATGGCAATATGTTTTTTACAGGACCATAAGGGATGTACTTTGCCACGTTGTAGCCTGAATCCGCCAAATTGAAACTGATGTGGTCGCTCATACCGTACAACTGGGAAATCCATATTCGAGGGTCGTCGCGTTCAATGCCCAAGCGTTGCATCCCTTCCACCAACAAGAGGTTGCTGTGTTCGTTATGCGAACCACTGAATATCGTCATCTTATCAAGGTGCAGGAGTGAAAAGGCAATGCCAGCATCGTAATTGGCATCAGTAGCAGCCTTGTCCGGCAAAATAGGGGAGGGATAGCCTTTTTCGGCAGCGCGAAGGCGCTCCTTTTCCATGTAAGCACCTCTTACAAACTTTATCCCCAGAAAATAATTCCCATTAGTCGCATCTTGCAAAGCCTTTTCAAGATATGCAAGACGATCAGTGCGGTACATCTGCAAGGTGTTGAAGATGATGGCTTTCTTTTGGTTGTATTTAACCATCATTTCGGTAACTACTTGGTCAACGAAAGGCTGGTACCATGAATCTTCGGCATCTATCATAAGAGGTGTGTCGTGTTGATAGGCAGTGCTGCAAAGCTTTTCCACACTTTCGACAAAAAACCGTACAGATTCTTCAGTAGCTGTATCCATCTTCTGATTCTCCGAGGCTTTGGTCAACACTTCTTGAGAGGCAAAGGCAGTAGGTTTGAATACGGCGAAAGGAATATCAGGATGTTTTGCAGCATGTATTACAGACTGCAAGGTCTCCTCAAGTGTGCGTAGCATGGCAGCGCTATCCTTACCTCCCTCAACTGAATAATCCAATATGGACCTCACCTTGAAACGGCTCAGGTAGTCCACTGTAGGTCCGCATTCATCTAGAGTTTCTCCTCCGACAAAATGTTTGTAAAGCGTAGGCTTGATGGCCCAATCAATTGGCAGATGCGCATTGAGAGCAAAGTAGGTAAGGGATTTGCCGACTTTCACCAAACGAGGGTTAGCAATAAGTCTGAAAAGAAAGCGGGCCCGTCGCAAATCTGTATTGCTTTTATAATGGAAGGCTATCTCGGTATTGTCAAATGAAAGCATGTGAGAAAAGTTATGGATGCAAATATATCAAGCTTTTTCGATATCCCCCTGACAAGTTGCACAGGGATAATCATATAACGTGGGTAATTCTTATTTGAAGAGTCCCACCCGCCTTATTGAGACAAGTCGAAAACATCATGGAATGAAATCATTACTTTTGCCGACATGTACGAGACACACCCAATCTTCCATGGCAATCAAGGCTGGTCTGAATTGAACAGCTTGATATCTATTTATACAGGTGCAGGAATATTCATTTTGGTTGACGAAAACACTTCCAAATATTGCTTGCCCTTGTTGAAAGCTAATTGTCCATTGACAAACGAAGCCACTATTATACAAACGGAAAGTGGTGAATCCAACAAGACCTTAAATGAGCTTGGAAAAGTTTGGCAACAGTTAAGCGATGGCAAAGCCACAAGAAATTCGTTGCTAATCTGTTTAGGAGGAGGTGTCATCAGCGACCTAGGAGGTTTTGCAGCAGCCGCATTCAAACGAGGGATTGATTTTATCAACATCCCCACTTCACTGCTATCCATGGTGGATGCTTCTCTTGGAGGAAAGACGGGCATCAATCTTGGTTCTTTGAAAAATCAAATTGGTGTTTTCGTCAAACCAAAGGGTGTTTTTATCTTTCCTGAATTCCTGCATACGCTACCAAAAAGAGAAAAGTTTTCAGGTTTTGCCGAAATGCTGAAGCATGCTATGATTGACAGTGAAGCGCATTTTGAAAGTTTGTTCTTTATCACGGAACCTGAAAAATTTTGCGTGGAAGATGCCATTATGAAATCTGCCGCAGTGAAAATGCGCATTGTCGGGCAAGACCCATCAGAAGGAGGTATTAGAAAAGTCCTCAACTTTGGACATACCATTGGGCATGCTATTGAAACTTTCTCTCAAAAGAATGATGCAGAACCATTGCTCCATGGCGAAGCCATTGCGATCGGGCTTATCTGTGAAAGTTATATTTCAATGGTCTTATGTGGGTTGAGTCAACAAGCTGTGAAAGAATTAGCTGACTTGGTCAGATTGCTATTCCCTCATTACAGGTTCAGTGGCAGTAAAGTGAAAGAACTCCTGATGTATATGGGCCATGACAAAAAGAACATTCGTGCCGATGAGCTTAATTTCTCTTTGCTCAACAAGATTGGGGACCCTGTTTGGGATAAAATTCCCGGTGAAAGACTTATTCGAGAAAGCCTGCACTTCTATTTGAATCTGCCAAAAGGCACTTATTAGCTATACAACATCTTTGACAGACATTCTTAATCTACGATGATGTTGATATGCAACTTGTAAAAAAGCTTCTTTCTACCGTGTGTATCCAAAATGGACTTCACCTAACCTGTTTCCTCTGATTACCCACCCTCATGTAGTCATTTCAATAAGGGAATAGATCATTTCTTTGTCATCATAACTACTTTATCATGTTGCAGTGTTCATTTGCTAAAGACATTCTAATCAATGCAGAGATTGCTTTGCCTACCAGCAAGAGCATTCTTAACCGCATGCTGGTAATTGCGCAGCTTTCAGGGATATCTACAGTGGACAGCTTTTCAGAAGAAGCTTCCGATGTCAAAACCATGTGCAGTCTTTTACAGAAAGTTGAGTTTAACCTTTCTGACGATGAAGGAATCGAACTGAATGTTGGCGATGCAGGAACTGTAATGAGGTTTTTAACTGCTGTTCTTGCGGTGACAGATGGAAAATGGATTTTGACTGGCAGTGAACGCATGAAACAAAGGCCTATCAAGCCTTTGGCAGAGGCTTTGCAAAGATTGGGTGCTTCTCTCGTTTTTCTAGAAAAGGATGGGTTTCCTCCTTTATTGATTGAAGGAGACCGCAATCTTCGAGGTGGCAAGGTTCAACTTGATGCTGGGATCAGTAGCCAGTTCATCTCAGCTTTGATGATGATCGGGCCTTATTTGAAAGGTGGCTTGCATATTGAATTAGTCGGTGATATTATCTCGTTGCCTTACATCAGGATGACCCAATCCCTTATGGAGAAATCGGGTGCTGTTGTGCAATTCTCGGGTCAGGAAATCATTATTGAGGAAGAACAGTACGGAAAAGTTGCTATTGGAGATATGCTAGAACCTGATTGGAGTGCAGCCGCTTTTTGGTTTGAAACCGTTGCATTGTCACCTAATTCTAAAGTTCTATTGAAAGGGCTTCGGTCTAATAGCGTTCAAGGTGATTCGGTATTGCGCGAAATATTTGCTCATTTGGGCGTGGCTTCTTCTTTTATAGAACAAGGACTGTTGTTAGAGAATGTAGCTGAGTTTGTCAAAGAGTTTGATTTCGACTTTAGCAACTGTCCTGATTTGGCTCAAGCTGTTATCGCATGTTGCGCTGCTCTTCAAATAAAGGGCCGTTTTACTGGATTGCACACCTTAAGAGTGAAAGAAACCGATAGGATCGAAGCCTTGCACTGCGAATTGGACAAGCTTGGTTTTGGGCTTAAGGTATTGGACAATACTATTTTATTGGACGGGACTTGTATTTCGAATAGCTTGGATGTTGTTCCCTTGTCAAAATGTTATGGTGACCACCGTATGGCAATGTCACTGTCTCCTATTGCTTTGATAAAAGGAAAAATCAGGTTGGATGAAGAGGATGTTGTAAAAAAGTCGTATCCGCATTTCTGGGAAGATATGGTATTGGCAGGTATGATGATTGAAAACTGTTGAACTCAAGGAGTGCAAAAAACTCCTCAAACGTTTGTGGGATTATTTTTTTCTATATTTGCCTCTTCCATTGCGATGGAGATTTAGAAAGATCAAAATTCTTTTAAATCGGGATATTAACCAAATTACCTACACCTAAATTCCTAACACCCACTAACAAATGGCAATTGCAGTGAACAGACCAGGTACCGTTATTGACCTAGAACAATACGGGATCACTGGGGTTGAACAGGTTTATTACAACCTGTCGTACGACGATCTTTATGATCATGAGATGGATCCTTCTTTAGAAGGTTATGAGCGTGGAAAACTATCAAACCTGGGCGCCGTGAATGTGGATACCGGGATATTTACAGGACGCTCCCCAAAAGACAAATACATCGTTCGAGATTCAGTTTCTGAAAATACCGTATGGTGGTCAACCATCGGAAAGAACGATAACAAAGCTGTTTCTACCGAGGTTTGGAACCACCTGAAGGCCGTTTCGCAGAAACAACTTTCGGGGAAGAAACTGTATGTGGTGGATGCTTTTTGCGGAGCCAATCATGACACCAGGCTTAAAGTCCGTTTTATTGTTGAGGTTGCTTGGCAAGCTCATTTTGTGAAAAATATGTTCATCCGGCCTTCTGATGAAGAACTCATTGGCTTTGTGCCTGATTTCATTGTGATGAATTCATCCAAGACCGTGAATAAGGAATGGAAAGAACAAGGACTTAATTCCGAGAACTTTGTGGTGTTCAACCTAACGGAACGCATGCAATTGATCGGGGGAACATGGTACGGTGGAGAAATGAAAAAGGGCATCTTCTCCATGATGAATTACTACCTACCTCTGCGGGGCATTGCATCTATGCACTGTTCGGCCAACATGGGAAAAGATGGTGATGTAGCTGTTTTCTTCGGTCTTTCCGGAACAGGGAAAACAACCTTGTCTGCCGACCCAAAACGGGCTTTGATTGGTGATGATGAGCATGGATGGGATGATGAAGGGGTGTTCAACTTCGAAGGTGGATGCTACGCCAAGTGCATCAACTTGAGCAAAGAGAACGAACCCGATATTTATCAAGCCATTCGCAAGAATGCTTTATTGGAAAATGTTGTGGTCCATGATGACGGCAGCATTGATTTTAATGACGGTTCCAAAACCGAGAACACAAGGGTTTCATATCCTATATACCACATAGAAAACATTGTGAAACCTGTTTCCAAAGGTGGACATGCCAGCAAAGTCATCTTCTTGACCGCTGACGCTTTCGGAGTATTGCCTCCGGTTTCAAAGCTTACTGATGAGCAAACCGAATACCACTTCCTTTCTGGATTTACAGCTAAGCTCGCTGGAACCGAAAGAGGAGTAACAAGTCCGCAACCTACATTCTCTGCTTGTTTTGGCAATGCTTTCCTTTCGTTGCACCCAACCAAGTATGCGATTGAGCTTGTGAAACGCATGGAAAATGTTGGTGCCAAGGCTTACTTGGTCAATACGGGCTGGAACGGCACTGGAAAACGCATTTCCATCAAGGATACCAGAGGAATCATTGATGCTATCCTGCTGGCCGTT
>Ga0118677_10013071_pt1 | contig 12031 bp, 6 predicted proteins | sample AliMusrvi5mmetaG_FD_86154 | JGI IMG/M metagenome (GOLD analysis project Ga0118677, IMG submission 86154) | reverse complement strand
GCTACAACCTGATCGGCGACACCACGAACTCGATGCAGTCCGGCACCACTGTCATCACGAACGGCCTGCCCAATGCGAACGGCAGCTACGTGGGCAACAGCGGCACCGCGCAAGGGGTCGTCAACCCGCGGCTCTTGCCGCTGGCCTACAACGGCGGCTCCACGCCGACCATGGCCCTGCAGGCTGGCAGCCTGGCGATCAACGCCGGCAGCAATCCGGGCAACATTCCGTACGACCAGCGCGGCTCCAGCTACAACCGCGTGGTGGGCAGCCAGGCGGACATCGGTGCGTTCGAATTCGGCGCCGGCCCGCCCACGGGCCTGATCATCTACCTCTACTAGGGACGGTTTCCGGAACCCGGGCGGGCGGCCGCGAAGATCCTTTCGCGACCGCCTGTTTCCTTTCAACAATCAGCACTCTCCAGTTCGGAAACGAGGGACGCCGTTTTGAAATGCGGACACGAAGAAAAGAAAGTCAGCCGAAGATCGCGAAGGATCGGTGAAGGGCGGCCCCGACCGCGCTCTACTTCAAAAATCGACACTCTTCTGTTCTGCGGTTTCGCAGTTCGCTCGTCAAAATCAGACCCCGGAAAATTGTACCGGCACAAGGGTTTCTACACGCGAACCGCAAAGTGACGAACGCCCAACCGCAGCGTGTTGAAGTTTTACTTCAACAATCAACACTCTTCTGTTCTGCGGCTTTGCGGTTCGCTTCGTGATTCTGGCGAACGTGAGCAGAGCCGTCCCTATCCAACAACCGAAAACCCGGCTCGCGAGGACGCTCGCCCTCCATGGCGTGTAACCGAAGGCCTGGTTTATTCAAGTGAGCACGCCCGGCTGGCCGGTGAACTTGCCTGCTTGACGCATCCAAATCGATCCGATACGTTTTCCCGCAACCCAACTGGAGCACTACATGATCATCCGCTTCGCCTCGCTCGCTCTTTTCTGCGTCACCGCGCTGAGCGCGGCCGACTGGCCGCAGTTCGGCGGCCCCAATGGGGCCAAGGTCGCAATGGATGGCCACCTGGCCCGCAGCTGGCCGGAAGCCGGCCCGAAGAAGCTCTGGCAGATGCCCGTCGGCCTTGGATTCGCCGCGCCCGCGGTCCGCGACGGCAAGGTCTACCTTCTCGATCGCGTCGCCACCAACAGCGACGCGCTGCGCTGCCTCGACTTCGCCACCGGCCAAGAGGAGTGGAGCCTCTCCTACGACGCGCCGGGGGAATTCTCCTATCCCGGCTCGCGCTCCACGCCGGCCGTGGATGACCAGGTCGTGGCCACGATCGGCAGCTTCGGGCAGGTCCAGTGCGTGGACAAGGCCACGCACCAGCGCCTCTGGATGCGCAGCGTGCTCGCCAGCGGCTCGAAGGTCAAGCCGCCCAGATGGGGCGTGGCGCAGTCGCCGCTGCTCTATAAGGATCTGGTGATCGTGGCGCCGCTGAACAGCGAGGCCAGCCTCGCGGCGTTCGACAAGCTCACCGGCAAGCCCGTCTGGAAGGCCAAGCCGCTGGACAGCTCGATCAACTCCTCCTACACCTCGCCCCTGCTGGTCAACGTGCAGGGCGTCGACCAGATCGTGATGCTCGGACAGGTGGAGGACAAGAAGGACCGCGCCAACCTGTTCGGCGTCAACCCGGCTGACGGCACGATCCTCTGGACCTTCTCCGACTGGGGGTGCTGCATCGGAATCACGCAGCCGCTCTACTGCGGCGACGGCCTCTTCTTCCTCACCGGCGGCTACAACGCCAACAGCGCGCTGGTCCAGGTGTCGAAGCAGGACGGCGCCTATGCGGTCAAGCTGATCTTCAACGGCATCGGCGAACTCGGCTACACCGCGCCCAAAAAGGCCCTGGCATCGGACGCGCCGCCCAAGCCGGGCGAAGCCTGCAGCAGCCATCTGCACATGCCTGTCTTCTTCCGCGGCTGCATCTACGCCAACGGCAACTCCCTCCAGAACGCTGCCAACGGCCTGGTCTGCCTGGGACTGGACGGCCTGCCAAAGTGGAAGACCGGAAAGAGCGTCGCGGTCGAAATCGGCGACCTGATCGTGGCGGACGACCTGCTGGTTTCGCTCTCCGGCGATGGCGTGCTGCGCCTCGCTGAGGCTTCTCCCGCGGCGTACAAACAACTGGCCCAGGCGCGTGTCCTGGAGCAGAAGAAGCAGGTCTGGTGTCCGCTGGTGTGCGTCGATGGGCGGCTGCTCGTGCGCGACGACACGATCCTGAAATGCCTCGATCTGCGTGAGCAGAAGTAAATCGATACGCTGGATCTCGCCAGGCGAACCGCAAAGTGACGAAGGCCCAACCGCAGAGTGTTGAAATGCGGACACGAAGGAGAGAAAGGCTGCCGAAGATAGCGAAGGATCGTTGGCGGCCGACCCCGGCCGCACCCTACTCCAACAATCTACCTTCTGCGGTTTTGCGGTTCGCTCGTCCGTGAAGAGAAGCCCGGGCGGATCGCCCGGTTATTCACGGATCCGAGCAGAGCTCGATTGTCACTGGTCCGTCGTTGACCAGCCGGACCTTCATCGACGCGCCGAAGACCCCGGTAGCCACGCGCCCCTCGCCCAGTTGTGCGCGCAGCTGGCGCACCAGTTCCTCGTAGAGCTGGCTGGCCGTCTCCGGCCGCGCTGCCACGATGAAGCTGGGGCGGTTCCCCTTGCGCGTGTCGGCATAGAGCGTGAACTGCGAGACCACCAGGAGGCTGCCGCCGGTCTCAATCATTGACCGATTCATCTGTCCGCCCTCATCCGTGAAGATCCGCAGCGCCGGCAGCTTGCGCGCCAGCCAGGCCACATCCTCCGGCCCATCCTCGTGCCGCACCCCGAGCAGCACCAGCAGCCCCGGACCGATCCGCGACACCTCGCGGCCGTCCACTTCCACTGCCGCCTCTGTCACGCGCTGCACCAATGCCTTCATACCAGCCTCCGTTTTCCGCTTGGGAAAATCGTACCGCATCGGCAGCCGGAAGCAACCGGATTCATGAAGGCGGCAACCCCCGCGGCCTTGCGTCGCAAGTGCAGAGGGGCTGGAGAGAAAACGGAGCGCACGCCTTTCCGCGCGACGGCGCGCAAGGGACTGCGCGCCCTACCTTTTTTGCCTCTGGTCAACCGGTCGGCCGCGGAATAGACTAATAGGAGAGTAGCGAAATCGTCCTGCTGCCCAAGGAGTCCCCATGCGACGCACGCGTTTCGTTTCCTGCCTGGCAAGCGTCGGAATTCTGGCGACCGTGGCAATCGTCGTGGCCGCGCCGCAGGGGCGCCCCCAGACCGCGCCTCCTGTTGGCCCGGTCCCGGCGAATCTGCTGGCGCGCGTGCTGCCAGCCTGCGACAACCGCCCGGCTGAGGCCACGGTCACCTTCACGGAGGACGGCAAGACCTGGACGTTCTACGTTGCGGCCAAGAACCGTCGCTACGCGGGTGTGGCGTTTGCGTCGTCTGCCTGGGGATATAGCAGCTTCATCCGCGTGCTGGTGGGCGTGAACACGAACGAGGCCGTGCAGGGGATCGAAATCCTCGAGCAGCAGGAGACCCGGGGACTCGGCACCCGCGTGGCCGACGATGCCTTCCGCGCCCAGTTCGCGGGCAAAGACGCCGCAAAGACACCGTGGGCCACGCGTACCAGGGGCGGCGCGATTGACGCGATCACCGGCGCCACCATCTCGTCCGACGCCGTACTCGCGGCTGTCCGCGCGGGGCTCGAAGTCTACCACAAGCACCGCGACGCCATCCGGCGCGTGATCGAGCCAGCCGGCCTGGCGGCGCCGGCAGGCACCCCATGATGAACCAAGCGTCACGTGCCGTCCCCTGCAGCATCTGTCCCCGCTTCTGCCAGATCGCGCCGGGTGAGCGTGGCGAATGCCGCATCCGCGTGAACGTGGCCGGCAAACTGCAGGCCGTCACCTACGGCCGACCCTGCTCGGTGCAGGTGGACCCCATCGAGAAGAAACCATTCTTCCACTTTCTTCCCGGCACGCCTGTCTTCTCGCTGGCCACCGCAGGGTGCAACCTGCACTGCCTGAACTGCCAGAACTGGGAGATCTCGCAGGGCAACCCCGAGGAACTCCCGGCCTATCAACTGTTGCCGGAGCAGGTCCCGGTTGAAGCACGGAAGCACAACTGTCCGTCCGTGGCTTACACCTACACCGAGCCGCTGGTCTATTACGAGTACACCCGCGATTCCTCCCAGGCCTGCCGGCAGGCCGGCATCCGCAATGCCATCGTCACCGCAGGCTACATCAACCCCGATCCGCTCCGCCAGCTTTGCCGCGTGCTCGACGCTGCCACGCTCGACATCAAGGCCATGTCCGACGTGTTCTACCGCGAGGTCTGCGGCGCGACGCTGGCGCCTGTGCTGCGCACGATCGAGATCCTGAAGGAGGAAGGCGTCTATGTCGAGCTGAGCAACCTCGTGGTGCCGACGCTCAACGACACGGACGCGCTGTTCCGCGACCTCTGCCGCTGGGTCGTGGCGCACGCCGGGGCTGAGACGCCCTTCCATTTCCTGCGCTTCTTCCCGCTCTACCGCATGACCCACCTGCCACCCACGCCCGTTGAAACGCTTCTGCGCGCACGGGAGATCGCCCGCGCCGAAGGGCTGAAGCATGTCTACGTCGGCAACCTTGACGTGCCCGATGGCGAAAACACCTTCTGCGCCGGCTGCCATTGCCTGCTGATCGAACGCGCGCGCCATACCGTCGTCAAGAATCGCGTAAAGGACGGCCACTGCCCAGCCTGCGGCCGCATCGTGCAAGGAGTCTGGAAGTGACTGCTCGCGGACACGCCGCACGCTTCGGGTGAACTGGGAATCCTGCGCAACAGACGAACAGATGGATGCCGCCAGGCGAACCGCAAAACCGCAGAACAGCAGAGTGTCGATTGTTGAAGGCGGGCGCGGCCGGGGCATCCATCCAACCCCTTTTGTGATCTTCGGCTGACTTTCTCTTCTTCGTGTCCGTATCTACCCGCGCGGGAACCACGCGGGCTACTTTTGCGACACCGATTCCGATTCCGACCCCGACCCCGATCTTGTAAGATGAAGGTGTCACAGACCACAGAGGTCCGCGGAGGCGTGTCATGAACAAATGGTTTGGCGCAGCACTGGTGGTTATCACAGCAGTTTCGATGGGGGTTGCCGTTCGCGCGCAGATGCAGTTGCGTGAGGAGCGTGCGGCACTGTCGGCCGACCTCTCCGGAAATCCGCCAATGGTCTCGTCGATAACGCCTCTGCCAGCCATTGCCACGGCACGAATCATCGACGACGAGGCTGATGACCTTCCGACGATGCAGAGCCACGTGGCGGCACTGCAGGTCGAGTGCAACAAGCTCAAGGCCGAGCTGGCGGCCGCGCGCAGCGCAGCCGGCGCGCGCACCAACGCTGCTTCTTCCGCCAAAAATAGCGGCGCCACGCGGAAGTAAAAGGTAGGGATGGCGCTCCGAACCGTCCGCGGACGCCTCGGAGAGGCGTCCCTGCCGATCGGATCCTGTTACTTACATTCGCAAGATTCATGAGCGAACCGCAAAACCGCAGAACAGCAGAGTGCTGATTGTTGAAGTGGGAGCAGGCAGCCAAGTAGGGCACGGCATCCTTGCCGCAGCCCTTCGGTATTGCCCGGGGCGCGTCACATTCTCCGGGCTCGGCGCGAGGACGCGCCGTCGGCGGCTGACACAGCCGCCGCTACAATAAGATTCACAAACGAACCGCAGAACCGCAGCGTGTCGATTGTTGAAGTAGAAGGGTGCGGCGGCCAAGGGACTGGCCGCCCTACCCAGATCCTGAAAGCAACCGGGCGGGCGCGGAGAAATCCGCGTCCGCCCGTTCCTCTCAGAAGAACTCTACTGGATGTAGATGATCAGCCCCGTGGGCGGGCCGGAGCCGAACTCAAAGGCGCCGATATCAGCCTGGCTTCCCACCACCCGGTTATAGCCGGATCCGCGCTGGTCGGAGAGGAGGTTGCCCGGATTGGCGCCGTGGTCGATGGCCAGGCTGCCACCCTGCAGGGCCATGGTCGGCGTGGGGCCGCCGTTGTTGGCCAGCGTTGAGAGCTGCGGGTTGACTGTGCCGACCGCGGCGCCGCTGTTGCCAATGTAACTGTTGTTCGCATTGAGGGTCTGCCCCGCCACGCTGAAGATGTTAGAACCCGCGATGACCAGCGCACAATTCGTGCTGTCGCCAATCAGGTTGTAGCTCTCCACGCACTGCGGGTAGGTGTAATTGGGGTTCAGCTGCTTGATGTCCGGAGCGCCGCCAATGCTGGTCGCCGTGTTCTGCGCAATGATCGTGCTCACCAGGAAGAGCGCCTGCGAGAGAACGCCGTGACTATAGCCAAAGCCGCCGCAAGGCCCCGCAGGCGCGGAGTTGCCGGCAATCGTGCAATTGCGGACGGTCCAGTTGGTCTGCACCAAGAGGCCGGCGGTCTGCCCCACTATGTTCACAAGATACAGCGCGCCAGCCGCGGTTGTGCCCGGCGTGCTGTTGCCTGTGAACGTGCAGTTCTGGACCAGAGCAGTGGAGACCCCCAAAGCGGCACCTGGTGCGTAGCCGGTGGCAACATTCCCGATGATGGCCGAATTATACAAATACGCACTTGGCGAGGGCCCATTGGCGGCATTGACATAGAGGCCGCCAGCATAAGTCGCGCACGTGTTGCTCGCGATGATGGAGTCGTAGATGTACAGATTGGCGTTCTTGGCCGACAAGTTGGAAACGGGATAGAAAGAAACCCCGGCGGCGAAGTTGGTCGACATACAGTTGTAGATGTAGCAGTTCGAGATGATCAGCGTGTACTGGTTTTTGGCACATATGGCGCCGCCGCCGGATTGTGATCCCGACGCAGCATAGTCGCACCCATTGCGGAGCGTCAGGTTGCGGAACGACACGTAGGGGGCAGCGCCTAGATTGAACAGGCGGTTGGTGGCCACACCTGGCAGGGCTGCGGCCTGTACGATGGAGATGCCGTGCGTCGTCAGCGAGTCCTCGCCCACGAACAGGAGCGACTTGGACACCTGAATGCCGCAAGATGTGGCAGTGCCACCCACGCCCGGACCATTTTGCTCGGTGACGGCGCCCGGCAGGATGTGAATGGTGTCGTAGGCCGCTGCCTTCGCGATCGCGTTCGAAATCGTGGCGAACGGATGGCTGGTATCGAGGCCGGAGTTGGCGTCACTGCCGGTTTGCGACACATACCACGTATTGTTCGAATTGTAGAACGTGACAGCCCAGTTGGCCGGGTTGTAATTGGCCACATTCGCGGCGCCGGCCTGCGTGAACGCCGCGTCCTGGAAGGTCAGCCCCAGGTTGGCGATGCTGTTGAGGTTTGTATGGTAGGTGGCGTTGCCGCCCAGCGTGATCTTCACGGTCGTGGGGCTGGTGGTCACCACGTTCATGGTCAGCCCGCCCGGCAAATTGACCGGCGTGAACGAAGAGCCCACACTGGCGGTGAACGTGTCGCCGGTCAGCGTGCCGGTCACGTACGTGGACGGGTCAATCGCGCCGTTGTTGCCTGGCATCAGTTCTGCGAAGCCTGTCGCATTGGTGGCCCAGGCAATGGTCGGGTTCAGGAACGAGAGGCTCACGGTCTGGTTGCTGTTCACAACCGACGCACTGGAAGCCAGGTTATAGAAGGCGTTGGTCTGGAACTGGATCTGGAAGTTGCCGTTGTCGGCGACGTTATTGTGCACTGCCGTGCCGGTCAGTGCGATCGTGACGTTCGTGGCGTTCACAAAGGTTACCTGGCCAACCAGATTGGCCGGCAAATTGACAAACTGCACATAGGAAGCAACCCCGGAGACGAACAGGTTGCTGACCAGCGTGACCGTGAGCGAGCCGGCCATGGTGCCGTCATTGGCCGCGTTCTCGCTGAAGGACGCGCCGCTCCAGTTGAGCGTCACCAAACTGGCGGGATCGAAGAACGTCACGGCATTGGCGACGACATTGGTCAAGGGGGTAAGAGCGGAAGCCGTTGCGGTGTTGCTGATGACCAGGATCAGATTGCCGATGCTGGCACTGGCCGCGTGGGCGGTTGCCTGATTCGCCAGGATAAAATTGGCTTGCGTGGTATTGGTAACCACCAACTTGGCTGTCAACCCAGAGGGGACATTGGACACCGTCGCCATATGCAGAGCAATCAAGTCGGAGCCGCCCGAGGCGAGAGCCGCCCAACTGTCTCCTGCAAGCGTGACAATATTGGTGGTCGCAATGCTGCCATCGTTCCACGTGAGGTTCTCGTAGAAGTTGGTGCTGCTATAGGACAGATTGCCGGCCACGGACTGCGAAGCCGTAAGTTTGAGATACAGCGGGTAGCTCTGGGAGTTTCCGATCGTTGCCGCATTCGGACCCCCCACGAAAGCCGTACTGCCAAGCGAGAGGGTCAGCGTGTAGGTGGTGTCCTGCGCCGGGGGAGTGGCTGTTCCCGCAATCCAGATGACCAGCCCTGCGCCGCTGTTGGTGGGTGCGGCATGGACACTCAAGCCGCTCGGAAGACTCGGGGTCCAATTGAGCGTCAGCTGACTCGGATCTGGACCCCAATCGACATTGTCCGTACCGGCAAAAGTGGTTCCCGGCGCGGTGTTGGTGAACCACGCGATCATCGGGCTTGCCGGAGCCGTGTTGGTCGCATTAAAACTGACCGTGCCCGAGCCGGTAGAGGAGTCGCGCCAGCCGGTCGAGTTGTACGACAGATTGGTCGGGCCAGCGCCATATTCGTAGGCGCCGATGTCCGGGTTAGCGCCGTACGTGCGTTCATAGTACGCACCGCGCTGGTCCCATGACGACGTAAAACCGCTGTAGGCGCTCATGATGCCGTTGTCGATGGCCTGGCTTCCCGCCAGCAGGGCCATGGTCATGGTCGGGCCGTTATTGTTCTGCAGCGGCCCCAGGTTCAGGGTGATTGGTACGCCATTGGACCCCACATAGCTATTGTTGATGTTCTTGCTGGTCGTGACCGCCTGCCCGCTCGAGTTCGTGGCCCATTTAACCCAGGCAGTACCTGCCGTATTGGAAGTGCCGTTGCCAATCAGATTATACCGCTCCGCAAGTGGCTGGCCACTCGCAGAAGCGTTGTCATAATAAATATCTGGGCCGGCTCCGCCAGTCGTCACACGGTTGCCCGCGATGATGCAACTTTCAATCAGGAAGTTTGTGCCCGCGTTCACGCCCCCGATGTAGACGCCACCGCCATTGTTTTTGGCGACGTTGCCGACGATGGTGCAGTTTCGGATCGCTCCGCCGGCACCGGGGTAGTTTGTCAACACGCCCCAATAGATGCCGCCGCCATACTGCACAGGACAGTTGCCGTTACTATCCACCCAGCCGTTGCTGTAGATTGTGCATTGTATAATTGTGCCGGTCGTCGTTCCATTAATTGTGATTGCGCCTCCGGAGGTTGCGCCAGGAGCGTTTGTCTCATAATTGTACGCAATGGTGGAATTCGAGATGCAAAAATTATTGGCCATCAGTGAAATGGCGCTGCCGTTACGCCCGTTGGTCATCTGATTGGAAAAGATCGTGCAATTTGCAATGAAGACCGTGCCGCTTCCGACAAAATTGCCTGAAGACGTAGTATATGCGCCAATACAAATGGCACCGCCGTAATCGGATGAGCTGGCAATCATACGGTTGCTGCAAATCATGCAATTTGTAATGCTCAGATTAAACGCAGCCGTCGGACCTTTTGCCGAAAGCCCAATGCCAATGGCACCACCACCAGAGAGAGTCGATCCATCATTGAGGTTTCCGTTCCGAATGGTCATGTTGGCCAATGCAACCGTCACAGTGGGACTAAGGGTGAACACACGAAGGGTGCCGCTTCCAAACGACGTCGCCTGCTGCACAGCTGTCAGCCCGGGACCTTGGCCCCGAATCGTGCAGTTGGTGAAAATCGGGATATTGGCTTCCGTGTAGACGCCGGTATTAACAAGAATGACGTCGCCCGAATTGAACTGGTTCGCCGTCCGGTTGGTCAAGGCGTAGGTGATGGAGGCGTATGCGCTGGAGCCCCACCCGGAGCCGTGCGATGCGTCGTTGACACCGTTCGTGTCCACATACCAAGTCGCCGCCTGCGCGCTGTTGGCAAGCAGAACCACCAGACCCAGGACCAATCCAGCCGCCACGCGGCGGAAGACACTCGTCAAATACATGCACATAATTTTCACTCCCTTGTTTGCAGCCAAACACCGTCCCTGCCGGAAAAGCATTCGACGCCTCCGGAACGGAACACGACTTGAACGTTATAATAGCAAAAAACTCACCTGCTGTGGGGAGAAAAGTCGTTACAGGGGGGTGTCGACCCACGTGACCTCGTGCCGCGGGTGAAGGAATTAGGGTGGCAAGCCGAAGGCCCGTCCTTGCTACTTGGGCAGGGGGGTGAGCCAAGTGAACCGCAGATTGACGAATAACCAACCGCAGATTTTCGAAGGCAATTTCATCCATTGGGGAAGCGGTGCACAAAAGGGAGGAGGATGCAGCGGCGGGGGTAGGTGGAACCGAATCCGGCGCTGGTAACGGATGGCGGACGCCTCGGAGAGGCGTCCCTACCGGTCGGATCACCGATCCTTCGTGATTTTCGGCAGCCTTTCTCTTCTTTGTGTCCGTATTTCAAAACATCGTCACGCAGGAAGCGAACCGCAGAACCGCAGAGTGCTGATTGTTGAAGCGGGAGAACTTCAACACTCTGCGTTGGATGTTTGGCAATCCGACACAATCCAACACTTTTTAGGCCCATCTTTCGGTCTCGTGCATGCGTACTTCATTGTTATGCAATAGGTTATGAGCTGATTCGTGCTTTGCGCCCTGTTCGATGTGTCCGATTGCCGTTTCCGGGCTACTTTCATACGAGCGTGTCACGAATTGTTGTGCGTAGGTTGAAGGTGAGAATTGCCACCGCGAAGTGCGCGAAGGAACGCGAAGGGGATCGGATATACAATCGATACCGATTCCGATAGCGATGCCGACCCCGAAAAACTTTCCACGGCTCTTGGAGAAACCCGTCTGCCTTGTCACTCTTTCTGTGAACGATCAATACTTACGAAAAGAAGGCGGCTCGTGCGGATTGAGTACACCTGCTGTTGGGGTCGGGACGGTTCTCCGAACCGTCCGCGGACGCCTCGGAGAGGCGTCCCTACCGGTCGGATCACCGATCCTTCGTGATCTTCGGCAGCCTTTCTCTTCTTTGTGTCCGTATTTCAAAACATCGTCACGCAGGAAGCGAACCGCAAAACCGCAAAACCGCAAAGTGCTGATTGTTGAAGGTGAAGCAGTCCAGGCATCAGGACGCGAGGTGCGCGCCCAGGTCGCGCAGGAGCTTCTCCATGCGGCGGCCGTACTCGACGTAGTTGTCGAAGCGCGCCGGGGAATTGCCGGCAGCGGCGGGATCGTGGAAGACCGCGGCCATGTGCGGCTCGATGGAGATGCCGCCGTCGTAGCCGTGGCGGACGAGGTCCTGACAGATCCGCGCCACGTCGGCGTCGCCCTCGCAGGGCCAGGTGTAAACAGCCTTGCCAGTGGCAGGGTCCATGCGGCCGTCCTTGATGTGGACATAGGCGATGGACTCGCGGACGTGGCAATAGAACTCCCAGGATGACTGGAAGGGATGCGGCTCGGGCTGGGTGCGGTCGCGCGTGAAGACCGGATTGCCGGTGTCGAAGACCAGCTTCAGGCCGGGAACAGCGTCGAGAAGCTGGCGCGTGAAGGTCCACCCCATGCCACCGTAGTTCATGCAGTTCTCGTGGACCGGCTGGATGCCGGCGTCGAGGAACAGGCGCGTCAGGCAATGGACGCGCCGGAAGCGCTCCTGGGCCAGCTGCTCCTGCGGCGGGACATCCGGGATGACGGCGTAGCTCATGATACGGATGAGCCTGGCACCGAGCCGCTGCATGCGGGGGATGGCGCGCCGGGCCTGCGCGAGGTCCACGTCCATGGGCTGGCGGATGTCCTTGCCCCAGTTGGCGATGGCGGAGCCAAAGCAGTTGACACGGATGCCGGCTTCCTCGAGCTGGCCGCAGGCGCGGTCAAAGGCCTCGTCCGACAGGTCGTGGATGT
>Ga0118677_10013068_pt1 | contig 12033 bp, 6 predicted proteins | sample AliMusrvi5mmetaG_FD_86154 | JGI IMG/M metagenome (GOLD analysis project Ga0118677, IMG submission 86154) | reverse complement strand
CCCACATTGAGAAGCAGCTAGCGGGCCACGAGTACCTGATGGGGAACCAGTTTACGGTCGCAGACGCATATCTGTTTACCGTGACGAACTGGGCCGCTCGGGTGCAACTCGACCTCTCCGCGTTTCCAAACCTCGCCGACTTTCAGCAACGCGTCGCACGGCGCCCCGCCGTTATCGCCGCCCTGCGGGCCGAGGGCCTGATCGCGTACCGCCGTGAGCGCCTTGGCGACGCGGCCCTGTTTTTCGACTACCCGCCCATTTCTTCCCTCGCAAAGACCTTCCTCCAGGCCCAAAGCGGCTCGGCTGTCCCGGCCCTCCTCGATTCCTTGCTTGGGCGCTACACCGCGAGTCAGGGCTACGACAGGGTATACCTCCTGGACGCGGGGGGCAGGGTCGCCCTGTCGGCTCCGGAAAATGGCAGGCCCCTCGCGGCCGCGCTCTCACTCGCCGTGGCTGGTCTGGACTGGGCCGGCCGGCCCTCCTTCGTGGATTTCTACCGTGACGAGGAGGACGGCCAGGTCCGCCTGGCCCTCCTCGTGCCGCTGCTGGCCGAGGGGCTTTCGCGCAGGCCCCTCGGCGTCCTTGTCCTTCGCATCGACCCCAGGACCTATCTCTACCCCTTTATCCAATCCTGGCCCAGCGCCAGCCAAAGCGCGGAAACCCTCCTCATACGCAGGGGAGGCGACAGGGCCCTCTTCCTCAACGATCTGCGATTTGGCGACAACGCCGCCCTCAACTTGAGCTTTCCCCTCACCGACGAAAAAGTGCCTGCCGTCAGGGCGGCGCTGGGGCAGCAGGGCATCGTGGACGGCATCGACTACAGGGACGTTCCGGTCATCGCCCATATCCGCGCCGTCCCGGACTCGCCCTGGTTCCTCGTGGCCAAGATGGACAGATCCGAGGCCTTCGCGGCCCTCAAGGAGCGGCTCTGGCTCATGATCGTCTTCATGCTCCTCCTCCTGGCCGGGGTAGGCTCCGGCCTGGTCCTTTTCTGGCGAAGCCAGAAAATGCGCTTCTCCCGCGAGCAACTCGACACTGCCCTGGCCCTGCAGGAAACCGCCACCTTCCTCGAAAAACTCATCACCTACGCCAACGCCCCCATCCTGGTCTGGGACTCCCAATTCCGCCTCACCAGGGTCAACCAGGCCTTCGAGGCTCTCACGGGCAGGGACGCGAAGGAGCTCGTGGGATCGCCCCTGGCCGGCCTCGTTCCTCACAAGGGAGTCGAGGAAGCGCTGCGCGCGATACGGGAGACGGGGAGGGGCAGGCGCTGGGAAGCGGCGGAGATCGACATACTCGACTCGAAGGGAGAATCCAGGACCATACTCTGGAACTCGGCGCCGCTGTACGCCGCGGACGGCGAGACGATAGTCGCGACCATCGCCCAGGGCCAGGACATCACTGCCCTCAAGGAGGCCGAGGGCACTCTTCGCGAGCAGGTCGCGGAGCTCACCCGCTGGCAGAATGTCATGCTGGGCCGCGAATCCCGCATCCTCGAGCTCAAGTGGGAGGTCAACGAACTCCTATCAAAGGCGGGCGCCCAGCCCCGCTACGGGGACGGCCTGTATGAATAGGACCCAGGCCCTCGCCTGGATTTTCGCCTGCATCGCGGTCCTGGCCCTCGCGGCCGTGGCGGCCTTGGCCCGCTCTCACATGCAGGCGCTGCGCAGGGAGATCCGGGACCTTGAGGGCCGGCGGGACCGGTATCGCAGAGAGTATCTGTCCCTCTTCGATTTCGCCCTCGAGGGCGTTTTCGAGTTCGACGCCCAGGGCGAATGCATGGACGTGAATCCGGGCGGCTGCGCCCTGCTTGGCAGGGACAGGGAAGAGCTCCTCCATCGCACCGTCCACGAGCTCTTCGAGTGGGAGGAGGCTGCGCCCCTCTCGCCCCCGGTCCCCGAGCGCAGGCTGAACGCCCGGCGCGAGGACGGCCACACCCTCGAGCTCGAGGCGCGCTGGCGACAGAGCCCGGAGGGCGCTCTTGTCGTCATGGTCCGCGAAGGCGAGGACGACATGGAGGCCGCTTTGCAGCAGGCAGCCTTGCCGGGCGCGTGCGGAAACCTCGACAAGACGCTGTTGCAGGCGCTCGAGGCGACCGAAGGCGTCGGCCGCGTCGAGAAAGTCGATGTCTTCGTCGGGAAAATCGAGGCTGGCCTCGACCAGCGCCCGCAGTTCGGTGAGTTGCGCGAGCAAGGCGTGCACCTCTTGCGAAAACTCGCCGTGCAGCGAGCGCATGGCGCTGCGTGCCGCGCTGGTCGTCGCCGCGTCGATCAGGTCGATGACGGCTTCCGCCTGCGCCAGATCGAGCTTGCCGTTAAGGAAGGCGCGACGGGTGAATTCGCCGGGCTCGGCCAGCCGGGCGCCAAGATCCAGGCAGCGCGCGAGCAGCATTTGCATGACCACCGGGCCGCCATGGCCGTGCACTTCGAGGACATCTTCACCGGTGAAGGAGTGCGGGGCCGGGAAATACAGCAGCAAGCCTCGGTCGATGACGCTGCCATCGGCGGCGAGAAAATCGGCAAGCGTCGCCTGGCGCGGCGGTGGTTCTCTGCGGCTCAGCGCGACAGCCAGTGGCTGCACGCTGTGGCCGGAAACGCGGATGATGCCGACGCCGCCACGCCCGGGTGCCGTGGCGATGGCGGCGATCGTCTCGGCGACGGGCGCGCGCCCTCGACGCTCAGGATTTGGCGTCGTTGGCGGCTTTTCCGCCACGTTCGATCATTCGCGTGATCTGCCATTGCTGGGCAATGGACAGGGTGTTGTTGACCACCCAGTAAAGCACCAAGCCGGACGGAAAGAAGAAGAACATCCCGCCAAAGACGAAGGGCATCAACATCATCACCTTGGCCTGGATTGGATCTGGCGGTTTCGGGTTGAGCTTGGTCTGGATCAGCATGGTCGCCATCATGATGATGGGCAAAGGGCCGAGCGGGGCATTGACGAAGGGGACGATGCCGAACAAAGTGTCTGGAGCGGACAAGTCTGTAATCCAGCTAATCCAGGGCGCGCCGCGCATTTCGACGGCGCCGAGCAGCGCCCAGTAAAGGGCGATGAAAACCGGTATCTGGATGACGATGGGCAGGCAGCCGCCAAGCGGATTGATTTTTTCGCTCTTGTAGAGCTTCATCATCTCCGTGTTGAGCTTCTGCTTGTCGTCACCGCAACGCTCTTTCAATGCCGTCATGCGCGGCGTAATCGCTTTCATTTTGGCCATCGACTTGTAGCTTGCCGCCGACAGCGGGAAGAACAGCAGCTTGATGGCGACGGTCAGCAGGACGATCGCCCAGCCCCAATTGCCGACCAGTTTATGGATGAGTTCGAGGCACCAGAAGATCGGGGCGGCGACTATCGTCAACCAGCCATAATCGACGACCAGCGGCAGACCTTCGGCGCCGATGCCGCCATCGGCTACCGGCTTGGCCAACTGATCGAGGTTCGACTGGATTTGCGGGCCGGCGTAGAGCGCGACCGACAGCTTGGCCTTGGCGCCGGGCGCGACGACCGGCGTCGGCACAATGACGCCGGCCCTCACCGTCGGGGTGGCGCCGCCGTCGAGCTTGTCGACATAAAATTCGCGCGGCTGCTTTTCCTGCGGGATCCAGGCGGCGACAAAGTAGTGCTGAACCATGGCCATCCAGCCGTTGTCGGCTTTGGTGTTGAACTTGGCCTTGCCTTTCTCGATGTCCGAGAATGCGATTTTTTGGTACTTCTCCTGCTCGGTATACATGGCCGGTCCGGTGAAGGTGCTGACCATCCGGTTTTCGCCGGCCGGATCGACCGTGTCGCGCTGAAGCTGGTAATACGCACGCGCGGCGATGTCCTTCGGGCTGTCATTGTTGATTTCGTAAGCGACGGTTATCAGATAGCTGCCGCGCGTAAACGTATAGACCTTGCTCACCTTGACCCCAGCAAGGGCTGGCGCTTCGAGTCTGAGTTGAAGGCTGTCGGCATCTGGCGCAAGTTCCCGGCTACCGCTGGCGACGCTGAACAAGGTTTTGTGGTTGGGCAGGCCATCGCCGATCAGCCCGCTTTGCGCGATGAAATGGTGCTTACTCTCGAGCAGCAAAAAAGTCTTCTGTGGGTCGTCGATCGCTTTGTATTTGCTCAACTCCAGACCGACGATGTCGCCGCCCAGCGCAGAGACGTCGGCGACGAAAAGGTCGGTCTTGATGTGCACGATTTCGCCAATGGCCGCGCCCACCGGCGCAGCCATTGGCACTGCGGCAGGAGTCGCGGGCAGCGGCGCCGGCACGGGCGCCGAGGGCACCGGAATGGCCGACCCGGTCGCGGTTACGGCGGCGCTCGCCTGTGGCGCCGGCTTGGGCTGGTTATATTTCTGCCAGGCATCCCAGAGCATGACCAGCGAAAAGAAGAAGACCACGAGAAGAATCAGGCGTCGGTTATCCATGAACTGCCTATGCAATTGAGATTTCAGGGTAAGGGGTCGAAACCGCCGGAATGCCACGGGTGGCAGTGCGACAGGCGCTTAATGCCCAGGCGCATGCCCTTGCAGGCGCCGTACTTCTCCAGCGCCTCGGCTGCGTACTCCGAGCAACTGGGATAAAACCGGCAGCGGCTTCCAAGGAAGGGGCTGATCGCGTACTGATAGACTCGGATCAGGCCCTGCAATAACAATTTCATCGGCTTATCGTTCTGGTGAGGTCATTTTACTCAACAAGCCTCGGATTTCTTCGGCCAAGGCACGCCGGTCTAATTCTCCGGGTTTAACCGCCAAGCGCAAGATCAAATCGCGCGACGGTAAGCGGCAGCGCGTGATGCGGAATTGCTCACGGGCCAGTCGGCGAATCAGATTTCGATCGACCGAGCGGCGAAGCAGCCGCTTGGCGACGACCAGACCGAGGCGAGCGCCGGGCACTTCCTGTGTCGCCCGAACGCGGTAATGTAACAGGAAATGGGGACTCTTTAGCGCCTTCCGGAAACCAAAAACGGATGAGAAATCATCCGTTTTTGTCAGTCGGTAATCTTTGCCGAACGCGGCAGCCAAAAGAAGGCGCTGGTGCGCGGGCTGTTGCAGGGTCAAACGGCCAAACGGTGACGGCCCTTGGCGCGACGAGCACGAATCACCGCGCGGCCCCCGCGGGTTGCCATACGAACGAGAAAGCCGTGGGTGCGCTTGCGGCGAATGACCGACGGTTGGTAAGTGCGTTTCATGATAAAGCTTTCAAAGTCGTTGCAAAGTAAAGCGCGCAATTAGACCCCGGTTGGCCGGCATTTGTCAAGGCTAAATTTTTTCCCGAGCTGTGGATAACTTCCATCCGACAGGTTAAAATTGGACGTTACGGTGTTTGAAGGGCTTTAGAAAAGCTCCATAAAACAACAAAAAGGCGCTTTAGTCCGCAAACAAAGCGAATTGCGCGCGGCTCATGGGCCAAGTTCTCTAGCGGCCAGGTGGGGTTTGCCAACAAAAACGTCGGTTCAGCGTTTGTCGTACCTTAACGGATTGTGTTGATTAAAGCGATGAACAGCTTCTGGACTTCCTGCCTGAGCCAGTTCGAGCGAGAACTGCCAGCGCAACAATTTAATACCTGGATACGCCCGCTGCGCCTTGAAGGTGAGGATGATCTGGCGGGGGGGTTGCGCTTGCTTGCCCCCAACGGCTTTATTTTGAAGTGGGTGAAGGAACGTTATCTCACCCGTATCGAAGAATTGGGTAGCGCATTTTTTTCGGCGCCGGTTTGCGTGTCGTTGATTCTCGGCGAACGCCCGGCACCGCCGCGTCACGATGCGCAGTCGCCAGCGCTTAACGTTGCCGCGCCGAAAGTCTTGGAAAGGCCACTGGAAAAGAGCCGGCCAGCCTACGAGAAAACGCGGCTTATCCCCAGCTTCACTTTCGAGAATCTGATTGTCGGAAAAGCAAACGACCTCGCGCGGGCCGCTTCGGTTCAGGTGGCGATCAGCCCCGGAGGTTCGGCTTACAACCCGATGTTTATTTACGGAGGCGCTGGGCTCGGCAAGACTCATCTGATACACGCGATAGGCAATCACATCCTCGAGGAGAACCCGGCGAAGATCGTTCGTTACGTCCATGCCGAAGACTACTATTCGGATGTTGTTCGCGCCTACCAAACGAAGTCCTTCGATGCGTTCAAACGCTACTATCGTTCGCTCGATGTCCTGTTGCTTGACGATGTGCAGTTTTTCAACGGAAAAAACCGGACCCAGGAGGAGTTTTTCTTTGTTTTTAATGCTTTGATCGAGTCAAAGAAGCAGATTGTGATCAGTTGTGATACCTACCCGAAAGATATTTCCGGGCTCGAGGATCGCTTGATTACACGTTTTGATTGGGGCCTGACGGTACAGATCGAGCCGCCGGAAATTGAGATGCGTGTGGCTATCCTGAAGAAAAAAGTTGAAGGGGAAGGGGTCGTCCTCGATGACGATGTAGCGTTTTATATTGCCAAGCATCTGCGCTCAAATGTGCGTGAGTTGGAGGGTGCTTTAAAGAAGGTGCTTGCGTATGCATCGTTCCACGGTCGAAAAATTGACCTCGACCTGGCAAAAGAGTCACTGAAAGATTTGATTGGCGCGGTTAATCGACAAATTACGGTCGAGAATATTCAAAAGACGGTTTCGGATTATTTCAAGATCAAGGTGTCGGATTTTTTTTCCAAGAAACGTACACGGCAGATTGTCCGGCCGCGCCAGATTGCGATGTGGCTGACCAAGAATTTGACTTCTCAGAGTTATCCATCAATCGGCGAGGCATTTGGAGGTCGCGACCATACAACCGTTTTACACGCGGTACGGACGATAGAAGCGTTACGTGCAGAAGACAACGAATTGAATCATGACGTGCATGTGCTCTTGCAGGTTTTGAAGGGCTAAAGGACTTGTGTATAAGAAGTGTAGAAGCTGTGTTGATTTAGGGGATAAGCTCTGGGTTTCGGACTTGTGGATAAGTTGTTAGCTTTTGTTCACAGGTGAATACAGGGGTTTCGGCATGCTCTGGATCATGTGCAACGCTTTGAAAAATAGAAATAAATCAAAATTATCCACAGACTTGTCTTCGATATTGTCTTTATAGGATTTATATATATGCTTCTTATTAAAACTGACCGCGACCTGCTTTTGTCGCCACTGCAATCAGTGTCCGGTATCGTCGAAAAGAGACATACGCTGCCAATTTTGTCGAATGTGTTGCTCGAAAAAAAAGGTGACAGGCTAACCCTGCTGGCGACCGATGTTGAGATTCAGATTACGAGTTCGACACTGGGCGCCTCGGGGGATGGTGACGGGGCGGTGACAGTGGGGGCCCGCAAGCTGCAGGATATTTTGAGGTCTTTGCCGGAGAAGGCCGAGGTCAGTTTGATCCTTGACGACAGGCGCTTGCAAGTGCGTGCGGGCAAGAGCCGTTTTAGCTTGCAGACGTTGCCGGCTGAAGATTTCCCGCGGATGGTTTTGTCGGATGGCGAAGTCAAGAAGCTTACGGTGACGCAGAAGCAGTTTCGGCAAGTGTTGGGGCAGACGCAGTTTTCGATGGCGGCGCAGGATGTCCGTTATTATTTGAACGGTTTGTTGCTGCTCGTCGATGGGAGAGAACTGCGTGCTGTTGCGACTGACGGTCATCGCTTGGCGTATGCGAGCATGCCGCTGGGTGAGAGTGGCGAGGACAGCCACAAGCAGGAACTCATCCTGCCGCGGAAGACCGTACTTGAACTCAATCGGCTGCTCGGCGACAACGATGAGCCCCTAGTGATTGAATTGGCAGCGAACCAGATTCGCTTTCAGTTCAATAATATCAGCCTCGTTTCGAAATTGATTGACGGTAAATTTCCGGACTATGAACGGGTGATTCCCGCGACGCTAAAGAATGTGCTCAGTCTTAACCGCGCTACGCTTCTTCAATCAATGGTGAGAGCAGCGATTCTGACCAACGAGAAGTTCCGGGGTGTGCGCTTGGTACTGGGCGCGGGCAGCTTGAAGATTATGGCGGCGAATGCGGAACAGGAAGAGGCGCAGGAGGAGATCGAGGTAGAGTATTCCGGGGATCCGATCGATGTCGGTTTTAACGTGAGTTACCTGCTTGACGTTCTCAACAATACCTCGGTGGAAACGATAGAGTGGGGGTTTAACGATGCCAATTCGAGTGCCTTGTTGACGATTCCTGGGAATGAGCGTTTTAAATATGTCGTTATGCCCATGCGTATTTAGAAGTGAGTTGTCTGTGTTTCACGTGAAACAAACATTGGGATAAAGCATGATTGTAGAAAACGGATCGTCTTCATATGATGAATTCAGCATACAGCAACTCGAGGGTTTGGAAGCCGTTCGCAAGCGCCCAGGGATGTACATCGGCGATACATCCGATGGTACCGGTCTTCATCATATGGTGTTCGAAGTTGTCGATAACGCCATTGACGAGGCTTTGGCCGGGCATTGCGACGACATTGTCGTCACTATTCATGCGGATAATTCGATTTCGGTAACGGATAACGGCCGAGGCATCCCGACGGGGATTAAGTTCGACGACAAGAATGATCCCAAGCGCTCTGCCGCAGAGATTGTAATGTGCGTGCTCCATGCGGGTGGGAAGTTTAATCAGAATTCGTACAAGGTTTCCGGTGGGTTGCACGGGGTTGGCGTCTCTTGCGTCAACGGCCTGTCAAAATGGCTTCGTTTGACGATACGGCGCGAAGGCAAGAAATATCAACTGGACTTTAATCGCGGGGTTGCGGCTGATCGCTTGCTTGAAGTGCAGAATGGCGTCGAAGTGTCGCCGCTGAGGATTGTTGGCCCGACCGAGCGGCGCGGGACTGAAGTCCATTTCATGGCGGATGAAGAGATCTTTGGTGTTGTCGAATTTCATTACGAGATCATCGCCAAACGTTTGCGCGAGCTCTCTTTCTTGAATAATGGTGTAAAGATCCGCTTGATCGATCAGCGCATTGGCAAGGAAGAGGATTTTGCGTTTCTCGGCGGGGTGAAGGGTTTTGTTGAATACATCAACCGTTCCAAAACGGTTCTTCACCCGAATGTGTTCTTCTCTACCGGCGAGTCTGCGATCCCCAACGGGGTCATCGGAGTCGAGGTGGCGATGCAATGGAACGATACCTACGCTGAACAGGTGCTTTGCTTTACCAATAACATTCCGCAGTCGGACGGCGGTACGCACTTGACCGGATTGCGCGCCGCGATGACCCGGGTAATCAATAAGTACATCGATGAAAATGAGATCGCCAAGAAGGCAAAAGTCGATATCACCGGCGACGATATGCGTGAAGGATTGGCCTGTGTTCTCTCGCTCAAGATGCCTGACCCGAAATTTTCCTCGCAAACGAAGATGAAGCTCGTGTCGTCGGAAGCGCGACCTGCGGTAGAGGAGGTCGTGGCCGCTCGATTGACCGAGTTCTTGCAGGAACGCCCTTTGGACGCCCGCGTCATTACCGGGAAGATCGTCGAAGCCGCCAGGGCGCGCGATGCGGCGCGCAAGGCGCGCGAGATGACGCGACGGAAAGGTTTGCTCGACGGGGTCGGTTTGCCCGGGAAACTAGCCGACTGCCAGGAGAAGGATCCGGCGCTGTGCGAGCTCTATTTGGTCGAGGGCGATTCCGCGGGCGGCTCCGCAAAGCAGGGAAGAGACCGGAAATTCCAAGCGATTTTGCCGCTCAAGGGCAAGATCCTTAACGTTGAGAAAGCTCGCTTCGACAAGTTGATCTCTTCGCAGGAAATCGTCACGCTGATCACGGCGCTTGGCACCGGCATCGGCAAGGACGAATACAAGCCGGAGAAATTGCGCTATCACCGCTTGATCATCATGACCGATGCCGACGTTGATGGCGCCCATATCCGTACGCTATTGTTGACCTTTTTCTACCGGCAAATGCCTGAGCTCGTCGAGGGCGGCCACATCTATATTGCGCAGCCGCCTTTGTACAAGATAAAGCACGGGAAGACTGAGCGCTATCTCAAGGATGATCAGGCGCTTAACCAATTCCTGCTTACGCTGGCGCTCGAAGATGCGGTGCTCACGCCCAGGTCCGGCGCTGCCGAGATTTCCGGCTCGGCGCTTGAGGAACTCGCGCGCGAGTATTTGCTCGCTGAGGCCGTCATCAACCGGCTCTCGCACATGATCAACCCGCAGGTGCTCTATGCGCTGATCGATGCCAACCTGAAGATCGATCTCTCCAGCGAAGAATCGGCGTGCGCGAGCGCGGACGCGTTGATGGATGTTATCGGCAGGAGGATCGGGGTGCATATCCTCGGGCGTTACGATGAGGCGCAAGAGCGCTGGCAGTTGGTCCTCGAGAAGATGCATCACGGCAATCTGAAGATCGGCGTGATTAACGAAGACCTCTTGGTAAGCGGCGATTACGCGCAGCTACGCAAGACTGCGGAGATCCTCGCGGGCTTGTACGGACCAGGGGGTTTCGTCGCGAGGGGAGAAAAGCGACAGTTCGTCGGAAGTTTTGCCGAAACCATGCGCTGGCTGCTTGCCGAGGTCGAGCGCGGTGTGAGCAAACAGCGTTACAAGGGACTCGGAGAGATGAATCCCGAGCAGCTTTGGGAGACGACAATGGATCCGGCTGTTCGTCGGCTGCTCAGAGTGCAGATCGAAGACGCCATCGGCGCGGACGAAATTTTCACGACGCTGATGGGGGAACTCGTCGAGCCACGCCGCAACTTCATCGAGCTCAACGCGCTTGCTGCGCGCAATATTGACGTCTGACCCAGGGTTGTGATCGCTTTTTGGATCCATACCATAGGCGTGAATCCGATTCATCGTAAGCATTGCGCAGGGGCGTGCGCGCCCGGATTCGACAGTTAGCGCTCAAAAACATCGTTTTTTGAAGGGTGCCCCACGTAGCCATGCGGGTTCCAGAGGGGTTTTAGCAAAAAGTCGTGTAGTGGCACGTTGTCAAGATTGTTATCTTTATTGGACAAGTATCGTTCCTCTGGTCAAGTCGAGGCATGTTTGTAAAAATAACCCGCTCCGGCCCGCGGCAATACCTCCAACTCGTCGAGGCTTATCGCGACGACTCCGGGAAAGCGAAACACCGCACTCTGGCAACCCTTGGGCGCCTCGACCAAGTCTCGGGCGATCTCGATTCGGTCATTTCCGGATTGCTCAAGGTCACTGGCCGCAGCCCCGAGTTGCTCACGCCAGCGGTGCCGTCGATCGAATTTGAAACGGCACGAGCGTTGGGCGATGTATGGGCGCTCTCCGAGCTTTGGGAGAGCTTGGGTTTTGGCGAACTGCGCCGGGTGTTCAAGAAGATTCGGCACACGACGGACGTCGAAGCGCTGATCCGCGTAATGGTCTTTAACCGCCTTTGCGACCCGGACGCCAAACTCGGCGTGCTGCGCTGGTTGGAAACCATAGCGTTGCCCGGCGTGGCGACCGAGACGATCACCCATCAGCAACTGCTGCGCAGCATGGACGCCCTGATGGATCATCAGGACGCCGTCGACGCGGTGGTGGCGGGTTTGCTCCGACCCCTGATTGACCAGGACTTGTCGCTCGTCTTCTACGACATGAAGACGATTCGTGCCGAAGGCCTCTCGAGCGTCGATGACGACCTGCGCAAATTCGGCATGGCGAAGGAAGGGCTGATTGCCCGGCAGTTCATGCTCGGCATCGTGCAAGCCGGTGACGGCCTGCCGATTTGCCACGAGGTGTTCGCCGGCAACACGGCGGAATCGCCGACGCTGGTGCCGACCCTACAAACCGTCCTGACGCGCTTTCCGACGATCCGCCGGGTGATTCTGGTGGCCGATCGCGGGCTCTTGTCGCTGGACAATCTGGAGGCGCTCTCGGCGATCAAACTGCAAAGCGGCGAACCCCTTGAATTTGTGTTGGCCGTACTGGTGCGACGTTACAGCGAGTTTGTCGAGTTGCTCACCGCGTTTCACGCCGACCATTGTCAGAGGGCGTCGGGCGAAGTGATCGACGAAGTGCCGTGGAAGGATCTGCGCCTAGTGGTCGCGCACGATCCGGTTCGGGCGCTGCAACAGCAGCAAAAGCGTAAGGCTCAGATTGCCGAGCTGGAGGCACAGGCTCAGGCTTGGGTCGGC
>Ga0118677_10005268_pt2 | contig 12033 bp, 9 predicted proteins | sample AliMusrvi5mmetaG_FD_86154 | JGI IMG/M metagenome (GOLD analysis project Ga0118677, IMG submission 86154) | reverse complement strand
AAGAATTTCAAACTCCACGCAGCTCGCTGCCGCCATTTTGAAAATCCAGCTTCGTTGTCCGGCAAATCACTCACGAAAGTTCCCAAGGTTTGCTCGTCGGACCGGGCTGAACTGTTTGAGTGGGCGATTGCTCAAGGAGGATTTATTCAAGGCTGCGACTGCCTATGACGGCACTTCGAGTCAAATGTAATTCAAGCCTCGAATGGGAAACGAACGATTGTCCTTCATTGGTCAGAAAATAAAAATAATTTATACAGGTGACACCAAAAAAGCTTATACTTAGTCGTTATCACGCTACTACTCGAAAGAGTATCAGGGCGGTTCGTTAGAAATGAGCGAGGCTCGTCTGAAAAGTTCTGCGTTACAAGTAAGAATGAGCGAACATTAAATGCAGCGGGAAAGCCCGATATAAGCTTGAGAACCCGCCAGAGAAATCTGGCGGGTTTTTATTTAGAAAATAGTTCGGCAAGTGGCACCCCCCGCCAGTTTATAATGGGTGGTGAAGTCATTACGCCAACCAATCCTACAGACCCTTATACGGGAACGACTAACCCAGATAGGCGCTTCAAGCTTACCTCCTGCTGCAAGGGCTATCATCGAATGCGAAGTATGGCAGGGTTGTCGCCGAGTCGTAGAACGCACTGTCACCGCGCCTCGGGTTGGGCGCGCGGTGGCGGCTGCGCTGGTGAGTTCCGCCAGCGCTTCATCCAGCGTGCGGCGCATGAGCACCCGTTGCTGATCGGCGACAATGACCCGCTGTAGTTGCGGGAATTGCGATTGCTGAGCTTTGAGATAGACCGGTTGCACGTAGAGAATCGAGTCCGCGATGGGAATGACCAGCAGATTGCCCAGCCAGACGCGCGAACCGGAGGTGTTCCACAAGCTGAATGCCTGACTGATCTCCGGGGTTTGATTGATCTGCGATTCGATCAATTCCGGTCCGTTGACAAACGTTTGCTTGGGGAAGTTGTAGACCTGTAATTCGCCGAAATGGCCGGGATCGTTGCGCGCGCAGAGCCAGGCGATCATATTCTTCTTGCCCGCCGAGGTGAAAGGCCGAATGAGCAGGTATTCCGTGGTGGTCTGTCCCGGTAAGCTCATCACGGTGTAATAGGCTTCCATCCGGGTGGTCATCGGGCGCCCACTATCGTCCAATTCCGACGATTCATTGGGAATATCCCATAGGTCTTCCTGCTGATAGAACGTCGTCGGATCGGTCATATGGTAGCGCCGGTAGACTTCAGAGATGGTATTGAACAGACCTTCCGGCATGCGAATATGCCGTCGCAGTCCATCCGGCATCTCCGACAGCGGGTGGAACAGCGCCGGAAAGATCGATTGCCAGGCGCGGATGAAGGGCTCGTGGGCATCGACGGTATAGAAGGTCGTGGCGCCGGAGTATGCGTTCACCACGACTTTCACCGGATTGCGCAGATAGTTTGTCTGCGCGCTTTCACCTCCCGCGGTGTCCAGCGTGGAATAGCTGGCATAGGGAAAGCGAATGCTGCGGGTATAGCCATCGAGAATCCAGGACAACTGCCCGTCGTCACCCAACACGATATAGGGATCACGGTCAAAGACAAGGAACGGCGCCAGCGCCTGCACGCGATCGAGAATTTGCCGCCGCATCAACAGGCGGCTCTTCGCGGTGATGCTGTCGGAGACCAGCAGATCCACCGAACTGAACCGCGCGGCCATCAACGCGCGCACCAGCGGATTATTCAGCGGAATGCCGCCTTGACCGGAAAAGTTGGTGACGGCATTTTGGGCTTCACTCTGCGGGTAATCGAACTCCGGCTGACGGGTATCCACCACCGCGTAATCGTTGGTCGATTCCCCGAAATAGATTCCCGGGCGCTTGATGCGCAGGTTAGGCAGCGTGGAAACGGGGGGGATATCCTTGATATAGTAGACCGGTTCTCCTTTTTCCGGATCGAACTCATTCACCGGTGACATGACCAGTCCGTAGCCGTGGGTATAGATCAGGTGACGGTTGACCCAACTCTGCTGGCCGGGAATCTGATCGACGTTCAGTTCGCGCGCAGCGAGCATCACCTGGCGCAACTGGTTGTTCACCTGGTAGCGGTCGATATCGACGTCGTTCATCTGGTAATAGGTGCGCAAGGTCTGTCCTTGCCGGTACGATTCCAACAGCGGTCGATGATCCCATAGGCGGATATTCTTCACCGTGATGGGCGATGACGCCAGCATGGCGCTCGTGACATGCGGGGTGGGGGTGAACGGCACCGTCTGGACGGTATTCAGGCCATAGGCCAGGCGAGTCATCGCGATGTTGTTCGCCAGGTAAGGCGTCTCCATCGCCAATTCATTGGGACTGACTTGCAGTCGCTGCACGATGGAGGGGTAAATATCCAGCAGCAGGAGCGACAGGGCAATGATCCCACCCAGCGCATAGAGCGGGGCAAAAAAGTTCTTTCGCCAGATATTGACCACCAGATACAGGGCGGCAACGACCGCCAGCAGCGCCATCACCGTCAATGCCGGTAGTCGGGCGTGGATGTCGGTATATCCGGCGCCGACGAACAGATTGGATTGCGAGTATAGCAGCTTGAAGCGGTCGAGGAAATAGCCCGCGGCTTTGAGCACGAAGAGCAAGGCCAGCAACAGGTAGAGATGGGCTTTCACCACCCGCGACATGACCGGCAAGCCGGCAACGACGCGAAAGGCGCGCGTGGCGAGGTAGACGATGCCGGTCAGGATAAACGCGAGCAGCAACGAGGTGAAGAGCCAACCATTGAGCAACTCCCACACCGGTAGGCGAAAAAGGTAGAAGCCGATGTCCCGATGGAAGATGGGATCGGTGCTGCCGAGTTGCTGGGGGTGGGCAAAGAGCAGAAATTGCGGCCAATAATCCGCCGCGCTGATGCCGATCAACACCGCAAAGAAGAAGGTCGCCACCGCGCTGCCCCAGAACGCCAGCCGGCGCAGCGTCCGGTTGACGACATTGAAGAGGTGGGTGCGCAACTGCTCGCCAAGGTCACTCCAGGTTAACTCGGGCGTTTCGGCCAGCGCCAGGTAGACGTTGGCGAACACCAGCACGAAAAACGCCGCGGCGACCGCGCCGCCCAGCAACCAGCGTCCCCAAAACATCGTCCAGTATACGTCGGTGCGCGCCACTTCGCGATACCACAGCCAGTCGGTCGCCCACTGCACCGCCGGCGCCAGCACGGCATAAATCAAGATAATCGCCAGCAATACCACCCAACCGCCAAGATGACGGCGCGGCTCGGGCGGAATGCGCGGCAGCGAATCGAAGTCCATGTAGCAATCCTTTCTCGGTACATCCCTGGCACGCGAGCCTTCTCGCGCGCACGTGGAGCAGACGCGGGTGCTCGCGAGGACGCTCGCGCGTCAGAGTCCGCTCATACATAATGGGTATTACCCAATTCTATCGACTGTCAGCCCTCCAAATGGAGCGGGCGCTATCATCATCCAGCCGTGCCGGTCGGGTAAGGCGACACCGGACGTCTCCCGGCATTTACTGATCCACTCATTGGTTCGTTAAAAAGCGATCATGGAAGCCCGGTAGTCCGTTGTCAGCTCTGGTTTCAGTTTTGCCGGCGCGCGAGCGTCCCCGCGAGCACTCCGGTGGTTTCGATACGACCATCCGTGGTCTACTCAACCACCGGAGTGCTCGCGGGGACGCTCGCGCGCCAGCAAAACCTCACGGATACATGTTAACGAACCTATGAGCGGATCAGTAGTATCCGGTTTTCACAGTCTGATCGCCAACAGCCAACCGCCAATAGCCAACTTACCACTCGCGCACCACCGTATAGGTGGTCGTGCGCTGCGTGGGAATATATCCCAAATCCGCGATCGTGCGGGCCAGTTCATCGGCATTGGTATGGAAGGTGGTGCCGGCCGCGCTCACCACTTGCTCTTCCATCATGGTGCTGCCCAGGTCATCCGCGCCGAAGCACAAACCCATCTGCCCGATCTTCAGGCCCTGGGTCACCCAGGACGATTGGATATGCGGGAAGTTATCCAGATACAGGCGGCTGATCGCCAACATCCGCAGGAAGGCGTCGGCGCTGTCGTCGGCATGCGCCACTTGCCGGGCTAACGGCGTCTTCCCCGGCTGAAATGGCCACGGGATGAAGCCGACGAACCCTCCGGTTTCATCCTGCAACGCGCGCAGTCGCTCTAGATGCTCGATCCGTTCCGCCAGGGTTTCGAGATGACCATACATCATCGTTGCGGTGGTTGGCAATCCCAGCCGGTGTGCTTCGCGCATCACCCCCAGCCAGGCGTCCGCGGAACATTTGCGTGGGCTGATCGTGTTTCGAACACGATCGACCAATATTTCCGCCCCGCCACCGGGAATCGAGTCTAACCCGGCCATCTGCAGCCGCGCCAATACGTCCGCCACCGGCAAGGCTTCCCGCGCAGCCAGATGGGTGATTTCGCTCGGGGAAAGGGCATGCAGTTGCACGGACGGAAAGGCGGCTTTGACGGCGCGAAAGACGTCCTGATACCAGGTGATCGAGAGCACCGGATGCAACCCGCCTTGCAGTAAAACTTCCGTTCCCCCGACGTCTACCATCTCGGCGATCTTCGCCAGCAGTTGGTCTATCGAGAGCAGATACGCTTGCCGGCTCTTGATCCCGCGGAAAAACGCGCAGAATCGACACCCGGACACGCACACATTGGTGTAATTGAGATTGCGCCCGATCACGAAGGTGCGTCGCGGCCCGGGATGCCGCCGCCGGCAACACGACTGCGCCGCCATCCCCAACTCCAACAACGGCACGTCAAACAGCGCCAACCCGTCCGCCGGAGACAGACGGGTCGATAAATTCGGCAATCGATTTTCAGGATTCAGCATCGGCATCGGTGGTGACGATCCAGGTTATTCCAAGAAGCGGTGGTACGACGCTCGCGCGCCGGGGGAACTAAACGGTTACCGGATAATAATATGTGCAATGGGTGGACCGTCATTCCCCCAACAGGCCCAACCGCGCTGCTCGTCGTCGAAATTCCTCCAGGCCGGCCATTTCGGCTTCGCCGGCGTGGTAGCGCATGATGTCGGCCAGATAGGCATAACAGCGTTCGACGGGAATCCTTAACCGATTCGCTTCCTCCGCGGCAATCGCCGGCAAGCGTGCCAGTCCCTGCTCCAGCGCTTCGAAGAGATACGGGGCCAGAAATTCCAGCGCCGATGGATTTCGCGCCACCCAGCCGGCAAAGTAAAACGGCAGCCCGGTCAGCGCGTGCCATTCCGCTCCCAGGTCAATATCGAGCAATTCCTCGCCGTTCATCGTCAGTCCGATGTCGCCGATGAGCACCGCGGCATCCGCCTGCGCGAGCATGGCATCGCGATCCGGCGGCAGGTCCAGACATTGCGGGGTGACACCATAGCGGTCGGCCAGGATGATGCGCGCCATCGCGGTGGTCGAGCGGGAACAGGCATCCAGCGCCAGCGTGTGAATCTCCGTCACCGGCACCCGGCTGAGCAACCGTACGCTCCACGCTGCTCCCGTCGTCGTCACGCCCAAGCCCGGCAGCAACTGCAATTCGGGATGCTCCAGCGTGGCAAAGGTGGACGCCATCGCGACATCGACTTTGCCATCGAGCACCTTGCGAATCAGCGCGGCCGGCACCGCATACGTCAGGGTAATCCCCGGCGGCGCCTCGCGTTCCAGCCAATCCACCAGCGGTCGCGCATTCAGATAAGGAACACTACCGATAATCACGCTGGTAGTATACGCGTTGACGTGGGCAAATTCAAGTTTATGCCTCCGGTAGTAGCCAAAGGTTGCCCGTGTTCGCTGTGGTGTGGAAGTACTGCTCGCTGTGCGGTGGGTGCCGTGTGGTGGTTTCGATACGGCCATCCGTGGCCTACTCAACCACCGCACGGCACCCACCGCACAGCGAGCAGTACTTCCACACCTGAGGGCTGACCGGAAGAGGGAAATCGACTCTTCCACCCCCCGTCCCTTACTCGATTTCCACTCCCTCCACGGTGTCATTTTCACTCGCGCGATACCCGGCCGTGATAATCCGCTGGGTGTGCAAGGCGTCGCGATGGGAGACAGGCGGGATGGCCCCGTATTGCAGGCAGTCGGCCAGCGCCCGGTAGATGCCGATGAAGCTGCCGGCACGTTCAAGGGTAATTTCCGGGTGGTGCCAGCTCTGGGTCTTGTTCGAAAAGATGCCCAGCGTGTAGCCATCATGATCATACACGATACTGCCTTCGCTGCCATAGATTTCGAAGACACGCCGCCCGCCGGAAGGAACGCTCCACGCCGCCTGGATACTGGAAATGCCGTTGTTTTCGTGCGTACACAGTGCCGTCGCGGTATCATCCACGCCATCATCATTCTGGTAGGAACCGATGCGGGCGGTGACGGAAATCACCGGCGAATTCATCAGTTCCGAGCACAGGTAGGCGCTGTGGTAGCCACTTTCCAGCCACACTCCGCCGCCGGCGATATCGATGTTTTCCTGCCAGGCCGGATGATAGGTTTCCGTACCGGCGCCGAATCCCCCGCTGACTCCTTCGCAACGAATGAAAAACGGTTCGCCGATCTGACCGGCGCGCACCAGTCGCAAGCCTTCGGCAAATGGTGGATAATAGAGCAGATAATGCATGACAGTAATGAGCTTGCCGTGCATTTCGGCCAGCTTGAGCAGATCTTCCGCGTCATGGAGGGAGAGTGCGAGCGGGCGCTCGGTGATCAGATGCACTCCGACGCTCAGAAACGCCGCGGCGATATCGTGGCGAAACGCGTTGGGCACCGTGATATCCACCACCTCGATGTCTTCCCGCAGCAACAGATCGCGGTAATCCGCGTAGCGATGCTCCGGGGCAATCCCCAGCAACATGCCCACGCTCGCTAACGCTTCCGGAGATCGATCGGCAATCGCTACCACCTGATAGCGATCCGGCAGCGCGGTCAACGCCGGCGCATGCCCAACCGTCACCGATCTTCCGCACCCGATTAACGCGAGCTTTAACATCACCGCCTCCTCCCAAACTCTATGGGTATTATACCTGCGGGTGATGTGGGCGGATGTCCAACCAGTCTGACTTGTCGGCCACGTTAGAGAAGAGCAAGCCGGCAATATCGACAGGAACCGCGTTTTTCTTTACCATTATGACGGAGTATAGGTATGGCATCATTCGAGTTGCTGATTTTCGATATGGACGACACGCTGGTCGCCAGCGCGGAAACGTGGAAGTGTGCGGAGTCGCGCTTGTTTCAACTGTTGGGGACGGAATATGACGTGAAGATCGCCGATGGTTATAAAGGGATGAACGCCGCCGGGGTGGGGCGAGTGATCTGGGAGCAGTTGCGTCCGGCGGGCATGAGCACGGAAGAGTGCTGCCGCTTGCTGCGGGAAGTGCTGCTGGAGGAATTTCGGAAACCGCTGCGGCCCATGGCGGGCGCAGATCGCCTGTTGCGCGCCGCCGGCCAACATTTTCCGCTGGCCATCGCGTCCGGTTCTCCGCTGGAAGCCATCCAGTTGGTGCTGGCGCAATTCGCGTGGACTCCGCTCGTTCCCCTTGCGGTCTCCAGCGAGAGTGTGCCGCATGGCAAACCCGCGCCCGACGTTTTCCTGGAAACCGCGCGCCGGTTCGGCTGTTCCCCTGAAAGGACACTGGTCTTCGAGGACAGCCTGCACGGCGTCCGTGCCGCCAAACGCGCCGGCATGACCTGTTTCACCGTGCCCAGCAGTAACGACCCCCGTATCGGCGAAGAAGCGGATCGGTGCTTTCACAGTCTGGAAGAGGTGACGCTGGAAAGTATCCGAATAGGATTGCAGTCATCCTGACCGCTTATGTTCGGCGGTCAGGATGACCGCAATCCCAGGAGCGCCCCTCGCTTGCGACTGGTTACCTTCAAAATACTGTCGGACAGTGGCACAGTTTCAGGTGTTCTGCAATTTCCTTTCCATCACAGTTCCCACTGCTATGAAAAATTCGTACTGTTGCAATATTGCTTGCATATTTGTTGCATGCTGGATAAAATGTGGTTAAGGGGGAACTTCGATGACGACAATCTATATTCATGGCGTGCCCGACGAATTATATGGCGAAATAAAAGAACTTGCCGCGGAAGATCGGCAGAGTCTGAATGCGGAAGTGTTATCGATTATTGAAAACGGCCTTCGGGAACGCAGGCTCTTAAAACAACGACGTGAAGCCCTGGCAGGTTTACGAGCTCTCCGAGAACGGATCGGCAATACCGGTAATGACAGTTTAGCGCTATTGCGAGAGGATCGCGCCAGATGAGTAGTCGATATCCTCTCAGAGCTGTCGTGGATGCCAGCGTCGGCATCAAATTGGTGCTGAAAGAAGAGCTGTCAGTTCTGGTCGATGATTATTTCTCGCAAGTCGTGGGGAATATGTCGAATTCCTGTTTTGTCCCCGATCTCTTTTTTATCGAATGTGCAAATATTCTCTGGAAGAAACTTCGTCAAGAAAAGGTTACCAAGGAAGATATCAAGGTAGGCGCAGGATTGCTAAGAGGCTTGAATCTTACGACCACTCCGACAATCCAACTGATGGAATACGCCATTGAAATTGGGCATATCTGGAATATCACCGCTTACGATGCGAGCTATGTTGCGTTATCCGATCAGCTTAATGCCCCTCTTCTTACCGCCGATAATCGTCTGGCAGTCGCATTGAAGGATAGTTCCTTTCAGATTCTCACGCTCGACAGTTTTCAACAATAATTGCCGATACTTTGCGGGGAGCGCGGACAAGACGTCCGCGCTCCCAGGTATTTACGCCGCCTGATCCTGATTGCCTGCGACGAACAGCCGCGGGACGATGCGGTTGTCTTCGACATCGACGATGATCATATCGCCGTCGCGGAAGGTGCCGTCGAGGATGCCGCGGGAGATTTGATTTTCCACTTGCCGTTGAATGACACGGCGCAAGGGGCGGGCGCCATAGGCGGGGTCGTACCCCTCCTGCGCCAGCTTTTCGCGGGCGGCGGTGGTGAGCGTGATATCGATATTACGCTCCTTCAGGTTCTCGCGCACTTTGCCGATCATCAACTCGACGATCTGCACCATGTGCTCCATCTCCAGCGGTAAGAAGACCACGATCTCATCGATGCGGTTGAGCAGCTCGGGACGGAAGACGTGCTTCAGGTCGTTGAGCCCACGCGTCTGCATTTCCTCATACCCGCGTTCAGAAACGGCCTCGTTGCCGACGGTGAAGCCGATACTCGGTGCGGTCCCGAGCGCGTGCTGGCTGCCGACATTACTGGTCATGATGATGACCGTGTTGCGGAAATCCGCCGTGCGGCCCATATTGTCGGTCAAGCGCCCATCTTCCAGGATCTGCAGCAGGATGTTGAAGACATCGGGATGCGCCTTTTCGATCTCGTCGAAGAGGATCACCCGATACGGACGCCGGCGTACGGCTTCGGTCAACTGGCCGCCTTCATCGTACCCGACATAGCCGGGAGGCGCGCCGATCAAGCGGGAGACGGCGTGCTTTTCCATGTATTCCGACATGTCGATGCGGATCATCGCTTCTTCATCTTCGAAGAGATAGGCCGACAACGCACGCGCCAACTCGGTTTTGCCGACACCCGTCGGGCCCATGAAGACGAAGGAGCCGATGGGACGTTTCGGGTCCTTCAATCCCGCGCGCGCCCGGCGGATCGCCTCCGACACCACCTGTACCGCATGCTCCTGGTCGATCAGCCGCTTGTGCAACTCCTCTTCCATCAGCAATAAGCGCTGCGCCTCGCCCTCGAACATCCGCGTGACCGGGATGCCTGTCGCGCGGGCCACTAACTCAGCAATCTCCTTTTCGGTGACCACCGGGTCAACCTGGCGCGGGCGATTCTGCTCCTTGTCCTTCACCTCTTCCTTCATCCGCGCCACTTCCTGCTGAATCCGTGCGGCTTCCTGGTAATCCTGGCGCAGGGCGGCGTCGTCACGTTGATTCTCCAATTCCAGAATCTGCTGCTCCAACTCACGCACGTCGCTCGGGATGAAGATCGCCTGAATGTGCCGGCGTGCGCCGGCTTCATCCATCAGGTCGATGGCTTTGTCCGGCAGGAACCGATCACTGATATAGCGCGCGGAGAGCCGCGCCGCCGCTTCCAACGCGCCGTCGGTAAAGGTCACCTCATGGTGCTTCTCATAGCGTTCCTGCAGGCCGTGCAGGATGGCGATGGTCGCCTCCACACTCGGTTCTTCGACAAAGACCGGCTGGAAACGTCGCTCCAGCGCCGGGTCTTTCTCGATATGCTTGCGATATTCGTCCAGGGTGGTTGCGCCCACGCACTGCAACTCGCCGCGCGCCAGCGCCGGTTTTAACATGTTAGAGGCGTCGATAGCGCCTTCCGCCGCGCCGGCGCCGACGACGGTGTGCAGTTCGTCGATGAACAGCACGATCTCGCCTTGCGCTTTGCGAATCTCATCCATTACCGATTTCAGCCGTTCCTCGAATTCGCCGCGGAACTTCGAGCCGGCCACCATGCTGGACAGGTCCAGTGCGATCACGCGCTTGTTCTTGAGCGTGAGCGGCACGGCGTTGTTGACGATCGCCTGCGCGAGGCCATCGACGATCGCCGTTTTCCCCACGCCTGGCTCGCCGATCAGCGCCGGATTGTTCTTCGTGCGGCGTGAGAGCACTTCGATGACGCGACGAATCTCTTCGTCACGCCCGATCACCGGATCGAGTTTGCCTTCGCGCGCCAATTGCGTCAGGTCGCGGCTGTATTTGGCCAGCGCCTGATACTGTCCCTCCGCGCTCGGATCGGTGACCCGTTGCGAGCCGCGAATCGCGATCAGCGCCCGCTCGACCGTCTCGCGAGTGATGCCGAAATCGCGCAGCGTATGCGCCGTCGAGGAAGAGCCTTCCTCGATGATGGCCAGCAGAATGTGTTCGGTGGCCACGAATTCATCCTTCATCCGTTCGGCAATCGTCCAGCACAAATCACCCATCACGCGCTGCGTCGGTGGGGTGGGATAGACTTGCGCCTGCCGGCTCGTGCCGCTCTGCTGTACTTTGGGCACGTGGTCGAGCGACTTTTTTACCATCTCCGCCAGCCGGATAGTATCGATCTTCATCTCCGTCAGCACTTTGGGCACCGTGCCGTCCGGCTGTTCCAGCATCGCCAGCAGCAGATGATCCGTATCGAGCTGCATATGTTGATAACGCTGCATGATCCCCTGCGAGATCATCAGCATCTCCTGTGCTTTCTCCGTAAATTTATTGAAATCCATTGGCATCTCATTCCTCCGATCCGCTCGTTAGCTAGGGTGTATATTACCGAGCTGCTGATCTATTGCATCGATAAGATGACCTATCGATGTGATAGTCGATTGGCGATCCCCTCTATCACCACTCCTGACTGATCCGCTTCAATCGCCGCTTCGCCGTGGCGCGCACACGATCGATTTCCTGTTGCAGTGTGTCAATGCGATCCAGCAGATTTAAGATCACTTCGATGCCTGCCAGGTTGACGCCGAGTTCGTCTTTCATGCGGAGAATCTGTCGCAGGCGCTCGATGTCGGCATCGCTGAACATGCGAATGTTCCCCTGGCGATGCGGGTGCACCAATCCTTGGCGTTCATATAAGCGCAACGTCTGCGGATGAATTTCCAACATCCGCGCCACCACGCTGATGACGTATAACGGGCGATCCTTCACATCAAATTCATCCGACATAGCCTTCACTACCTCTGCGTAAGAACTGATGACTGCGCATCACATTACGGTCGAAGCCGTCTTAACTCCTCAATTAGTTCCCGCTCGCGCTCATTCAACGATTTCGGGGTGGTGATGCGAATCTTGGCGTATAAGTCGCCATGCGCTTCACCATGCAATTTCGGCATCCCTTTGCCGCGCAGCCGCAAGGATTGCCCGGATGAGGTGCCTTCCGGGATATGCGCGGTAAGCGATCCGCTCAACGAGGGCACCTCGATATCCGCGCCCAGCGCCGCGTCGGGGAAGGAGACGGACACTTCCGTGAAGAGATCGTCGCCTTTTCGCTCAAAACGTGCATGCGGCTGGATGCGCGGAATCAAAAACAG
>Ga0118677_10013067_pt1 | contig 12034 bp, 9 predicted proteins | sample AliMusrvi5mmetaG_FD_86154 | JGI IMG/M metagenome (GOLD analysis project Ga0118677, IMG submission 86154) | reverse complement strand
TGTGGGTGTGGCAGGCAAGCTCGTGCCCCTCGGCCGCGATCTCGCGCAGCAGCGAGGGGTATGCCTTGGCCACCTGCCCCACGACGAAGAATGTGGCCCAGGCTTTATGCCGACGCAACAGTTCCAAGTAACGCTCCGCAAGGCACGGGAGCGGGGTGCGGCGGAACTCCCGGCCGGGCTGGGCTGGCGTAAATTCTTCCAGATCCACACTAAAAAGGAAGGTCTTCATTGAAAGCGGCGGAAGTCCACGGCCAACGCGGGCGGCAGGGCGAAGTCGGGGCGCGGGTTTTGAAAGACGATGCCGGTGAGGCTGTCGCGCCGGAACGGGAACGGCACGCGCAGCAGTTCGATGACGCGCAGCCCGACGTCGATGAGCCGCCACGGCACCGGCACGCACCAGAGGCGGCGGCCTGTCCGCGCGGCGATGCGCTCCAGGATTTGCCGGAAACTGACGCGATCCGGCGGGGCGGCGCTCAGCGGTTTTTCGTGGAACGCCTCCGGGGCCGCACAGACGCGCAGGACCAATTCCGCGACATCCTGCACATGCACGGGGTATTGCGGATAAGAGCCGTCGCCGATGAGCGGCAGCACGGGCAGGCTTTGGACCGCTTTTTCCATGAGCCCCACGATGCTGCCAGAGCGGTCGCCGTAGACGAGGCCGGGCCGCACGATGGTGACACCGAGGCGGGCGGCTTCGGCCTCCACGAGCATCTTGGCGCGGCCATAGAGGGAGCGGCAACCCGTAAAAGAGCTGAACGAGGAGATGAAGACGATGCGCGGGACGCCGTGCGCCTTGGCGGCCTGCAAAAGCCGGATGCTGCCCTGCACGTTGACGCGCTCGATGGCGGCCCAGGACTTCAGGCCCAGATCCCACGCGCAATGCACCAGGGCGTCGATCTCCCTCCAGGGGAGCGCCTCGGGGTCGCCCAACAGGTTGTAGGAACAGAACGCTTCCCCAGGTGCGGGCTGGCGGCGGCCAAGGTGCAGCACGCACCAGCCGTTGGCCGCGAGGTGCCGCGCGATCTCTCCGCCCACAAACCCGGCGGCTCCTGTGACGGCGCACCGGTTCATGACTGTGCCGGGTCCAGGGCTTCGACCGCGATCCGATGGGCGTTCGCCATGACGCCGAGGGTCATGGTGGTGGCCGGGATGCTGGGCAGGACGGAGCCGTCCACCAAATGCACGCCCGGCAGGCCGGGCAACTGGCCCAGCCGATCCGTCTCAAAGCGGCCCGGCTTGTCCCGCATGGGGAAGCCGCCGCCCGAATGGTAGCTGCGGCCCGGCTTGGCGAACTGGATGGCCGGGACGACGGGGATGCCGCCCAGTTTGAAGGTGTGGGCGGCGAGTTTGAGCCCCGCTTTGAGGCAGGTCCAGAGGCTCTTCCAGCGGAAGATGGAGCCGACGGAGAGCGTGGGCTGCCCCTCCCCGCGTTTGCGCAGCTCAAAGGTAATGGGCGAGGATTCGTCGGAGTGGATGAACCCCTGGAGTACGAGCAGCCGCCCCAAGAGCTGATCGGCCACCCAGCGGTTGCGCAGCAGAAGGCCGACGCCCGGGGTTTCGAGCAGAGCGCGCTTGAGGAAGTCGCTGAAGGTGAAGACTTCCACATGCACCAGCCCGGCGCTCACGGCGGGATCGTCGATTTCGAGAAAAGCCTGGGCCAGCGAATGGAGTTCCTGGGCTTCCACGCCCGAGGTCTTTTTCAGCCGGAAGAAGGGGTAGATGAAATACTGGCTGTCGAGCATTTGCAGGGGGGTGTTGTAGGCCCCCAGCGAATTCAGGACGATGTAGGCCGTGGGCAAGATCCCGGCCCCCAGAAAAACCCGCTCGGCGTCGAAGTTGACGGATACGTTGTGGAGGACATCCCGGGCGTGAATCTTCACGCCGCCGGGGACCGTCTCCAGCTTTTCCACCACGTGGTCTTTGATGTAGGTGACTTTCCCTTCCTCGACGAGCCGTTCCAAGGTGTGGGCGCTGGAGTAAATCAGCGAATAGGGGCAGCCGTAGAGGCACCGCCCGCAATAGTTGCAGCCGTGCCGCTGGTCGTCGCCGCCCGCCTTTACGGCCATGCGGGAACGGCCAAAATGAATCCCGGCGCGACTCAGGTTTTCGCGGTTCCGGCTCCAGTCTTCAAAGAACGCCTGCGCCTGGCGGGACGGTTCCCAGCATTCACCGTGGTCGGTGAAGGTGGGCAGGACGGCTTCGAGATCGTCCTGAACAGCGGTGGACGGCATGAAGTCGAGCACCGCGCGAAAGTGAGGCGCCAGCTCGGCGGCCGTGACGGGCCAGGCTGCGATATCGGCCTGCCGGGCTGGCATCAGCGACGCCCCCCAAACCTGGCTCAATCCGCCGCACGCCATGGAGTAATGGAAATCGGCGGCCTCCCCCGGCTCCTGAAGCGCCACGCCGTGGTCTTCATACGGATACGCGGACCCGTAGGTGTGCTTGACGTGGACGGAGCCCTCGCGGTTGCTCTGGTCGTCGCCGCGCAGGGCGTCGAGATCCGCAGGGCTCCACGCCTCTTTCTCCTGGCCTGCCACCCGTTGGAGGATCGCCGCCTTTTCTTCTTCGAGCGTTTTGCCCGCGTCCAGCACGGTGACGTGCAGGCCGCGCGAGATTAACCCCACCGTTGCGGCGATGGCCGCCGGACCCGAGCCAATAACATAAATCATACGAGGGGAGAGGTTTTCGGTTTCACAAGGGCGCGGGCGGCGTCCAGCAGGACGTCAAAGAGCATCAGGAAATAGAGCATGCAGAACGGCTCATAGGCAAACCGGAACCGGGCGTTGGTGACGCCCACCATCATGGCGGCATACCAGATGAAGAGCATGCAGCCGATCCACATCAGGTGGAAGCAGCCGAGGTTGCGCCAGCGCAGGATGGCAGCCACCATGCCCAGGAGCGCCAGAGGATAGAAGAAGGGCACGCCGGGGATCGTGTTGAGCCCGCCCGGCACGCCGCCAAAGAAATCATGCACCCAGCGCGGTCGCTCCGCCGGGCGATCCGCGGTGCGAAAATAGAGCCCGACATTGTTCCAGAGCGTCTGGTAATCGGTAAACCACTGGACGCGCTTTGCGTCGAAGTGGGCGGCCGTCCAACCCGCGAGTTCCTCCGGCGTTTGTTGCTTTCCGGTGAGCCCCTTGCTCAAGACCTCCGACATCCACGGCGTTAGAGTAAGCGCCTCCCATTGGCGTTGGTGCAGGTAATGGTCGTTCCAGCAATAGGCGCTCCAGGCATCGACGGCGAGGCGGAACTTGACGAGCGGCAGCAGCAGCACTTCGCGGGGGTGCAACTTCAAAATTTCCAGACAGAGCGACTGCCGGAGATCGGCTTCCTTCGCTTTCCGGGCTTCCTTGGAAAGGTGAAGGCCGGGGTTGCTGTCCAGATAATCATCCACCGCCTTGTCCACCCGCTTGGACGTTTTGACCATATCCCCCGGGTATTCCGGGAACCGGACCCGAAGCTCGTCGCGCAACGGGATCATAGATGACTCCAGCTCCGGGACGGATTGGAAGTGATCGGGAGCGAGGTGAAGCAACGTGGCCAGCAATAGCGGCGACCCGTCTCTCGCGCCGCTGGCGGCAAATCCCAGCACCGTCAGCACGAGCGCGATCGCACCATGGCGCGCCATCTGCCGCCAGTTTCCCCAGAAGACAAAGGGGATCAACGCCAGGGCGACCAGGAAGAAGACCTTGCCCTCCAAACGAGTCCCAGTCACCAGAACCAGACTCGCCATAAAGAGCCAGAAGTGGCGCCGCGTGGGCCGCCGGACCCACACCGAGCCAGCCAAAGCGACCACGAGCGCAAAAAACTGGTATTGGGCCTCCCCCAGCAGGGAGTGTTCATACCAAATGATCATCGGGTTGGCCGCCACCAGGAGCGTCGCCGGGAGGATAAACCATTTCCAGCGTTTGAACCAGAGCTGGACAAGCGCTCCCGTAACCAGGATGCCGACCAGCCCCATCGCATGCTGGGCCGCCGGAATCGTCAGGAGAGCGGGAACCGGCAGCGCGAACGGGATGCTGAAAAGGACCGGCGTCAGGAAGGAGCGTTTCCCGTTGATATGCAACTGGTGCTGCGTCAGAAACATCCGCGGCGTCGTCAGAAAATCCGCCGAGTCATACTGTGTGTAGCCGTAGGGCATGTCCATCGTCACGACGACGCGCAGCAGCAGCCCGACAATCAGCGCGGGCAGGCACCACCGGATTAATTGGCGCAGACGGGGGTCTCCCAGAAACCGGCGGATGGGCCCCTTTGTTTTTGGGATGCCAGGGGTTTGCGTATCGATGCTGTTCATGAACTATGTGCCGTCATTGAGGACGGTCTCCCTGCCCCCAAAGGAGACAATCGGCGGAGAACCGGCCAGCTCCGTTCTCTTACACCATGCCTCCGGGCTGTTTCAACCGTTCTAATGTTTCTTTTGAGGCAAGCCGGACCCGTTGGGCCTCCCACAGGAGGGCGATCCCGGCGGCCAGCGTCCAGAACATGATCGGCAAAACGGGGATCATATAGCGGCTGAGCGGACGCCCCACCGTGCAGAGCACGACCAGGTTAAAATACCAAACTCCCGAGAGACCAAACCACCAAAGGCGGATGGACCCCCTGGCCTTCCAGAATAAATAAGGGAGCAATAAGGACGTAAGGAGCGCTGGCACCAGACGGAAGAGAAGGCTGGTGGAAATAAGAAGGTAGTAGACCCCGAATTTGTCCCCCCTGCCCGCTTCGTCCAATTGCTGGATCATGCCGGGGATGTCCACCAGCGAATCCCGGACTTTCAAAGTGAGGAGGATCTTCCGAACGCCTTTGAGATCGTCTAGGGAAGGCGTCGCGCTCCCCCTTATGGAGGTAAACAAAAGATGGCTGAGGTCGTTCGCCATCTGCCGGATGTAGGCAACCCGGTTCACATGGATAGCTTCGACGCCCAATTCCCGGCACAGGCGGTTGAGCTCCTTGGGGCCTTTCCCTTGCTCACGGAGGATGCGCTCCAAGTGCGGGATGACCGTGTGGTAAATGATGATGTTGTTATCCAGAACCGGCAGGTTCCGGTAATCCTCCACTTCCTGGCGGATGGCCTCTTTAATCTCGGGGTATTTGCCTCCATCCAGCACGGTGAATTGGGCCGTCCTGCCATACAAAAGGATGCCCGACTGCGGCTCTGCGGGGCGCCGGGGCGCCGAGAAGGAGTCCAGAACCTTGACTCCCACAAACGGGAGCGCAAAGGCGATGGCGAAAACCGCCACAGATTTCAGGGCTGCCCGGAGGTCGGCCCTTCCCCAAAAGAGATACCCCGCCACCAGCAAAAAAGGAAAGGGCGCGTAAATATTCTTGGTCAGGGTGACCAGCGCCGCGCTGATTCCGGTGATCCAAAGCCAACGCGCTTTCCCTTGATGCAGGGCGAGCAGCCAGGAGGCGAAGGTCAGCGATCCGAAGAAAAAGAGGACTGTTTCATTGCGAATCATGTGCTCCAGGTTGAGCGGCACGTCGTACAACCCATAGGAGAGTCCGCAAAGGGCCAGCGGCACCGCCGATTTCCGCCCCATCCAGAACCGGGCTACGCCGAGCGTCGCCAGGATCGCCAGCGCCCCCAGCACGTGCTGGCAGATCATCACCGAAGGAAGGGAGCCGAACGCTTTTGCGCAAGCGGCGATCAAAAGCGAATAGACAGGGCCGCGCCGGGGGTCCGTTTCCCAAACGCCGGTGTGCACCCAGGCCAAGGCGGAGTTGGTATAGGACGACGCATCCTTTGACCAGAGAGCGATCGGCAAAAGATGGGGCAAATAGAGGCGAATGCCGATGGTAGCGACGATCACAAGCGCCCACAACACCACCTCGGTCTGCCATGAAGGCACACGAAAAATGCGTTGCAAACGGGACGGCTGATCAGACGACATGGAGGTTCATTTATAAAGAACAGCTCCCTTCCTATGAAAGGAAAATCGGTCCCGCCGCCTCGCGGCCTTTTTCCTTCCCGGCCCGAGGGGGGTGGGCAAAATATGCTATTGCTACGGAATGGTGCGCCTCCTACCTTTGTTGTTCTTTGCCGTATGTCTTGCCCAAATTCTGGATCTCTTGAACAGGGAAAGTTCACGCTGAAATACTGTTTCAGGCTGTGCTTGCCCGCGCTGATCGTTGGTGCATTGCTTCGCATTTGCTTTCTTTTTGCGATTCCCGAGGGGTTCAACGGGTCTGACACCCCTTCCTACACTTCAACAGCCGCGCAATTATGGCTGGGGAAAGGCCATCATCTTAGCTTTTCCGACAAACGGCGTTGGGTTTACCCGGCGTTGCTGTTGCCGCTGCCCGCGCTCCCGATCAGCCCGGCCCGTTCGATCCCGCTTTTCCAGCATCTGCTGGGGCTGGCGGCGATCTTTGGGGTGGGCTGGATCGTTGGCAATTTGACGATCTTAAGGAAGCTCTGGGTGCCGTTGGTCACGACCTTGTTCGCCCTGTGGCCGGAACTGATCTGGTTTGAGCACGAGGCCATTGGCGAAAGCCTTCTGGTGATGTCTTTTATCCTGATGGCCGCGCTTGCGATGCCGCTCGGAAGTCTATTGGATCGCAAGCGACTCTTCTATTTTCTACTGGCTGCCGCGCTTGTCGTCGCCATCAAACCGCATGGCCGGGGCATCTGGCTGGCCGCATTACTGGTCGCGGCATGGCAGACGCGCAATCCCCTGCGATGGGACCGGAAATGTTGGGGGGCGGTGGCGCTGGGCGTCTTGATCATCGCAACCTCCGGCTCCAAGGTGCAGGGCAACTGGCTGATGCTCAACTCCGCGCTGCCGCTGGTGAGTTTGGACGCGCCAAAGGGGAAGGAATACCGCGAAGCCTTAAGGCCAGCCATTGAGGAGGCAAGACAGGATCTCGGCCAGTATCCGTGGAAGGAGGCTGTTTTTAAAAGGCGCCTGAACGACCCCGATCATCCTCCAAAAATCAGCGAAGCCTGGACCCGTTTGCTCGAGAACAACAAAGAGTATTCAAAGGCCTGCGGCGAGCTGGCAAAAAGCGCCATCCGTGAGCACCCCATCACCTTTGCGAAGTTTACCCTCACAAAGATCGGCATCGCCTTTGCGCATAAGGGGCCGATCCAGAACTTCCAACCGGCATCTTTTTGGAATAGCCAGGCGGAAGAAATCCGCGGCCGGTGGGATAAAGGGGACCGCAGTCAAAGCACCGTCCGTTTTTTTTACGACACGGACTATGACGGCTTTCAAGAGCTCTTCCGTAAACGGAAAGAGCAAACCAACCCCATCGAGCCTTTGATGGACGCGGCTTCGGAGCGGATCGCCTGGGCTTATGACAAAGTGGACCAAGCCACTGGGAGGCATCGGCTTGAGATAGGGTGGATGGGGATGCTGGCGTTTTTTGGCCTGCTGGTCGCCTGGACCCCATCGCGTTTCTCGGCGACTTCGGTGCTCTGGTGCCCCTCCATTCTTTGTCTGGTAACGGTGCTCTCCATTGGCGACTGTTTGCCCAATTATGTGTTCCCGGCGGAGTGGGTCGCGTTGATCCTCATTGCTGTCGGCCTTGATGCGGTGCTGGTGGGAGGAGGAAAGCTGCTGCGAAAACGGGCCACGAAACAGGGAGCGGATGCGGCATCAGGCATTCCCGTATCATACTTTGAGTGATTTTCCGGCTTTGCCGGAGAAGCATGAATCCCGTTTGACATCGCACACTCCATAAGCAATATCTCCACGCCATGACACCCGCCTGCAAGCAACACCAATCGGTATTCCCGGGGAAAAATGACCGCACCTACTGGCTGCTGGTTGCTTTGCTTTTCGTGGGCGGCGCCCTCGCCCGGCTATCGCTTCCGCTCACTCCGTTCAGCGATCCCGACGTCATGGGTTACCTAAAGCCAAGCCTGATCCAGGCTACCACTGGCGTATTTACGCATGTCGGCGGACGGAATTTTCTTTATCCCTCTTTTGTCAGCTGCGTCCTCCAAGTCACCGGCAGTTTCAACGCCATCAGCTTGATCCAGCATTCTTTGGGGCTCCTAGCCGCCGGGCTGATGATGGCGGTATGGCACCAGATGGTGTGTTTTTTCCCCTTGAGCCCCACCAGCCGGATTGTCCATCGCGTGCTGGGGCTCGCCATCCTTACCAGCTTCCTTTTCACCCGGACTTCCTACTTGATGGAACATTCCATCCGGCCTGAAGCGGTTTTCCCGTTTTTTACGGTCGCCGCTGTCTTCCTGGCATGCCGCTACTTTATTGCCCTGCGCGAGCGGCGGGGGGCCGGGATCATTTTTGCACTGGGCTGCGCCATCGTTTACAACGCCTTCATTGTTTATAGCCTGAAACCGGCTTTTGGATTGGCCGTTGGCGTCGCCATTCTCCCGGTGCTAATCTCTTTGCGGCTGCTGAAATGGCCTTTCGCGGGGAAAGCCGCGCTCCTGGCCGCCCCGCTTTACCTGGTCGCAGTCACCCTTTGGCTGCCCGAAAAGAAGCTCATCGAAGCCTATGATAAAGGCTCCGATAGCTTTCTTCCCGAACTTCTCATTGCCTTCCATGCCAATATCATCCGCAACGAAATGGACGCGGAGCTCCATGGGCGGGCGCAATGCCCCTTTGACAAGGAGTTGGTAAAGACCTCCCTTGCGCTCATTGACCAGGAATTGCAACATCCGGGCGCACGGTACCGGGCAAGCCTGGGGTTTGATGCCGACAATCTGATCTATAAACACAGCTTGGTTGAGGCGTTAAAGGCGTATTACAAAACAGATGGCTGCGGTTTCAACCAATTCTGCATGCATTACTACCTGGCCGCATGGAAACACCAGCCGGGCAAAATGATCACCAAGGTGGGCCGACAGATGTGGAATTTCTGGGGAGGCCAATTCGGCGCTTTTGACAATCAGGGTGGACTCCCCATCCTCGTGAACGAAAGAGCCGCACGGAGCCTGGAGTGCCTCGATTGGGTCGATCAACCTTGCCCGTCCTTCGACCACTATCTCGCGGCCAATCGCACGCTGCTCACCTCCAAGCAGGAATGGAAGCAACATCTCTTCATGCGTTTGTTGCATGGCTTCTTCAACAATGCCTACTTTCCGTTATTCCTTCTGACGACGGCAGGAGCCATTGGCCTCGCGTGGAAGCGGCCCCGGCAGTGGGCCAAAGCGAACCAGCTCGACCGGGCCATCCTCTGGACGGCCTATCTCTTCCTGTTCAGCTTTGGAAACTGCCTGACGGTTGCCATCATTCACACCACGCAGGTCAGCCGATACACCAAAAACCAGCTCATCTTCACACTGCTTGCCGAAGCCTCCGCCATCCTATTGGTCTCCATTCTGGTGGAGAAATGGCGCGAGCGCCGGGCACAGAGTCTCTCCGCTCCAGCTATTCCATGCCACCCGGATGCTGATATTTAACGCTTTGGCTGCGGAACTCGCTGGGCGAACAGGAATATTGCTGCCGGAAGGCGCGCGAGAAATGCAGCGGGTCTGAATAACCGCACTGGCCTGCCACGGCCTTGACGGCATCCCAGGTCGTGACAAGCAGTTCCGCGGCGCGGTTCATCCGGCACGCAACCAGGTAGCGGTGCGGCGAGACAAGGTGGAAGCGTTTGAATAACCGGCAGATGTAGCGCGCGTCGAGGTGCATGGCATCCGCGACGGCTTGCAGGCCGCTTAAGACCGTGGCGTTTTCCTCAATGAACGCGCGGCAGCGGCTTAAGTTGGAGAGGGACTGGGAGAACGGAGCCTCGTCCTCGGAACCGGCTTCGGTGGATTTGAGGAGCAGTAATTTCATGTATTGCGCGCAAATCTCGCGCCGGGCCGGGGTCACTTTCTTCCCCTCGCGGATCAACGCGTCGAAGAGCTGGCCCAGCAACTCCAGCTCGGGGGTGCGCCGGATTTCCCCCGGCTGGATCACCCCCGGCGCAAAGAGTTCACGCTCGGAGCCGCCAAAGAAGTCGGCGAAATATTTGATCATCGGCGCTTTGGAGTCGCACCGGATGGAGTGCTTGACGCCGGGGCCATACAGAAAGAGGTGGCCCGGCAATAGGCGGAAGGTTTTCCCATGCATTTGCAGCTCGCCCCGGCCTTGCACGACCAGCTCCAGACCGTAGCAAACGTAGCCTTCGCGCTCGATGCGGTAATCCGGGCGGCAATGTTCGCGCCCGGCGCACGCGACCCGCAGGGAACGGCTTTTCGCGACGGTGGATTCCAGGTAACAGTAAGTTGCCTGGGTGACTTCCGAGGAGGTCGGGGGGAGGGAGGTTATGCGGCTCACGCGGTTCATATTATCCATCTACCGGACAATGCTGTCCATTGTGAAACCGCCCGGCGGTGCCTTAATTTGGGGGTCATGCTGCGCTCCGGTATTCTCAATCCCCACCTGGCGGCCTTGTTGTGCCGGTTCCGCCACACGAACACGCTGGTGATCGCTGATCGCGGGTTTCCGTTTTGGCCGCAGGTGCCCACCGTGGATATCAGCCTGGTTGATGACGTTCCCACGGTGCGGCAGGTTCTAAAAGCCATCGCAGGATGCTGCACTATTGGCGAGGCGTGGATGGCGGAGGAGTTCCAGGCCGCCAACGGGGCGGACGTGCGGGATGCCTATGCGGCATTGCTGGGAAGCGTTGCGATCCAGCACGAGCCCCACGTTGCGTTCAAAAAACGCATCCCCCTTGCCATCGGGCTCATCCGCACCGGAGACGCCACCCAATACGGCAACATCATTTTGCAGTCTGCTTAAATTCCTCTTATGAACTATCGCAAACTTGGCAAAACCGGCCTTGAAGTCTCCGCGCTCGCCTTTGGCGGATCGTCGCTGGGCGGGGTGTTTCGGGACATTTACGAACCGGAGGCGATCCGCTCGGTGCATGTGGCGCTGGATCACGGGATCAACCTCATTGATACCGCCCCATACTACGGCGCGCTGCGGGCGGAGACGGTGCTGGGCCGGGCGTTGAAGGGCGTGGCCCGCGACCGCTACTATCTTTCGACGAAGGTGGCCCGTTACGGCCCGGAGATCCCCGACTTCGATTTCTCCGCCAAACGCGTGTTGCGGAGCGTGGACGAGAGCCTGGAGCGGCTGGGCGTGGATTACGTGGACTTCATCCAGGTCCACGACATGGAGTTTGGGAACCTGGATCAGATTGTGCAGGAGACGATCCCCGCGTTGTTTGCGGCTCGGGATGCCGGGAAGGCCCGTTTCGTGGGTATCACGTGTCTGCCGGTGCATCTCTTCAAGGTGGTGATGGACCAGGTGGAGGTCGATCAGATCCAATCCTACTGCCACTATTGCCTGAACGATTCGGCGTTGGCGGATCTGCTCCCGTATCTGGAGGCCAAGGGCGTCGGAATTTTCAATTCCGCGCCGCTCGCCATGAGGCTCTTGAGTGATACGGGCGCGCCCGACTGGCATCCGGCCCCCGCCCTTGTGCGGCAGAAATGCGCGGAGGCGGCCCGGTATTGCCGCGAGCACGGCGCGGATCTCGGCAGGCTGGCTTTGCAGTATTCCCTGGCGAACCCCGCGATCCACACCAACATCGTGGGCACGGCAAGCCCGCAGCGCGTGCTTGAAAACATCGCCTGCGCCGAAGAGCCGCTGGACGAAGGTCTCCTTGCGGAAGTCCTGCGCATCCTGGAACCGATCCACAATGTCACCTGGCCCTCGGGCCGTTCGGAGAATAACTAGTTATGGAAACACTATGGATCGAAGCCGCCGGGAAAACCGGGTATGGTGAAAGCCCACGGCCTGAAGCCGGACGCGGCGAGGTGCTCCTCAAAGTGAAACGAGTCGGGTATTGCGGAAGCGATCTCAACACGTTTCGCGGGCTCAACCCGATGGTCTCCTACCCACGCATCCCGGGGCACGAGCTGGCTGCGGAAATCGTGGCGATTGGGGCGGACGTTCCGGCGACGCTCACGCCCGGCCTGTTGGTGACGGTGCTGCCCTACACTGCCTGCGGCCAATGCAGCGCATGGGCCAACGCTGGGAGTTTGCGGGCGGTCCCGACGGCTGGCCGGAGGCGGATGGCGATTGGATCACACCACAGGGATTGGCGGAGCGGTTGCGCTGGTGCATGT
>Ga0118677_10013065_pt1 | contig 12035 bp, 9 predicted proteins | sample AliMusrvi5mmetaG_FD_86154 | JGI IMG/M metagenome (GOLD analysis project Ga0118677, IMG submission 86154) | reverse complement strand
GGTCAGGACCGCGCTTGAGCACCAGGCCGCCCGCCGCGATCACGGCATATTGGCCCTGTTTGCCTCGCAGCCGGGGACATTTTTCCACGCGGAAGAGCGGCATCTCGCTGGAGCGGCGGAAGATGGAAAACACTGCCGTCTCTTCCAGGAAATCCATGGCGTAATCGCGCCACTCACCGGCGGCGACCATGCGGCCGTAAATCGCCAATATGCGGTTGAGTTCCTGCCGGTCGAAGCTGATGCGGGGCACCGGCTTTTCGTCTGTCTGCCGCGCGCCATCCACGGACTTGAGGGCGCGGTGAAACGCTATGGGTTCTTCCACCATGTGACGCAATGATGGGGCGATTAATCGACACGCGCAAGACTTTTACCGCGCCGGATTTTGACCTTTGGGCAGGAGCGTCGCGCGGAGCGTGCGGACGCACGTGAGCACGCGCGACGCACCCAAAGGACAAAAGACAAGCGGTTAGCGTTTTCTGGCCAGCATCAGGCCATCGCCGATGGAGGTGAGCGCCATGTCCACCCGTGAATCGGCATGGATTTTGGCGTTCAGCAGCGCCAACGCCGCCGCATTGCCGGACGGACGGGCATCGGCCACTTCGCCGGAATACAGCATATTGTCGAGCGCGATCACCCCGCCGGGCCGCAGCAATTTCAGCGCGGCTTCGTAATAGCCGTCATAGCCGGGCTTGTCGGCGTCAATGAAAACCAGGTCGAAAGGGCCATCACCTGCTGCGATCATTTTTTCCAGCGCGGCCTGGGCGGGTCCCAGGCGCAGTTCAATCTTGCCGCTGACGCCGGCGCGCTTCCAATAACCCTGGGCGATGTCCGTAAAGTCCTTGCTGATATCCAGCGCCACGATGCGCCCGTCTTCCGGCAGGGCCAGCGCCATGCTGAGGGCGCTATAGCCGGTGAAGCTGCCGACCTCGATGCAGCGCCGCGCGCCGATCATCCGAATCAGCAGGCCGAGAAAAGCGCCCTGTTCTGGCGCAATCTGCATCTGGGCGTCGGCACGGCTTTGGGTTTCTGTCCGGCACCTTTCCTGTTCCTGCGATTCGCGGGCGCCGAATTTCGCCAGATATTCCAGCAATTGCGGCGTCGGTTCGACCATATGACCCATAAGTAATCCCTGCCTTTAAATGGTCACGATTGAACCATGCGAGAGCCGCTTTCCGATCCAATTATCTCTTTGTCGGTTGGCCGCGATTTGACCGGTCCGGAACTCAAGCCCCCCAGCCCTTTCCGGGCCGATTGCCGCGCCAGCCGACAATTTCCCTCAGCCGGTGTTGTTATCACGGAGCGTTTTCAGGAACGCTTTGAACATGGCGTCCATTTGGCCGAACAGCCCGCCGATACCGCCGGTCAAGGTCGAAACGATCACGCCATAGGGAATGTACAGGTCAGGCCGGTCGCCCAGCACGCTGGCCGAAGCCACGGCCACGATCCCGCACGTCGCGCCGATGGCGGCGCCGCCCAGCGCGCCCGCACCAAAGCCGCGCGCCAGGTCGCGGGCATAGAGCAGGCCGGCCACGCCGGCGATCATCATGCAGCCAAACAATTCAAAGGTCGGCCGAAAGCGGGGGCGGTAATGGCCCATCGCGACCAGCAGCAATTCGAAAATCACGCCAACCAGCAGCGCACGGCGCAGGATTTTCAGATCGACCACATCACTCCCTCCGGGCAGGTCCGCTTGCGGAGGACTGCCTCTTTCTTTAAACGGACTTTCGTCCTTATTTTCCGCAGGACTATGCTCGAAATTGAAAAACTGACCAAGCGTTTTGACGCCATGACCGCGGTCGATGGCCTGTCCTTGTCCGTGGGTCAGGGAGAGGTGCTGGGATTCCTCGGCCCCAATGGCGCGGGCAAGACCACCACCATGAAAATGATCACCGGCTTTTTGACGCCGGACAGCGGCACCGTCAGGGTCTGCGGCCATGATATCGGCAGCGACACGCTGCGCGCCCAGGTCAGGATCGGCTATTTGCCCGAAGGCGCGCCTGCCTATGGCGAAATGACGCCGCGTGAATTTCTTGGCTTTATTGCCGGCGCGCGCGGCCTGCATGGCGCCGCCGCCCGTGCGGCGCAGGATAGCGCCGTGGCGCATACCGGGCTGGACGCGGTGATGGACCGGCCGATCGAGACATTGTCCAAGGGATTTCGCCGCAGGGTTGGACTGGCGCAGGCCATTCTGCACGATCCCGATGTGCTGATCCTGGACGAACCGACAGACGGCTTGGACCCCAACCAGAAACATGCGGTGCGCGAGCTGATCCGAAGCATTGCGGCGCGCAAGACCATCGTGATTTCCACCCATATGCTGGAGGAAGTCGAAGCCATGTGCAGCCGCGCCGTGATCATCAATCGCGGCGCGCTGGTGGCGGATGGGACACCGGCAAGTTTGGCGGCCCGCGCCCCCAGCGGCAGGCTGGACGATCTGTTCCGCAGCCTGACCAGCACCGAAGAGGTGGCGGCATGAGCGCGATGGGGGCAGTTTTCCGGCGGGAGTTCAGCGCTTATTTCGCGACGCCGATCGCGTTTGTCTTTCTCATCATCTTCCTGTTCTCGATCGGCATCTTCACGTTTTATATCGGGAATTTTTACAACAACGGCGCCGCCGACCTGTCGGTGTTCTTCGGCTTTCATCCCTGGCTCTATCTGTTCCTGATCCCGGCGCTGGCCATGCGGCTGTGGGCGGAAGAAAAGCGCAGCGGGAGCATTGAATTGCTGCTCACCCTGCCCTTGCCGGTATGGGCCACGGTGCTGGGCAAGTTCCTCGCCGCCTGGGTCTTTGCCGGGCTGGCGCTGGCGCTGACCTTTCCCGTCTGGATCACGGTCAATTATCTGGGCCATCCCGACAATGGCGTGATCGTGGCGTCTTATCTTGGCAGCGTCACCCTGGTGGTGTGTTTTCTCTTTACCGTGGCGGGGGCCTCGGCGGTGATGGACGCGTTCCAGGGCTGGGCGCCGCCCGCGCTGGTGGAGGTGGTATCGTCCTTCAGCTTCCTCACCCATTTCACCGCCATCACGGCGGGGGTAATTGATCTGCGCGATGCGATTTTCTTTTTCTCGGTGATCGGACTGTTCCTCTATGCGAACATGCTGATCATCGATTTGACCAAGAGCGGCTGAGATGATGCCGCAGCGCAAATTCGCCTGGATAGCCTTGACGCTCGCGGCACTGCTGTTTGTCGGGCTGAATATCTTTGTCAGCAATTTCTTCACCGACACGCGGCTGGATCTGACCCATGCCGGCACCTACACATTGTCGGACGGCACCCGCGCCATTATTTCCAAGCTGCCTGAGCCGGTAACGTTGCGCTTCTATTTTTCCCGGAAGAATTCCGCCAAATATCCGGGCACCGCCGCCTATGCCAAGCGGGTGCGCGATCTGCTGGGCGAATATGCCAGCCTCAGCCATGGCAAGATCGTCCTGGAAGATGTTGATCCCGAGCCTTTCACCCCCGAAGAGGATGAAGCCAACGCTGCCGGCATCAGGGCCGTACCGACCACCGGCGGCAACACGCTTTATCTCGGCCTGGTGGGCACCAGCAGCATTGACGAGAAGGAAGCCATTCCCTACCTGGCGGCAGAGCGGGAAGCCTATCTGGAATATGATCTGACCTCGCTGCTGTATCAGCTTTCCCATCCCGAAAAGCCCAAGCTGGCGGTGTTGTCGTCGCTGCCTTTGACCAACGCGCCGGCCACACCCGGCCAGCCCATGACCATCTTCGCCCAGCTGCAGCACGATTATGCCATCACGATGCTGCAGCCCGATTTCGCCGCCATTCCCGCCGGCACCAATTTGATGCTGATCGCCCATCCCGAGAATGTCGGGGCAGTACAGTTGCGCCAGATCGAAATGTTCGTGTTGCATGGCGGCAAGGCGCTGATTTTTGTTGACCCCCTGTCGGAACTGGTGCGGCACGAAAACAACCCCGACGCGCCGCCGTCATCCGACCTGACGCCGTTGCTGAAAGGCTGGGGCGTGGATTATTCGCCGCAGAAGGTGGTGCTGGACCGCCATCTGTCACAGCGCATCCGCACCGGCGAGCAGGGCCAGTCGGTCGCCTATCCGCTGTGGCTGCATCTGACGCCGGAAAATTTTGCGCCGCGCGATCCCGTCACCGCCAGCCTGCAGAGCCTCAATCTGGCCAGCGTTGGTTCGCTGACGCCGGTCAAAGGCGCCACCACGCATTTCGAGCCACTGATCAGTTCCAGCAATGAAGCGGCGCTGGCGGATCGCAATACGGTCATGGCTGGCCTGGATGAACCGGCCAGCCTGCAAATGGGCATGCCGACCAACACGCGCTACACCATCGCCGCGCGCATCACCGGAACAGCGGTTTTTCCCGGCGTCGGGCAAGGCAATATCAATGTCATCGTCGTTGCCGACACCGATATTTTCGACGACCGTTTCTGGCTGAGCAGCGACGGGCCGGCGGCGACACCCTTTGCCGACAATGAAGGACTGGTGCTGGGGGCGGTGGAAAATCTCAGTGGCTCAGACGATTTGATTTCGCTGCGCATGCGCGGCGACACGGAGCGCCCCTTCACCGTGGTGCGCGCCATGCAGGCGGATGCTGAACTGAAATACCGCGAGACGGTGACCAATTTGCAGGGCCGTCTCACGGCCTCGCAGCAGGAGATCGCACAATTGCAGCAGGGCGGCAGCGACAGCGGCATCGCCCTGACGCCGGCGCAGAATGCTGAAATCGAACGGGTGCGGCGCGAGATTGCCGGCACCCGCGCCGTGCTGCGCGATGTGCAGCGTCAATTGCGGGCCGATATCGACCGTCTGGGCACCATTCTCGCCTTCATCAATATCCTGCTGATGCCGCTGCTGGTGGTGGTCTTCGCCATCTGGTTCGGCATAAGGCGGCGCAACCGCGCACGCGGCATGCGCACGGGAGCGAAGGCCTGATGGATAAGCGCCGCCGCATATTGATCGGACTTGGCAGCGCCGCGCTGGTCAGTGTTTTTCTGGCTGGTTTTGCGCTGGAACAGCGCGCCGCGGAAGGCACGCCGCAATTCACGCCGACCGAAGTGTTGCCCGGCTTTTCCGCCAATGTGAAAAATTCAGCCATGATCGAAGTCACCGGCCATGCCGGCATGTTCACTGTGGTGGGTCAGAATGGCAAAGGCTGGGTGCTTCCGGGCAAGGGCAATTATCCCGCCGATTTCGACGAAGTGCGGCACACCTTGATTGGGCTGGCGGCGCTGGAAACCATCGCCCCAAAGACCGATCGCGCCGACTGGCTGCATTATCTGGCGCTGGATACGCCCCCGAAAGGCGACGGGACACAGATCACCGTCAAGGACAGTCATGGCGCGGTGTTGGCGTCGCTGATCCTGGGCAACATGGAAGAACTGGGCGATCCCAACGGCACGGCGGGCGTGTTTGTCCGCAAGCCGGGTGACAATCAGGCCTGGCTGGCGCGTAGCGTGTTCACGCCGCATGGCAACATCGCCGCGTGGCTTTCCACGCATGTGCTGGATTTGGGCGCAGCGCGGCTGGAGGAAGTCGCGGTGACGCCGGCCAAGGGCGCGGCCTATACCGTCCACCGCCTGCGTCCGTCCGATCCGGTTTACACTTTGGCCGCACCGCCCAAGGTGGGCACGCCCAATTCGCAAATGATCAACGCCATCGCCTATGCGGTGACCAGCTTCAGCCTGGTTGATGTCGCGCCGGTGGCGCAGATGGATTTCACCAAGGCAAGTCATGCCGTGGCGCGCAGCTTTGACGGGCTGCTGGTGAATTTCGATATTGTCCAGCAGGGCAATGATGTCTGGGCAAAGCTGACCGCCTCCACGGCACCGGGCGCGGCCCCGATGATTGCCAATGAGGCTACCGCTCTCAATGCCAAAATTGCCGGCTGGGCTTACAAGCTGCCGCCGGAAAAAGGCGCCGCCCTGACGAGCGATCTGCCCAAGCTGATGACGCCGCCACCGGCACCGCAAGGACCACAGGGCTTGCCGCCGGGAATGGCCGGAATGACGATGCCGCCGGGCGCTGCAACGCCGTAAAATCCCGCTTTGCTTGATTTATGGGGATGGCGCTGCCAGTGTCACGGCCGGCCGCAGCAATAGGGGATTTGCATGAAATCAATTTTGCGCATCGCCGCCTTGTGCACCATATTGCCCTTGATGAGCGCCGCGGCCTGGGCGCAAGGCACCGAAGACAGTGTCGCCTCGGGCGGCAAGTTTCCCCTGGCAGCGGCAAAGGGCGTGGACAGCGGCGCACTGGCAAAGGCGCCTGCGGGCGCGGTCAACCAGGCCGCTTATGACATGAGCAAATGGAAGTACGGCCCGGTCTTTGACGCGCCAGTGGGCAGCAAAATCTGGAATCCCGCCAAGATCAAATTGATGCAGGGTGGCAAAGTGACGGGCGGCACGGTGTTTTACGCGCGCGATGGCCAGACCTATTGCAGCATGGCGAATGCCGGTTACGACTTCATCTGGACCGAGATGCAGCATTCGCCGCATAACTGGCAGGATGTTTCCGACATGTGGTCGGCCTGTCCTCACGCCAAGGCCGTACCGGGTGTGCGCGTTCCCAATGCCAATGAATTCGACGAGCAGCACGCGCTGGATGATGGCGCGCTGGTACTGGTGGTGCCGACGATCCGCAGCGTCGAGGAAGCCAAGACAGCTGCGAAATGGGCATTCTTTCCGCCGCTGGGTGAGCGCAGCGTCGGCGGCGGGCCGGCCTTTACGCCTGCCTTCTGGGGCAATGTGCCGGGCGGTTATCGCCAAACTTTCAATGATAATCTGGTGTTAGTCCTGATGATCGAGACTTTGGACGGGCTGCGCGATGCCGACAAGATCGCCAAGGTGCCCGGCGTCAGCGCCATCTTCGCCGCCTCTGGCGATCTGGGGAATTTCGGCGGCTACAAGCAAGGCGATCCGGATTATGAGCGCGAGATCAATATCGTGCATGACGCGGCGATGAAGGCGCATGTGCGGCTGTGTGGACCATTGGCCTGGCGCGACCGGCTGGATTTCACCTGCTTCCAGGCGGGCAGCGAAGACGCCGCCATCGCCCAGGGCGCCAAGGATGAATTGGGCAACCTGTTCAACACCCAGGGCAAGCCGGAAGTTGGGCCTTTCGCCCGATAACATGAGCGAAGATCTTTACGTCCGCGATCTCTGGTACATGCCGGCTTTGTCGTCGAGCCTGAAGCGCGGCGAGATGCGGCGTGAGATGCTGCTGGGCGAGCCGGTGCTGCTGGGCCGCATGCGCGATGGCGCAGCCTTTGCCATCCGCGACATCTGTCCCCATCGCGGCGTGCCGCTGTCGGCGGGCAAGCTGATGGCCGACAACACGGTCGAGTGCCCCTATCATGGCTGGCGTTTCCGCAAGGACGGCGTGTGCAGCGCCATTCCCTCGCTGGTCGAGGGCCAAGACATGGACCCGGAGAAAATCCGTGTACGGAGTTACCCGGTGCGCGAGCAGGATGGGCTGATCTGGGTCTATGTCGCCGACAAGCCGGGTACGCCGCCAAAATCCGAGCCGCCACGCGTGCCGGTGGATAAGCCCCGCATGCGCTGGACTGAAACGCAGGTCTTTCCCTGCGACATTGACCATGCCGTGATCGGGCTGATGGACCCGGTGCATGCCGCCTATGTCCATGACCATTGGTGGTGGAAACGCACGCCGCGCCCCAAGGAAAAGCATTACGCCCCCCTGCCCACTGGCTTTGTCATGACCAAGCACAAGCCGACCAAGCCTGCCTATGGCCTGCTGGGCGAAGTCACGACGGAAATCACTTTCGAACTCCCCTCCACCCGCTTCGAAATTGTCGAGGGCAGGCTATTCGGCATACCCTTCAAAGTAATCGGGCTGACCGTCTGCACGCCACGGGACGAAAAGCACACCGATGTGATGGGAATCATGTACTGGCCGGGCTGGCTGAATTTCATCTACCCGTTCTTCTGGGCCCTGGGCCGCACCTTCATTGCCGACGACCGCAAGATCGTGGAATTGCAGCGCGAAGGCCTGAAATTCAGCCCGAATCTGATGCTGATCCAGGATTCGGACATGCCAGCCATCTGGTATCACCGGGTCAAGAAAGCCTGGGCGGAATCAGTTAAAAATGACACGACCTTCGTCAATCCTGTGCAGGAACGCGTGCTGCGCTGGCGGAGCTAAAATAAGGGGTTGCACACCCCCCGCCGCCGCACTAAACGGTCCACTTAACCTACATCCCGGCCAGCACATGCGCCTCACCCGCGCTGGGCGATTTTGCGCGAGTTTCTGAATGCCCAAACGCACCGACATCCATACGGTCCTGATCATCGGTGCGGGGCCTATCGTTATCGGTCAGGCTTGCGAATTCGACTATTCCGGCGCCCAGGCCTGCAAGGCGCTGCGCGAAGAAGGCTACCGGGTTGTCCTGATCAACTCGAACCCGGCCACCATCATGACTGACCCCGGTCTGGCCGATGCCACCTATATCGAACCCATCACGCCGGAATTCGTGGAAAAGGTCATCATCCGCGAGCGGCCCAATGTGCCGCCGGGCATGGTCTTCGCGCTGCTGCCCACCATGGGCGGCCAAACCGCACTCAATACCGCGCTCAGCCTGCGCAAGATCGGCGCGCTGGATCGGCACAATGTCGAACTGATCGGCGCCACCGCCGACGCCATCGACAAGGCAGAGGACCGCGAGCGCTTCAAGCAGGCCATGCATGCCATCGGCCTGGAAACACCCAAGGGCATCACCTTGAAAGGCGATCTGCGCGAGAAGCGCGATCAGGCCGGCAACATCCTGTATGACGGCAATGGCAATGCAGTCACCGAACTGGCGCCGGAAAGTTTTTCCAAGGCGCTGGCGGTTTTGGATCAGATCGGCTTGCCCACTGTCATTCGCCCCAGCTTCACCATGGGCGGCACCGGCGGCGGCATCGCCTATAACCGCGAAGAATTCTTCGCCATCGTCGAAGGCGGGATGGAAGCCTCCCCCACCCGCGAAGTGCTGATTGAAGAGTCGGTACTTGGCTGGAAGGAATTCGAGATGGAGGTGGTGCGCGACAAGGCCGACAACGCCATCATCATTTGCTCGATCGAAAATATTGACGCCATGGGCGTACATACGGGCGATTCCATCACCATCGCCCCTGCCCTGACCCTGACCGACAAGGAATATCAGCGCATGCGCTCGGCTTCGATTGCCGTGCTGCGCGAGATCGGGGTGGAGACGGGCGGCTCGAACGTGCAGTTCGCCGTGAACCCCAAGGACGGGCGCATGGTGGTGATCGAGATGAACCCGCGCGTGTCGCGGTCCTCGGCGCTGGCCTCCAAGGCCACCGGCTTTCCCATCGCCAAGATCGCCGCCAAGCTGGCCATCGGCTACACCCTGGACGAACTGAAGAACGATATCACCAAGGTGACGCCGGCCAGTTTCGAGCCGACGATTGACTATGTCGTCACCAAAATTCCGCGCTTTGCCTTCGAGAAATTCCCCGGCGCCGAGCCGCTGCTGACCACCGCCATGAAATCGGTGGGCGAAGCCATGGCCATCGGCCGCACCTTTGGCGAGTCCATCCAGAAAGCACTGCGCTCCCTGGAGACCGGCCTCACCGGCTTTGATGAAACCGCGTTGGCGGCGGACAGGACCGCGATCCGCGCCGCGCTGGCCCGCGCCACGCCGGATCGGCTGCTGAATGCGGCGCAGGCAATGCGGCATGGTTTTCCGCTGGACGAAATCCAGAAGATCACCGGCTATGACCCCTGGTTCCTGGGCGAAGTGGAAACCATCATCCTGGCCGAGGCCGAAATCAAAAAATTCGGCCTGCCGAAAGACGAAAAGGGTTTGCGCCGCCTCAAGAGCATGGGCTTTTCCGATGCCCGGCTGGCGAAACTGACCGGCATAAAGGAAAACGATGTGCGCGCAGCGCGCCATGCGCTGAATGTGCGGCCCTGCTTCAAGCGCATTGATTCCTGCGCTGCCGAATTTGCTGCCCTGACTCCCTATATGTATTCGACCTATGAATCACTGACCGGCGGCAAGACCGTCTGCGAAGCCGATCCCAGCGACAAGAAAAAGATCATCATTCTGGGCGGCGGTCCCAACCGCATCGGCCAGGGCATCGAGTTCGACTATTGCTGTTGCCATGCCGCCTTCTCGCTGTCGGCGCAGGGCTATGAAACCATCATGGTCAATTGCAATCCCGAAACCGTCTCCACCGATTACGACACGTCGGACAGGCTCTATTTCGAGCCACTGACCATGGAAGATGTGCTGGAGATCATCACCAAGGAACAGGAAAAAGGTTCGCTGGCCGGTGTGATCGTGCAGTTCGGCGGCCAGACCCCGCTCAAGCTGGCCAATGGCTTGCGCGATGCCGGCGTGCCGATCCTGGGCACCAGCGCGGATGCCATTGACCTGGCGGAAGACCGCAAGCGGTTCCAGAAACTGCTGGAAGAACTGGGCTTGAAACAGCCGCCCAACGCCACCGTGATGACGGCCGAAGAAGCGGTGATTGCCGCGCGCCAGGTTGGCTATCCGGTGATCCTGCGTCCCTCCTATGTGCTGGGCGGACGCGGCATGGTGGTGGTATCCGATGAGGCGCAGCTCAAGGCCGAAGTGAGTTCGGGTGAACTGTTCCGCATTTCCGGCGACAATCCGGTGCTGATTGACGGCTTTCTCAACCGCGCCACCGAAGTGGATGTGGACGCGATCTGTGACGTGGACAGCAATGTCTTCATCGCTGGCATCATGGAACATATCGAGGAAGCCGGCGTGCATTCGGGCGACAGCGCCTGCTCGCTGCCGCCCCATACCTTGAAGCCGGAAATCGTGGCGGAGATCGAACGCCAGACCAAGGCGATGGCGATTGCCCTGAACGTGCGCGGCCTGATGAATGTGCAGTACGCCATCCAGGGCAATGAGATTTATGTGCTGGAGGTCAATCCCCGCGCCAGCCGCACCGTGCCGTTTGTCGCCAAGGCCATCGGCCTGCCGGTTGCGGCCATCGCCAGCCGCGTCATGGCCGGTGAAACATTGGCATCCTTCAATTTGAAGAAACCAGCGCCACGCCATATCTCGGTCAAGGAAGCGGTGCTGCCTTTTGCCCGCTTCCCCGGCGTGGATACCGTGCTGGGCCCGGAGATGCGCTCCACCGGCGAAGTCATGGGCCTGGACACCACATTCGCCCGCGCCTTTGCCAAGAGCCAGATCGGCGCCGGAACGCGGCTGCCGACCGGCGGCACCGTGTTCTTCTCGGTCAAGGACGGTGACAAGGATCTGGTGGTGGAACCGGCGCGCGCGCTGGTGGCCCTGGGTTTTTCGCTGATCGCCACCAGCGGCACCGCCCGCGTGCTGGAAGCGGCGGGCCTGAAGGTCAGTGTGATCAACAAGGTGCTGGAAGGCCGCCCGCATGTGGTGGACGCGCTGAAGAATGGCGAGATCCACCTGGTGTTCAACACCACCGATGGCGCCCAGGCCCTGACGGATAGTTCGTCCATCCGCCGCGCCGCCCTGACCCTGAAAGTGCCCTATTACACCACCATGGCGGGCGCCAAGGCCGCGACCGAAGCCATCGGAGCCCTCAAGGCAGGCTCACTTGAGGTCGCGCCGTTGCAGAGCTTCGCCCTCTAGAAACGGCGCTTCCGGCGCTCTTGAAGTGCCGCCCCTGCAGTCTTACTCTTTGGAGTGACAGGCTGGGCCGCTTTTTAAAAGCCCAGCATTATCAATAGTTTATTTTGGCATCGGATCGCATCTCCGGACCCATTGGCCGGACGCGATTTTTTTGCCCTTTTCGGGACCCCTATTGGGACAAATGGCGATGGAAAAAATTCCGATGACCGCTTCCGGCTTCAAGGGCCTGGAAGACGAGCTGAACCAGCTCAAGAATGTGGAGCGCCATGAGATCATCAAGGCGATCGCGGAAGCGCGCGCCCATGGCGATCTGTCCGAGAATGCCGAATATCATGCCGCCAAGGAGAAGCAGAGCTTCATCGAAGGCCGGGTGATGGAACTGGAAGACCAGATCGGCCGCGCCGAAGTGATCGACATTTCCAAATTGTCCGGCGG
>Ga0118677_10013064_pt1 | contig 12035 bp, 11 predicted proteins | sample AliMusrvi5mmetaG_FD_86154 | JGI IMG/M metagenome (GOLD analysis project Ga0118677, IMG submission 86154) | reverse complement strand
ATCAAGTTGCTTCTTTTTAGTAGTTACGAAGCCCTGATCCAAGATCAGCACAACCTCACCAAAAAGCCGATAGTCGGCCATTCGAATGAGGTCACGCTTTGAAAAAAGCCCCGCGTTAAACAACGCTTCTTTGTATTCTCGACAAACAGAATTGAGAAACCACTTGAACGGTCCTTGAAATTCGGCGTTCCGTTGTTCATCGTCATTCAACGGCACCGTACTCGCGTTCATGCGCCGAAATGCCTCACGGACATCCTCTTCCGGAGTGCCAGAAAACTGATCAATGGGCAAACTATACGACAAGAATTTAGTCTGAAGCTCTTCAGAAAGGTCATTGTACCTCTTGCCCCGCAACTCCTCGGTATCCAGCTTAGCGGACAGCTTTAGCTTGTTGTTGAAAAACATCCGAAGGGCATGGCTGCGCTGTTGGCCGTCGACAATCTCCTTGATTGTCTGTCGCGTCTTTAGGTCAAGCCGAGCGTAAAGAAAGAGTTTCGGTATTGGAAATCCAAGCAACACGCTCTCGATAAAATACGCCCTCGCAAACGCCCGCCACAACCCCTCCTGTCTTTGGTAGTCTTGGTTCACAATTATCTTGCCGCTATTGAGCGCGTTGCAAAAATCTCCAACCGCCATTGGCGCCGCACTCGCAAGCGTTGTCATTCTCTCACCTTTCGAAACGTCAGCAGACTTTCTACAGTTGGACGCGACCTGTCATAGGAACGAGAATGGGCATTAACATTTCCGATAGTTCTTTTGACGGGAAATTCTTTGACGTGCATCATCTCAAATCCACAACTTGATGCAACCTCCATTATTACAAGGGGCAAGTCGACATAGATTTCCTTGTACCAAGACGACTGCACGACTATTGCGCCCTGCGCCCCAGACTTCAGCAGGCAGCTCGCCTTCTTAAAGGAACGGTGCAAGCCATTGAAATAAGAAACGAAGAACCGCCTGTAGTATGCATCGGAAGCCTTCGACGGATGATCTTGGATCTTACTTATGAGATCACTCACCGAAGGGGCGCTCAGATCTAAGAGATCCCGTTCACCACCCTTGGTAAGAGGAGAGCCAAGCATCTTGGTTCTAAGAGCGGGCACATCAACGTTTTGAATGCGAGCCAACAGCGACAGCTCCGGGAGGGTCGCCTTCACGTAGTCGATACGAGTTAGATACGGAGGTGAAGTGATCCAAGCGTCGAACTGAGCAGGCTTCGCTTTCCAATCCAAGAAATCGGAACAAACGTTTCGAGGCGCGACGTCCAGCATTAGAGCAAAACGAACTTGCTTGTGTAGCACAAACAGAAGCTCTTGCTGAAAGGACACCCAAAGCTCGGCCTTGTTCACCTTGCAAGCTTCATCTACTTGAAAGTACCAAGCTGGATTAGATGCCCTAACGGATCGACAGTAATGGCGGACCGTTCGGAACATAGCGCAAAGAATAGTTGCAAGAACTCGGCGTCTGTCGCCTTGAGACAATGCCTCAGTCGACACCTGACACTTCTTGAATTCGGCAGCGAGAAAGTCGAATACGAACTGCTCTTTGCCGCCGCCCCTATTACTGGTGTGGGGTCGCAATCCGACGGCCAATGCGACCTCTAGATGCTTCAAGCGCGCCGTCCGTGCATCAGCTACAATGCTGAGTACGGGATTGAGATCGACACCGACGCTCTCGAATCCAAAGAGCGACGCTATCAAACCGGTTGTCCCGGAGCCGGACCACGAGTCCAGCACACGCGCTCCTGTTCCAAGATCAAAGCTATCAAAAATCCTTCTTACGAAATCCTCGGAAAATCCAGCGTAATAGGGATAGATTAGCTCACGCTTTTCGGAGGGGCTGAGCTTTGGACTTGGCCATTCGACCTGCTGAAGCATTGGGGTGCGATCGGGAGGGTATGGGAATTAGATTGCGGCACTCTTAGCATGAGATTCGAGGCATGTCCGGTGGGCCCAACCCCAATTCGGCTGGTGGACAATCTAGCTGCTCGACAAGGGCTCCGCCCTCACTCGCCCCACGCCGCGAACGCCTCGTTGAAAGCGCGCTCGCCGGGGGCGCCCTTCTCGATGGCGATGATGGCGCGGCGCTGGTTGGTGTAGACCAGCGGCACGTCGAACCAGGAGCGCTCCTTCAGGAGCTGCAGGTTCCGCGTGCGTTCGGAATCGACGTTGGACAGGCCGACCAGGAAGAAGCCGTCGGTGACCTTCGCCCCCACGTCGCCCTTGTCCTCGTTCACGATCGCCACAGGGATCTTGGAGACGTTGCTTGAGATGTTGCCGAGCGCCGACCCGAGGATGACGATCAGCAGCATCGGCATCCCCAGCAGGATGCCGAGCGCCCCACGGTCGCGAAGCGTGACGCGAACGTCCTTGAGCCCGATGTCGAGCCAGCGCATGGCGGGATCAGCCTCCGCTAGTCTCGAAGCGACTTGCCGGTGAGGTGCAGGAACACGCTCTCCAGGTCCGGCTCATGCACCTCGACGGAGATGACCCTGGCCCCGGAGCGTCCCAAGGTCGCCACGACGTCCACGATCACTGCGCCCGCGTCATGCGAGAGCACCTCGATCACCCTCGGCTCATCCGCCTTGTCCGACTCGCCGGTGGCGGCATCATCGGGCGTGACCGCCTCGGCCGCCGTCGCCCCGTCGACGCCGGGCAGCGCGCGCAGCTGCTCGAGCACCCCCTCGGGCAGCTCGCTCAGCCGCACCGTGATCACATTCTCGTCGCCCACGACGCGTCGAAGCTCGTCGATCGTCCCGCTCGCGATGATGTCTCCGTGGTCCATGATCGCGACGCGGTCACAGAGGAACTCGACCTCCTCCATGTAGTGCGAGGTGTAGAGCACCGTGGTGCCGCCCTCGTTGAGACGCTTCACCGTCTCGAGGATGTGATTGCGGCTCTGAGGGTCGATGCCCACCGTGGGCTCGTCCATGATCAGGACCTTCGGGTGGTGCAGGATGCCCGCGGCGATGTTGATGCGCCGCTTCATGCCGCCCGAGTAGGTCTCCACGCGTTCGCGCGCGCGGTCCTCCAGGCCCGCCAGCTGGAGCGCCTCCACGACCCGGTCCTCGAGCAGCTTGCCGCTCAGGCCGTACATCCGGCCCCAGAAGCGGAGGTTCTCCATCGCGGTGAGCGTGGGGTAGAGCGCGATCTCCTGTGGGACCACGCCGAGCAGCCGCTTGACCTTCTCAGGTTCGCGCGTCGCCCGGTGACCGTCGACGACGATCTCACCTTCGGTGGGCGCGATGAGGCAGCAGATCATCGAGATGGTCGTCGTCTTGCCGGCGCCGTTGGGGCCGAGCAACCCGAAGACCTCGCCCTGCCGGATGCCGAAGCTCACTCCTCCCACCGCGGTGTTCTCCCCGAACCGCTTCACCAGATCGGTGACGGCGATGATGTCGCGCTCTCCGTCGCTCAAGCCAGCTCCTCCATCCGGTCGAGCAGTCCGAAGAGCAGCTCCCGTGAGCTCTCGTACGCGCCCTCGTCCTCGAGCAGGCGTTTCGCGTTCCACTTCCAGGGACCCTCGCCGACGAGTTCGTCGGCGCAATTGGAGACCAGCGTCGCAAGCGAGTGGCGCGTCCACTCCAGGTGGAACTGCAGGCCCACGACCCTGCCGCCGGCCGTCTCGAAGGCCTGGTTCGCGGTGACCTCCGAACTTGCGGCGCTCACTGTGCCCTCGGGCAGGTCGAAGGTGTCGCCGTGCCAGTGACCTGCGACGAACTGCTCGGGCCAGCCGCCGAAGACCTTCGAGGCACGCCCGGCCTCAGTCATACGCACCGGGAACCAGCCGATCTCCGGCTCGGCGCCCACGCGCACGCGACCGCCCATCGCGCTGGCGAGCACCTGCGAGCCGAGGCAGACGCCGAGCACCAGCCGCTCTCCCTCGACGGCCGCGGCGAGCAGCTCGAGCTCGCCGAGGAGCCATGGATTGTGCGCGGTGTCGCTCGCGCTCATCGGGCCGCCCATCGAGACGAACATGTCGAACTCGATGGGAAAGGGCAGCTTGCCCGTGGTCGCGTCAACCACTTCCAGAGGGTGACCACGGTCCGCGGCCCAGTCGGCGATCGTTCCCGGCCCCTCGAACGGGACGTGTGTGATGCAGCAGATGCGCACGCGGTCCACCCCCACCCCAGAGGAACCCGACGTCTCAGTCTATCGAAGCGGGTCGTGCGTGCGCAGGGTCATCCAGCCAGACGCGGCGATCACGGGTTGGGCGACACCGGCTCGTCGCTGCCGTCGAGCAGGCCGCCGGCTCGCACCTCGCGCACCCGCGGCGTGCGGTCGACCGCGACGGCCTCGGGCAGCGAGAGCAGGGCGAGCAACGCGAGTACGAGGCCGCCGCCAACGAGGGTCGCCTGCACGCCCAGAGCCGCGGCGAGCGCGGGCGCCACTGCGAGCGGCAGCAGCTCGCCCGCCTGCCGGTGCATCTCGGTGACGCCGGCGATCCTCCCCACCATGTCGTCCGGCGACGCCGACTGCACGAGCACGCGCAGCAGCACATCCGTGAGACCGATGATCGCGCCCCACACGAGCGCGCCGACGGCGACGATCGGCAGCACGTGCGTGCCCACGTACAGCAGCGCGCCGAATCCGACCGCGATGCAGGCGACGGCCAGACCTTTCGCGTTGCGCAGCCTGTCCGGCCACAGCCGCGTGAGCCCCGCGCCGGCGACCAGACCGAGCCCGAACAGCGCGTTCACCCACCCGATGGTGGCCACGCCCGTGCGCAGCACGTCGCGGTAGAAGAGTGGTTCCAGCGCGCCGAACGCGCCGAACCCGAGCCACGTCGCCGTCCCGAGCAGCACCGGATAGCGCACCGACCGATGTGAGTAGGCGTAGCGCAGGCCCGCCTTGAGCTCCTCCCACGCCCGGGAACGGCGCTCCGACCGCTGGTGTTCCACCTTCACGCCCGAGATGAGAGCGACCGCCACGACCGAGGTGAGCGCGTCGAAGACGAACACCCAATCGATGCTGATCGTCTGCACGAGCACCGCCCCGATGGCCGGACCGACCACGAACGACAGCGAGGTCGCTCCCTCGATCCACGCGTTGACGCGGTCCAGACCCGACCCGCTCGCGACAAGGAAGGGGGCGAAGGAGGCCGCCGCGGTGAGGACCGGCGCGCCGAACAGTCCGAGCAGTCCCGCCAGCAGCGTGAGCTGGCCCATCCCGCCGGGCAGCACGAACGACAGCGCCACGGGGACGAAGAACGCCTCGGACACGGCGAGCACGCGCTTCGGGCCGTAGCGATCGACGAGCACGCCGGAGGCGACGGTGCCCGCGATGGAGCACACCGCCATCGTGGCCATGAGCAGGGCGATCTGCGAGGGCGTGGCGTGGAAGTCGTAGGCGGCCTTGCCCCAGACGCCCACGAAGAAGGCGGCTTCGCCGCCCGCGCGCGAGATGAACCGCGCGGCGACGACGAGTCGCAGGTCGCGCTCCGCGTGTTCGCCGGCCACCTGTCCCCCCTCCCGCCCGCGATCGATACCGGCGGGGCGCGATCGCGTCGCCGCCTCGTCGCAAATGGTAGTGCAGGGAGCATCGGGAGTGGCCGCGGGCCGGCGGCGACGCCGAGACGGGCGGCCCGCCGGGCCGCCCGTCCTTCGAACCTATGTCAACGGACCGCCGAGCTACTTCATCCAGGGGCCACCGATGGGGAGCCTCGGACCGGAGTCCGCATACACGTTGGCGGCCATCAGGTAGAGCGCGGAGAACGCGCACACGATGAGGACCCACGTCGCGAACACGCCTGCCGCGGGCATCGCGGCGAGCTCCTTGAGGTCCAGCCCGATGAAGCCCAGCAGCAACGTGAGGAACACGATCGAGAGCGCCGTGTTATGCCTCATCGCCCCCACGAACAGGATCGCCGTGAAGATCGTCCAGCCGACGAGGAAGTAGCCCAGGTCGTGGGGCCCGAGCGCCAGAGCGCCGAAGTTCGTCGTGAGCGCCTTGTTGGTCCCGAACAACAGCATCAGCGAGAGAGAGATCCAGAAGGCGCCGTAGCCGGTGAAGGCCGCGAACCCGAAGTTGTTGCCGCACTTGAACTCCATCAGGCCGGCGACCAGCTGCGCGCCGCCGCCGAAGATGATGCCCAGCCACACGACTGGCGCAAGGGTCACCCACCCCAGGTTGAACAGCTGCAGGGTCAGGGTCGTGAGACCGAATCCGGCCAATCCGACGACTGCAGGGTTCCCCAGCTTGGTGTCACTCATCGTCCCATCGCCTCCTCGTCATTCGTGCGCTCCGTCTCTTCAGGCGACAGGATGCGTCCTAGGAGGAGAACGTACGCTCACCACGGCGCGGCGCCGATGAAGTGGTCGCCAGTGGCCCGGGGGGTCGGCCAGCGGGGGCGAAGTCTCCGCGAGCGGCGAGAGCCGGGCGTCAGCGCCCGGCGGACGGACCCTGGCGACGAAGGAAGCCGAAGAGGCCCCTGCCGCGGGCCGTGCCCTCGGGCGCGCCAGGCTGCTCCGACAGTTCGGCGACGTGGGCGACGATGACGGAGACGTTGTCGGGGGCGTCGCGCTCCAGCGCCAACTCGAGCAGACGCGCAGCGGCGCCGTCAGCGTCCGCGGCGACCGCCGAGGCGATGTCCGCGCGCGGCACCAGGTCCCACAGCCCGTCGCAGCACAGGACGAAGGTGTCGCCCACCGCGACATCTGAGCGCACAAGGTCGACCTGGACCGCCGGCTCGTGGCCCAGACTGCGGGTGAGCTGCGACCTCGCGGGGTGATGGGCGGCCTGCTCGGGACTGATCAACCGCATGCGCAGCATCTCGCCGACGCGCGAGTGGTCGTCCGTGAGCTGAGAACAGAGCCCGCCGCGCACCCGGTACGCGCGACTGTCGCCGACGTGCGCGATGATCGCCTCGTTGCCGAGGAGGGCCAGCGCCGTGAGCGTCGTCCCCATTCCGCGATGCTCGTTGTCGAGCGAGGCCGCGAACACGGTGGAGTTGGCGGCCCTGACCGCCGAGCGCAACGCGGAGCGCGGCGCGGCGGACGGACCGGAGGTCCACTGCTCGAGCACGCCTTCCACGGCCAGGCGGCTCGCCACCTCACCGGCAGCATGCCCGCCCATGCCGTCGGCGAGCACGAAGAGCGGCCCACGCTCCTGGGGTTCCGAAGGCGCGTACACGCCGACGAAGTCCTCGTTGTCCGTGCGGCGGCGGCCGACGTCCGAGCGCAGCGCCCAATGAAGCCCACCCGAGGCGCCATGCGCGCTGATCGTCTGCGGCTCCGACGCCACCCGGTCCGCCCTCCTCGTCGCCGCGCTGCCGTCCTCATCCTCACGCACGTCCGGCACGACGACAAGTCGCCGCGCGCGAGCGATCGGGCCGGCGACCTCCGCCGGACCCGATCGCTCGAACGCGCGCGCGACAGCTTGAGGTCGCACTGCCGTCTCTACGCCGCTTCCTGCAGCGTGAGAAGGCTCTCCCCGCGCTTGCTCGGGTTCAGCGCGATCCACACCGCGCCGGCCACGAGCCACACGCCCACCATGCCGAGCGCGATGAAGGCGTCGGTGGAGGTGGCGCCGCCGGCGACGACCGCCAGGTAGACCACTCCCACCAGCATCCCGACGTTCATCAGGAAGCCGAGCCCCGGCACGACGTAGTGCTTGAAGAGGTTGCGGTCCTTGTGGCTGGCGAAGGCCACGATCGCCACGATGCAGGTCATCCCGTACACGAGGAATGTCCCCGTGTTCGACGCGAGAGTGATCTGCGTGAGCGTGTCGACGCTGTAGACCCCGTACACGCCGAACACCGCGGAGATCGCCGCGAGGATGAAGATGCCGGCATGCGGAGTCGCGAACCTGCCGTGAAGCAGCCCGAGGATGCTGGGCATCTCCTTGTCGCGCGCCATCGAGTAGGTGATGCGGACGCCGGCGTTCAGGCATGCGAGCGTCGTACCGATCAGGGCCAGCAGCACAGTGGCGGACAGCAGGAGCGCGACCGCGGTGCCGGCTCCCCCGAACACGGTGTTCACCATGTTCTTCACCATCGTGCCGATAGGCGCGGAGTCCACTGCCGCGGCCGCGTAGCCCAGTACCTTGGCGCCGGTCGCGGTCTTGGCCTGGAGCGTGGCACCGCCCACGACGAAGTTGGCGGCGAAGTACTCGAACAGGTAGGCCGCGATCCCCTGGATCCCAAGGCTCAGCAGGACGCCGCGCTTGATGTCCTTGTCGGGGCGCTTGGCCTCGGCGCCCAGCGCGGTGACCGACTCGAAGCCCACCAGGAGCAGGATGGCGATCGTGGACTGATAGATGATGTTGATGAACGAGTGAGGGATGACGATGCTGGCCGCGCTCGCCATCTGGTACCCGCCCGCGATGGCAGGGTGGCTGAGCCGGAAGTAGATCGCGAAGATGGCGAACGCCGCAAGCGCCGTGAGCTGGATGACGTTGATGGCGATGGCCGTGTTGGTGGAGCCGGAGATGCCGCGGAAGGCGATGTAGCCGCTCACGCCCGCGAACACCACCGCGATGACGGCGAGCACCGGGAAGGAGAGCGACTGCCCGGTGATCGTCTGCCACATGTAGCCGGCCAGCGTCGCCGTGAACGCGACCATGATGCCGGGATAGATCCAGTAGTACAGGTGGCTGATCCAACCGATGGACACCTTCGCCAGCCGAGCGAACCTGCGGTGCTGCGGCTTCTCCTTGTCCAGGAGCGCCGCCTCAGCGAAGTAGTAGCTGGACCCGGTGCCGGCGCCCGGGTAGATCCGCGCGAGTTCCGAGTAGCTGTACGCGGTCAGGAACGCGAGCACGAGCGCGAAGAGCAGGCCGGTCCACATGTCGGATGCGGTGGCCACGCCGCCCGCCGTCTGCGCGGACTGCATCTGGAACGTCGTCCACAGGAACGCGCCCGGCGCTATCAGCGCCATCGCGTTCACCGTGATCCCCGTGAGGGTGAGCGTGCGTTTCATCTCTGTCTGAGCTCCGGTGTCGGACATGTGCGGTTCACTTCCCTTCGAGTGGTCGCGGAACGGACGTCCCGCCACTTCCTTCTGCGCCGCCATGGCGCCGGGGCTCCGACATTGGAGTGCTGTAGTTGTCCGCTATCGGCGTTTCGCATCCACACACGTCGTGTTACGGGCGCGTGAAGTCTGTGCGTCGCACGAGCGGGCTGCGCGGCAACAAACGTGCAGAGACCCGCCGTGTCCGGCGGGTCTCTGCACAGCACCGACTGACTGGAAGAGGGTCTCTAGAGCGCCTCCGGACCGCGCTCCCCCGTACGGATGCGGATCGCGCCCTCACAGTCGTACGTGAATATCTTGCCGTCGCCGATCTTTCCCGTCCGAGCGCTCTCAAGGATGACGTCCGCGGCCTTCTCGGCGATGTCGTCGTCCACGACGAGTTCGATCTTCACCTTCGGGACGAAGTCGATCGCGTAGAGCTCGGCGCCCAGGAAGACCTCCTTGTGGCCCTTCTGACGGCCGAACCCCTTCACGTCGTACGCCGTGAGCCCTTTGATCCCGATCCCGGCGAGAGCCTCCTTGACCTCGTCGAGCTTGAAGGGCTTGATGACGGCTTCGATCTTCTTCATCGCGCCTCTCCTTGAGGACGGGGACCGGGGTTCACGCCTGGTCGACGTAGCGCTCGATCTCCCACGGCGTCACCTGTGCACGATACTCCGCCGCCTCGGCGCGACGCCCGTCGGCGAGGCGCGATATCAGCTGCGAGTCGAACGCGTCGACCACGACGTCGTCCACGAGCAACGCCGCCATCGCCTCGTCGAGGTCACGCGGCAGGAGCTCGAACCTGGCGGAGTCGTGCGCCGCCGGGTCGAACCCGTCCGCTTCCTCCTCATACGCCGGGGCGAGCTCGAGTCCGGCCCGCATCCCGGCCTCGCCGGCCACTATCAGCGCCGCGATGAGCGTGTACGGGTTCGCCGAAGGGTCGGCCGCGCGGAACTCGAGAGTCGGTCCGCCGGCCATGTTCGGGCTCAATCTCAAGAGAGCGCCGCGGTTGACGCGCGCCCACACCGCAGCGGCCGGAGCCTCCGGTCCGGAGTGCAGGCGCTTATAGGAGTTCACCGTGGGCGCAGCGAGCGCGGTAAGCGCCCGCGCGTGCTCCAGCTGACCGGCGAGGAAGTGCCGGCCTTCGTCGGTGAGTTCGCCGTCGGGACGGGCCAGCCTCGTGCCGACCCGCTGATGCAGGTGAAGGCCCGAGCCCGCCTCGCCGGCGAGAGGACGCGGCATGAACGTCGCGCGCACGTCCGCCGCCTCGGCGGTCTCGCGGATGGTGCGCTTCGCGAGGATGATCGCGTCAGCCAGCGCCAGCGCCGGGAGGGAGGGCAGGTCGAGCTCGTATTGGCCCGGTCCCGCCTCGTGATGCACCGATTCGATCGCGACACCAAAACCGGCGAGCCGGTCGGCTGCATCGCGCGCGATCCGCATCCCAAGGTCCTCCGACTGGTCGAAGTACCCGCCCTCATCCACCGGCAGGCCGTCGGCGTCCAGCAGGTAGAACTCGAGTTCTGCGGAGGCCCGGTACTCGGCTCCGACCGGCCGGGTCTGCTCGACCGCTCTCGCGAGGGCGTTGCGCGGGTCTCCCGGCCACGGGGCGCCGGACGCGTCCAGCACCATGCATTCGACCCTGGCGAGCCCGCCGCCGAGCCGGATCAGGCTTCCCGGGTCGGGACGCAGGCGCATGTCCGTCTCGATCAACCGCCCCCGCCCCTCAAGGGCTGACCCGTCGAAGAGTTCGCCGCCCGCCACTGCCGCGCTGAAGCGGCTCGCGGGCAGCAGCATCGCGTGCGTCGAGCCGAACACATCGACCGCGCACAGCTGCACCCACGCGATACCGGTCAGGTCCACGCCCTTGCTGTTCATCTTCTCGTCACCACCGTGATCAGGATGATCAGGACGACTGCCGCCAGGAATCCGAGCGCGATGAGCGCCATGAAGCCCCACAGTTGCGGACCGCTTCTCGCCGTCGTGAGTCCGCCCATGGGCGGTTCCGCGGAGAGATCGAACGAGAACACGTCCAGCGTGTCGAGAGAGCCGAGATCGGCCAGAAGGTCTTCGGCGGTCTGGTAGCGGTTCTCGGGAAGCCGTCGCATCGCTTTCAGAACGACCGCCTCGAGTTCCGGAGAGACGTCCTTGCGGACCTCCCGGATACGACGTGGCGCCTGCTGGAGGTGCCCGGCCATCACGGCGAGGAAGTTGTCTCCGTCGAAGGGCACGTGCCCGGTGAGCATCTCGTAGAGCATGACGCCCCACGAGTAGATGTCGCTTCTCGGCCCGCCCCGCTCGCCCTGTATCTGCTCGGGACTCATGTAGTCCGGCGTGCCGACGCTCTCTGAAAGGTGGCGCCACGTGAGCCGCCGGGCGCCCGTCAGGAGTGCGGTGCCGAAGTCGACGATCTTGAGGTGCCCCTCGCCATCGATGAGGACGTTCTCGGGCTTGAGGTCGCGATGGGTGATCCCCTGCGAGTGCAGGTAGGCGAGCGCGCGGGCGAGCTGCGTCCCCCAGTCGATCGCCACGGGGACCGGCTCCCCCTGCTCGTGCTCGGCCATCTCGAGGCGCAGCGTGCGGCCATCCACGTACTCGAGCACGATGTAGGCGTCGCCCTGCTCCGCGTGCATGTCCAGACTCTGCTGCAGACCCGGGTGATTGAGCCGCCGGGCGATCTCTGCCTCGCGAGCGAAGCGCTGGTAGACGTGGGGGTCCGCGAACATGAGAGGGTTGGGCGACTTGATCAGCACGACCTGGCCGCTCTTCGTGTCACGCGCCTTATAGGTCTCGGCGTAGGCGCCCTCGCCGAGACTCTCCATGACCTCGTAGTGATCTATCGTCTCGCCGGGCTTGTAGCGCATTCCCACATCTCCCCCACGCCGAGGTGCAGGCAACGAGTATAGGCAAAGTCGGCGCGACGGGGTGTGACCCACGCGACCGTACGACGGAGACAAGTGTTAGGAATCGCGGATTCAGATACTAAGTGCAACGCCCGACCCCCGGACGATGGGTGAGGCAATCTGGGACACTCCGGGTTCCTCTCCACCGCCAAGCAAAGGGGAACCGTTGCCGAAGTATCGCCAGA
>Ga0118677_10013063_pt1 | contig 12036 bp, 11 predicted proteins | sample AliMusrvi5mmetaG_FD_86154 | JGI IMG/M metagenome (GOLD analysis project Ga0118677, IMG submission 86154) | reverse complement strand
GACGTGATGCCGTATTTCGACTTTGATATGGATGCCGTACGCGAGAGGGTAGCCAGGCTCAACCCCAAAGCAAAGGTTATACCGGTAAGCGCTAAAACAGGCGAAGGACTGGACGAATGGGCGGCATGGCTGCGCGGGGAAGTAATCGCCTGGCGTAAAAGATAAAAGGGGCGGCGGACTGAACCGCTGCTTAAATACGGACTGACTTGATGAGAAGGAGAACATGCTGTTATGGCTGATACGATAAACGAGCAGGCAAAGAGCGGAGAAAATAAAAGTGAAGGCAAGCCCAAGATACTTGCGCTTGCCAATCACATAGGCCGCAAAAAGCCGGGAGCCAAGGACGCTTACGACTATAACGCGCCCGAATACCTGATATTGGAGCCGGTGGTTACGGACGATATGGCTGAGGTATGCATGACTATGGCGATACGTGAAAAGGTGACCGCCGAAACAGTAAGCGCCCGTACGGGGAAAACTGTTGAGGATTGCTACCAGCAGCTGTTGGAACTTGCGGATGCGGGCGTATGTTTTGTAAACATTATAGACGGCAAAGACACATTCTGGTATGACACATGGGTCCCCGGCATTATGGAGATGATACGGATGAAATATGGGATGCAATTCCCCAATGCCCTCATAAGCCGAAGTATTGCAGGTGTGGCCGGCAAAACCTTGATCTATGTTTTACCGGGTAATCCCAAAGCTGTTAAAGAATATTCCGACGAGATCTTCAAAACGGTGGAACACTCCTTCAGGATGCTTTATAATATCGATGAACATTGAGGGGGACGGAGGTGTTTAGGCTGCTAGACTATTCGGCTATTTGGCGAAAGGCCACCAAGTATCTGTCTACCACCTGCTTTCTATCAGGAAGCTAATTGTCGATTGACTGATTATCATATATTTAAATATTGCAAGGCAGGTTGTTCACCGGAAAACAATTACATGTTAGAATCATACAATTATTCTACTTTATTTTACCTTTGACACCTTAGTACCCGACGAACCTCCTTCAAACCCTAACCTTATTTTAATTGACAAATATTCTTTCAAACAAAAAAACGAAATCCCCTGGTGAGCTTAACTTTCTATTATTATAAATAAAGATGACCACGCCTAAAATTACCGGAATAGTCCTCGCCGGTGGACGAAGCAGCAGAATGGGAGAAGACAAATCATTGATGAGACTGAACGGAAAAACACTCATCGAATATTCAATCGATGCCCTGAGGCCGATTTGCGAGAAAGTTATCATCAGCTCAAATAATCCCAATTACGATTTCACCGGATGTGAAGTTTGGCCTGACGAGTTGCCTGATCAGGCACCAATTATTGGAATTTATTCCTGCCTTAAACGATCGGAAACTGAACTCAATATTATTTTATCCTGCGATATACCCCTGATGAGTGCTTCAATGATCGGGTTTCTTCTGGCAAAATCAGCTGATTATGATATTACAGTCCCGGTTCATGATAACGGACAAATAGAACCCCTTTGTGGCGTCTACAAAAAATCATCGCTGGCAATTTTAAAGGAGTTTATCGAAAGTGGAAACTTTCGTCTGAATGATTGCATCCGATCGGCACCGTATCAATTCATTCCAGTTGATGCGCAAATCCCGTGCAATACGCCAAATCTATTCCTAAACATCAATACACCTTCCGATTTTGGATATTTATTATCGGAATAATAAAACGAATATATTAAAAATGCGTTTGTTGTAGAGACGTAAGATCTTACGTCTCTACGCTACACCCTATCCAAATTCACTGATCCGCTCCAGACGTCCAATATCCAGCAGATGAATTTGTTTGCTGTGCATATCAATCAATCCGTCATCCTTAAATTCCTTCATAATCCGAATCACACTTTCGGTCGACATTCCGGTCAGATCACCCAGATCGGCTCGCGAAAGGGGAAGATCAAATGAATCGCTAAGGAAGATCCTGTGCGAAAGACAGAGGAGAATATCTGCCAGTCTTCCGTGTAACTGTTTCTGAGTCAGTGAGAAAAACCGACCATAGATCTGCGAGGTACTTTCGTTTAGAAGACTGATAACATGATATGAAAATGCGGAATTCTGCATTAATAACTGCTTAAATATCTGAATATCTATCATCCTGATCCTCGAATCAGTATAGGTTGCAATAGAGTAAGGCAACTTATCGTTCCCGTCAAAAATTGCAGATAGACCAAGTAGATTATTCTTTTTTGAGAGGGTGATAATCAGATTTTTAGTTTTCTCCTCAAGGTAAACTTTCACAAGCCCCTCCTCCAGGAAAAAGATGTGCGATGCAAATGCTCCTCGTTTGCAAACAGTTTCTCCTTTATTAAAATCGATACTTACCGAATTGGAATCAATCATCAATTTCTCCTCGGCAGATAAAATCTCGTACCAGCTTTCAGCAAAATCGAAGGCTGAGCAACGACTAATTCCAATACTTGTTTCATCAGACTGATTCATAACGGGTTTTATTACTTAATCAGTCACAAAAATAGTTGATTAATGCCATTTATTTATATGAGATTTGAAAGGTTTTTTAATATAACCTGGTAATATTTTGCCATTTATTTAGCCTTATTTTTCAAACCCAGCGGGTTTGTAGGTTTATAGAAATTTGATCAATCCTGGAAATGTATGACTCCAGCAGTCATACATAATTTTATTTATTTCTTCTCTATAATCATACGACCTCTCTGAGGTCATTAACATCAACATAATTATCTTTATAAGATTATGTGTTTTGAAGTTGGGTCAAACAACTTCCGATTATTTAGATGTAAAAGAAGATTGTTCATAACTTCATTCCTGGAGGATATTAAACCAGAACCTTCTGTAGCATATTAGAAATTGATTACCAGTCTGGCATAATACATTCTCTTTTTCGCTGCAAACGGATTTTTGAATAATCCTCCAGCGCCCCTTCCATAACTTTGGATTTTACGTCATGACAGGTGAGACAACTCCCAACTTCCAGAATGTGCTGCTGCTCTTTGACAGTAAAAGGCCTCAGCCAGCTCCGGGTTGAATTGGGAAGCCTTCCCTCCTTCAAAAATCCAACCCAGGCATCTTCAGGAAGTGAATCGTGTTCATTCCTTGCGAATTTCGGCTCAAAGACCCATTTACCGGCAGATCCTGAGATTCTATAAATTAATACCCCATCTCCATATCCAAGAGCTAACGGATTATTATGACACGACTTGCAGCCGCGCCCCTCACGAACAGTGGTGTGCCCTGATGCCGGGGCATACAACCGGTGAAATTTGGTACCCTCACCTTTTCCAAAGGATTCCTTTTCAATAGTCATAACCATGCCGGGCATTGCTGTTACAATTTTACCCGGGATCTTATCACTTACCCCCAGAACAGGCGCCCGGGCAAATCCTATCCCTGCATATTCAACCCACGTTCCGGTCACCTGTTTATTAGTCAACAGATCATATCCTTTGGTATCTTTTTCAAAAGCATTATGACAGCCGATACACTGCGGAACCCATGAGGTATGGCACGATTCGCAGCTTAACCTGTTGTGCCCTTTTCCTTTGGTGCAAATCGGGGAAGGTGGTTTTGACAGGTGATTTTTACCAGTGAGTTTACCTGTAAGCCAAATACGCTCTGATGAATCAACCCGGGTATTCATCAGCGGATACTCCCCTTTTGCTGTTACAACTAGGCTGTTTTTCGGATCAATCTTTCGTAACCATGCGACCATTTGCGATTCCCTGTCCGACAGCCTAGCAACCAGAACCGACTTGGGATTTCCTGCCAAATGACAATCCATACACTGCACCTTCACACCATCCTCCTTGTGAACCTGGTGCTTCCCGTCACCCATTATTTCATACGAACCATGGCAATCGATACAAGCCATCCCTTTCTGATGGTGAATATCTGACTGAACATATTCCACAACCCTTTCGTCGGGCAAAACCTTTTGGTGAACCGAATCGGTGACCGCTGAAGCTTTTAGGGTCGTTTCATTCCACCCTTCATAATTGAGCGAAATCCTTCCAGAACGGCTGTGACAACTCTTGCAGCGGTCGTTTGAAACCTGAATATCGATCGATGGATGCACCCCGAAACCTGAGGCCGGAAGCTTTGACTGCATCCGCTTCATACTTTTCAAAGCCTCATCGTTGTAATGAAGGTGGCAGGCGTTACACCCCCCTCCGCGTTCGAGCCACGCAGAATTTCCTGTTGTTAGCTTATCATTTCCAAGGTGGCAGCTGGCACAAAGGTTACGCAGATGAGTGTCGGCCGCTGAATGACCCAGATTTTTAACCTGAAAGGTGTCATTCAACGATGGAGTTTCGCCAAACACGAATTTATCAACACCTATAATTCCGCTCTGGGTTGTCATCAGGGAGTTCAACATCCGTCCGGCCATATCGGGATGGCAGTTTTGAGTCCCGCAGGTTTGCCTGACATTCGAAAAATTACCGGGTATTTTGATCATATTGCGATGTGCCGAAACCTTATCCGAAGTAAACGGATCACCTTTATGACAGGCAAAACACCCTATAGTCGCAGGTTTATGTGATTCAGACAAACCTGTCGTTGTACCATGGCACACCAGGCAACCCTCCTTTTTTTGATTCTCCGGAGTAAATACGATGCTATCGGAGTTAAATAAATTAACCGGATTAAAAATAACGAGCTTCTCATCCGATTTCCGAAAATCGTTCCACCCTTGCCATTGCCAGTTTTCACCACGAAAAAGAAGCGCACAAAAGGTAATTGACAGGTAAAGTATACCCCCGACAAAGAGAAACCATTTAATGATCCGACGAATTCTTTGCGACATCCGGGGAATAAGGTAAAACACAGAAAAAACAACTCCTATAAGGGAAATAACATAGGAGGGATGACTTGAAAGATGAAGTATTTCCTGGATACCGATAAAAAACCAGGGACCTTTTATCTGACTGCTCTCTACCATACCTAACGGAGCTCGGAATAACAGACTGATCAGGAGAAGGAGTACAAATATCAGTGCAAAGCTGCGAGGTTTAGGCCAAATTCTTTTAACATGCTCGTAAACCCCAATAAATAGAATAATCGTCCCAGTGGCTACATGCTGAATATAAATGATCTGCCAGTTTTCTTCAGATCCTGTTAATGCAGAACTCAACATATTACCGGCAAGCGGGATATTTCGGAGCAATGAGGCAATAATCCGCCTGGCCTGAATGCCACCTGCATCCCCCTTAAGGATAAAACCTGAAATCATTTCATAACCCAACGTAGCTAAAACAATACACAAAATCAGCCATGTCCGGCTGTTTCGAATGTTGGTCTCAGTCGATTTATTAAGATGATCGTAAATATGAAAAATGGTAAATATAAAGAAGACCTGTGCGCTCCAATAATGGAGATTCCTTACAAGAGTAGCGGAAGGATTGAAAAGAAGAATTCCTGTGACAGACTCGAATGAATGGGTGAAATCGTAAGGGATCGCCAGTAAAATTCCACTTAAGACGCAAATCAATAAACCGGATATGGCAATCCATCCGGCAGTATCAAATTGGATCAGTTTTTTAATTTTATTTATATCCATCGTACTCCGGATTTAGGAAGGATCCCTATGAAATTTCACGATCCATTGCCCCGATTGTTTATTAAAACTGCAATCAAACTCCTGAAGCGGTTTGATTGCAGGCCCTTTTAGCGGTTTACCACTTGCACCGTCAAATTGAGAACCGTGACAGTTACATTGGAGGATGGCTTCACTCCCCTTCCCTATCCGGCAACCCGCGTGTGTACAGGTGGTTGAAAATGCCCGGGTTGAATTTTCAGAGTGAAAGATATAATACTTTCCAAAATAACTAACTCCTAAAGGTATGTCCTCCCCGTGAACAAATTCGATCTTATTTTCAAGTTCGGTTTGAAACCTGGTAAGTCGGTACCAAATCCACAGACTAATTCCCAAAATCAGACGAACTGTCCATCGAATAAATATTTTCCGGGATATCTGCTTTTGTATTTTCATAGGATGCAACCTTAAAGCACCCAAAGCTACAACAATTTATTTCTGCTCATGAATTGCCCGAAATATCAAAACATGCTTTACGTCAGTTTTTTTTATGATTCATATCATAAGGTATAGTGAGAATATCAATAAAACAGTATTTAATTGATATTCAATTATTTAAGCATTGCAAACTAACAAATAATTATTATAAATAATAACCTATATAATTCTGTTTATCAATTAATTAAACCAATATTTTATTTTTCGCATCTAAATCAACAAAAATCAAGATATTGATTTTCAATAACTTGCACACACGGGAGTCAGGAATACCAATTTGTATATCAAAAACCAATAAAATACTTTTGGTTTTAATAATGAGCGCAGGCAAAAAATGCGCTTTTAAACTGACATTAAAACCCTAAATATCAGCACAATGCGTACAAGGAGGGATTTTATTAAAATTTGTTCGGTAGGATTAGGAGCCACTGCCTTAACCGGAAGCGCAGTTAATTGGGTGGTAGGAGCCTCCACACCAAAGGGGAGTTTAAAAGATTTTAGAGGAGTGCGAAGGGTGCCCACTTATTGTGAGGTTTGTTTCTGGAAATGTGCCGGATGGTCGTATGTTACAGAAGACGGTCAGATCCAAAAAATAATCGGCAATACTGATGACCCGCAATGTAAAGGTCGTCTCTGTCCACGTGGCACGGGTGGTGTCGGGATGTTCTCAGATCCCGATCGACTAAAAACACCCTTGATCCGTGAGACAAAAAACGGGGAACAAACCTATCGTGAAGCAACGTGGGATGAAGCTCTCGACTACATTGCCACAAAAATGAAGGCAATTGCTGAAAAACACGGTCCTGAAAGTATGGCTTTGTTCAATCACGGCAGTTCCGGAAAGTATTTTACCCATCTGCTTAACGCCTTTGGCTCAAATAATGTTGCAGCCCCCTCGTTTGCACAATGCCGCGGTCCACGCGATACCGGTTTTGAACTCACGTTCGGAGAATCTGTGAGTAGTCCCGAAGTGACCGATATCCGCGATACCCGATGTCTGATACTGATTGGATCACATATCGGTGAGAACATGCATAACGGGCAGGTTCAGGAGATGTCGGAGGCTATTGACCGCGGTGCAGTAATCATCACCGTTGATCCGCGTTTGTCGACCGCAGCAAGCAAATCTAAATATTGGTTGCCAATAAAACCATCAACAGACCTTGCCCTTTTACTTGCCTGGATTCATGTCCTTATCTATGATGAACTTTACAATAAAGAGTATGTGGCGAAATATGCCGAAGGGTTCGATGAGCTGAAAGTACATGTCCGGAATTATACCCCGGAATGGGCTTATGGAATAACGACTCTTAAACCGGAACTCATCCGTCAGACAGCCAGGGAGATGGCCAACGCTGCGCCTTCAGCAATCATTCATCCGGGGAGGCATACCACCTGGTACGGAGATGATGTGCAGCGGTCGCGCGCAATCGCTATCTTAAATGCCTTATTGGGTACCTGGGGAAACAGGGGTGGCATATTTTTTAAGGAGGGGATTAAAATTCCCGATTTTCCGCACCCACCTTATCCGAAACCCGCATGGTCGTGGCAGGATACACTCAACGGAAGGTATCCCTTTGCCAAGGAAGCAGTTACAAATACGGTTATTGAGGCCTCAATTCCTGGAGAAGGAAAAAACCACGTGATTAAAGGGTGGATTGTTTCAGGGACAAACCTTATCGTTTCGATCCCGTTGAAGGAACAATTAATGAAGGCAATACACTCGCTCGATTTACTGGTTGTTGTGGATACGATGCCGATGGAGATTACGGGTTATGCCGATGTTGTTTTACCGGAATGTACCTATCTCGAGCGGCACGATGATTTACGTGCCACAGCCCATCGCGAACCAACACTCGCCCTTAGGATGCCTGCAGTAGAACCGCTCTATGAAACCAAACCGGCCTGGTGGATTTCGAAGCAGATCGGTCAGCGGCTTGGTCTGGGACCGTATTATAATTATAAAGATTTTAAGGAGGTACTCGACTGGCAGCTCAAACAGGTGGGATCATCACTTAATGAAATGGAGCAGATGGGTTTAAAAAAGTTTGAACGGAAGACTCCGGTATATATCACCCCCGGATCGGACTACAAATTTAAAACTGCAAGCGGGAAAATACAGCTCTATTCACACGAACTCGAAGCAGCAGGCTTTGATCCGATGCCGAAGTTAACCCTTCACCCACAACCTGAAGAGGGATTTTACCGGTTAATCTATGGTCGGGCTCCCATGCATACCTTCAGCCGCACAGCCAACAACCGGAATCTTGGAGCTTTGATGCCGGAAAACGCGGTGTGGATCAACCCTCAGGTTGCCGAACTCTGGGGACTGAAAAAGGATCAATATGTATTTCTCAAGAACCAGGCAGGAGTGGTTTCAAATTTTTCGGTTAAAGTGCGAATCACTGAACGGATCCGGTGGGATTCGGTTTATATCGTTCATGGATTCGGACACCATCATAAACCATTGACATACGCCTTTGGACGCGGGGTTAACGATACCGAATTAATTTCAGATGTAAAAATCGACCCGGTAATGGGAGGCACCGGGATGCGTGGAAATTTTGTCACATTTATTAAAGACGCAGCAAAAAAGGAGGCTAAATCATGAGGTACGGAATGGCTATTGATACCCGAAAATGTGTGGGCTGCAGCGACTGTGTCGTGGCTTGTCAGACAGAAAATAACGTCCCGATTGGATTTTGCCGCGACTGGGTGGTTGAAGTTGTTGATGGCACCTACCCCAATGTAAGTATTGAACTCAGGTCCGAAAGGTGCAACCATTGTGCAAACTCACCTTGCGTAAGATGCTGTCCAACAGGTGCAAGTCATTTCGAAGATGGTGGAATTGTCCTCGTAGAGCATAACAAGTGCATCGGCTGTGGCGCCTGTATTGAGGCATGCCCCTACGATGCCCGTTATTCCCATCCGGATGGTTACGTGGACAAATGCACCTTCTGCATTCACCGGGTACGCGAGGGTAATAATCCGGCCTGCGTAAGTGTGTGCCCCACAAGTTGCATGTATTTCGGGGATCTGGACGATCAGAATTCAAAAATTGTGAATGTACTGAAAAACCGGAAATTCAAGTCACTGGCTCCCGAAGCCGGCACAAAACCTCAGATATTTTACCTGGTTTAAACCTGCAAAAAATAAAAAAAATGAAAGAAGAATTATTTGCTAGCGGGCGAAACATCCCCAATATTGACCCCTATCTGAACATCTGGCACTGGCAGATTCCCATCTACCTCTTCCTGGGCGGAGTAGCCGCCGGCATACTCTTTTTTGCCGGAGTATTTACCATTCTTGGCAAAGAGAATAAGATGTCAGCTACAGTCAAAAAGGCGCCGTTGCTGGTCCCGTTTCTGCTGATTTTTGGATTATTTATGCTTTTCCTCGATCTGAAACATAAGCTTTTTTTCTGGCAGCTCTATACTACAATTCGTCTCGAGTCACCAATGGGATGGGGTGCCTGGGTTTTGATGATCATTACACCAATTTCGATTTTATGGTCGGCAAGTTATGTGAGGGAGGTCTTCCCAAACTGGGATTGGAAATATGATTTTCTGAAAACCTTTGAAGCCTGGCTAATAAAATACAGGTTATGGATTGCCTGGCCTATGGCTGTTTACGCAGTGATTCTGGGAATTTATACGGGGATATTACTTTCCGCATTTAACGCACGCCCGCTTTGGAATACCTCTATTCTGGGTCCACTCTTTTTGGTTTCCGGAATGTCAACAGCGGCAGCGGTAATCATAATGCTGAGCAAAGATCATAAAGAGCGAAAAATCATGGGGCGAATCGACCTGCTTCTGATTGTTATCGAACTCTTTTTTATTGTCCATCTGCTTATGGGGTTTCTGGCCGGATCAGAAGCGCAGATCAATGCGGCCAACCTGTTCCTTGGAGGAAAATTCACCGCTCCGTTCTTTACGTTTGTGGTACTTCTGGGTCTGATTTTCCCTGCTCTACTGGAAATTTTCGAACTCAAAGGATATAAGGTTCCAATTTATATTCCGGCAATCCTTGTATTGCTTGGCGGTCTGATTTTCAGATTTTTGATGGTTGAAGCAGGACAACTAACCCGCTATTTGTATTAAAATATTATGTTATGAAAAAAATAAAAAATGACGGAACGTATTACCTAAATCCCTATCTGGGTGGTGTAATACTTGGAACCTTTCTTTTTCTTGCATTTTACATTCCGGCCGGGGACTTGGAGCCAGTGGAGCCGTTAAAAACAGTGTTGCTGCCGGCGTAAACGTGATCGCACCAGAGCATGTCGCCAAATCCGCCTACTACTCCCAATTTGCCGGAGGAGACAAGCAGCCGATGAGTAACTGGCTCGTCTTCGAAGTTCTGGGAGTTTTGGCAGGTGCATTTCTGTCCGGAATAATTTTCAACCGTTTAAAAATGAAGGTAGAACATTCACCTAAAATCACCTCCCGACGAAGACTCATTTTTGCCCTGGCCGGTGGATTGATTTTCGGATTTGGATCGCAACTGGGACGGGGTTGTACCAGTGGTGCCGCACTTAGCGGAATGGCGGTCCTCTCATTTGGCGGCTACATCACCATGATTGCAATATTCGGTACAGCCTTTTTAGCAGCATGGATCTTTCGTAAAAACTGGATTTAACCATTTCAAGCTATAAAACTATGATTGGATCTATCATATCATCAGGAGTTATTTCCCCGGCATGGGACAACTTCTTTGCCGTAATCCTTGGAATGGGTTTTGGCTTTGCCCTGGAGGCATCAGGTTTTTCTTCTTCCCGAAAGATTATTGGCACCTTCTTTGGTTATGACTTCGTGGTTGTAAAGGTTTTCTTTACCGCTGCAATAGTTGCGTCATTGGGATTGCTTTATTTCAGTTACCTGGGACTTTTAGATTTTTCGACCTTATACATTCAACCCACCTTTCTTACTTCCGCAATAGTAGGCGGTATAATTATGGGAATTGGATTTGCAATGGGCGGCTTTTGCCCTGGTACCAGCCTATGTGCTACTGCAGTTGGCCGTCTTGATGGCCTAGTTTTTTTTGGCGGGATGTTTATCGGTGTCTTTCTGTTTTCTGAAGCTTTCCCCCTTTTCGAAAGTATTTATAACAGTGGTTCGGAAGGGGCAAAAATGGTGAATACAGTCTTTGGCATTTCACCAGAACTGTTTACGTTCTTCCTCGTTTTGGCTGCAATTGGGATGTTCGCAGGTGCAGGTTGGGTTCAGAAGAGAGTAAAAAAGGTTGAATATTAAACTACCCAAATTATGGAACGAAAATATACACTACTTGCTATTTTCTTAATTGTATTGGCTTTGGGATTGGTTATTCTTCCGAAGAAAAATGAACTTAAGGAAACCGATCCAAAGGCTCTGTTGTCTTCAGTGGTTGAAAAATCACGCTATTTAACTGTCGACCAGATTACTCACCGGATCATCGAGAACGATCCCACCTTAATGCTGATCGACCTGCGATCGGCAGATCAGTTCAAAATCTTTTCACTGCCGGGATCACTTAATATCCTCACCGACTCATTGCTTACCAGAGCAAATATGGAACTTTTCAATCAGCCAGGAAAGGATAAAATATTGTATGGAAATGCAGATCTCATGGCCGAAAAAGCCTGGCTTTTGTGTTCCCGATATGCGTTAAACCGAATCTACGTTATGAAAGGGGGGATGAACGAATGGTTCAACACGTTCGTTAAAGAAAAACTCCTTACCGGTACACCGTCTACTTCAGACCTGGATCTGATTAGTTTTAGAAAGGCGGCACGACAGTTTTTAATAGGTTCAGGTGAAACCGGGAATGCCTCTGCCACCACACCCGCTATAGAAAAGGTCCAGGTAATCCGCAAAGCACCAAAAGCTGCGGCCGGCGGTGGTTGTTAAGTTATATAATCAGCGTTAAATATCAAAGATTCAGGACAATTTCCCAGGATAATAGTATTTCATTATGATAATTAGCAGGTGTTTTATAATTTAAACTCAAACACAAATC
>Ga0118677_10004335_pt3 | contig 12036 bp, 8 predicted proteins | sample AliMusrvi5mmetaG_FD_86154 | JGI IMG/M metagenome (GOLD analysis project Ga0118677, IMG submission 86154) | reverse complement strand
ACAACACCGGGAATCCCCATCTCGGCAATTCCGACTGGAGGTGGGTTCCCACCATCAAGCGTTACCTGATTTCTCGACAACGTAATCACTGAGTCAATCGTCAATCGGACTGTTGACCCACTGAGGGCAGGAAAACTAACAGGAAGGACGGTTATCGACCCTTGCGGCCGGCCGACGCCTAAGGGAATGGCCGGTAATTGAACAACGCGATTCACACCACCCGCAGTCACGGTGACAGACGTCGGGACTTCATGGCGGCCATCGGCGATGACTTGAAGATTGAGATGATCAAACGAAAGTGGTCGCGCGGTCGAAAACTCAATCCACTGGCCGATCGGGTTCGTGAAAGCTGACTGCCATGCGGTTGAAGGATTGTTGTCCTGGGCCGACCACGAAGCGGCATTGAGATCTGCAGAGAGTCGGCTGGAGGAATCAGACTGAACGATGGGGACCAATCCGTTGGAATTCGCCGGGAAGGACGTCGACGTCGTCCTTCCGAGGACGACATTCATGAGGCTGTCCGAAACTATTGCTGAGAGTCGACTCTCGCCTTGCAGCGTGAACGTACGGGCCGTTGGCAGCGAGACGATGCGGCGAAGAACGGGTTCGACGTCGCTACGAGCTCCGATGTCGCTCGTTCGCAATCGATGCATCAAGAGATCAAGCGGGTGATTCGCTGACGCAACTCCAATATTGTTCAGAAGATCTGTTGGCATCCGGAGCGAGACCGTCGCTGGGGGGACTCCCCCAATCTTCACTTCAGCAAACCCGACTCCGGCGAGACCAGATAGATAGATTTTTGATCCCGTCACACCGGTCACTGTGATCGAGAGTGTTGAAAATGTTCGCGTTGAAAAACTGACCGCTTGTCCTGGCGGAGTCAATGACGATTGGTTCAGCGGAACTGCTAGCGGATCCTTCCCGTCAAAGCGAAGCGAGACCGATGTAATCGATCGATTTCGCTCACCGCCTTGCGGCTGCAGCAACGTGACGTTGTTGGTAGTAACCGGATGGTCCAAGGTGATTTGCAAGGTCTCATTAGTGGCGAGCTGCAGCGCACCTTCGACCCACGCCGTAGAGGGATTGCCATCAACTGCATTAATCGCCTGGTTTTCAGGTGAGTTATTTATGGGATTTCCATACGACGTTGCTACAACCGATTTCATGCCGCTGAGAACAGCAACGGTCTTCGTGGAGTCATTATTCGTGGGAAATACCGAAAGAAACTGTTCGGAATCATTCGGCTGTAATAGTTTCTCACCGGTGGTTTCGACGAATCCATAGGTTGAATCCAAAGTGCCCCACGTGTCTAAACGCTTTGCATTGGTGTCGGTCACCACCAGCGTGGATCCTTGAGTGTTGACTGATGCTAATTCTTTAGAGGTTGGAAACGAAGCTGAGTAGAGAATCGGCGTGTGCGAAGAGAAGAGGCCAAACGACGCAGCTTCCAAAAGCCCTTCGCCATCGCCGGCTACGATCAACGGGCTTTGCGTTGCTTCGGTTCGGATCTGTGCTCGCGGCGCCTTCACCGGATAGACCGCTAATGAAGGGATCGGAGCTGCATTTTTGGCAAGAGCCAACTGCTCTTCATCATTGATGTTGCCAATTGTTGTTTTTTGAGGAACGGGAGGCCCAAAGAGTTTCGGTCTACCCAGCCCGGGTGGCGTTGGCTGGAGTTGGTTCCAGATCGTGATTCCCCGCACACCCGTATAGCGCTCGTACTGGAGATCGCCTTGAAAGAGAAGGTCACCGACACTCATCAAACTTGCCATCGGCGCTATCGACGAAGGGTCAAGGGTGCCATCTTGGATTGATTCATCGACTGCTCGTAACAGATTGACACTGCCAGGTTCCCCTACTGGTACCGACCCTCGAGCAACCCAACCACGAGTCAAAAGACCAGGCCAGATCTGATCCATCGAAACACCCCAGCGGTAATAGCCAAAGTCAACACCGGGAACTCCGAGAACGCGCGTAGAAGGTGATGACGCATTCAAATAGTTCGCTGCGTTCGTTACGTACTTCGGGAGCGGAGTTTGGTAAGCCAAATTCGATGCAACGATGTCGCCAGCAAACAATGGGGCCATGTTGACCAAGATCATGAGGATAATGACGACGACAGCCCCGATGCCTATCCAAAATCGGGTTGCAAGAACAGCAGAGAGTCCTGCCCCAAGCAAAAGGGCTAACCCCAAAATCAGGAGGGGAAGCACTCGATTCGAGGATCGCATTGCTAAACCGATCGTCGTTTGATCGACGACTTTTAAAAACGCGCCAAATGGGGTCGGCAAGGCGATGGGAAAGGCGCTAGAGGCCGAGATCATTCCAACCGCTATCAGGATGATGGCGAAGGCTCGATAGCGCCAGCGAATGAAAAACCCGGCGGCTAACGCCAATGTGGGTATCGCAAAACTGATCAAAATTGGGAAAACGTGGGCAATGTACTGCGACGCTGCAAGTACCCAAGGTTGGATGCGGTCCCAGCCGTAGAAGTACCAGTATCCCAATCCTCGAATGACTTCAGATGGCGATGAGGTCAGCAGGACCGTCGGGATGGTTTCGGTAAAGCGTAAGACATTGAGTCCATAGGCCGCTTCAGCCCACAGCCCCGACATCCACCACACGGACACCACAAAACTGAGAAGGCCAATCTTCCATGCAGCCCCCCAGATCTGTTTCCATGTCGCTTCTTTTAGCACCCCGACATAGATCAGCCACACAATGGGCCCAAATCCCGTAAAGAGAATTGCCGTGGCGTTGATACCACCGACTGCAGCGACAACTAAGGCAAAAAGCGCTGGATAGCGCCACCCTCCTCTCCGCGCCGCCAAAACGGTGAAAGCAATCATCCATCCAAAACCGGCCCATGGCATCAGCAAAACCGACGCACGACCCATGTAGTCGAGGACGAACGGCGAGAGCATGTACAACATGGCTCCGGTTAACCGCCCCAATGAGCTCAGTCCAAGGATGCGGCCGAGGTACAAAACCCCGGCTCCCGCCAGGACAAACAGGGCGCTCATCCAAATTCGCTGGCCGAGCCACATAGGAACGTGAAGTTTTTCTATGAGCCAGAAGTACGGGCCCATCGGAAAGAGATAACCCATATTTTCGTGGGTAACCGTCCCCATGTTGACGTCGGGATTCCACATCGACTGCGCGCTGCGGAGCAAGCGCCCTGGGTCGAGATAGAGGTAGACCTTGGTGTCGGCAGAGATCCATCCTGGACGTGTGGCCACCATTGCTGGAAGTACCGCCAACGTCAGAATGGCCCACGACCACCATTCTTTCCATCGCTCTTCTGACGAGGGAGTGATTTGCGCCGGGGCGAGGTCAGCCGCGGTCATGGCCTTGCCTCTTCCAACTCAGCGCATGCAACATCACTTGACCGATTCTCCCCTAGTCCCCCCAGCCGCGTCGTCCAAGCGGCCGCCTCTCAGCGTAGTTCTTGGCCTCTCGCTTCTCGATTCTCGTGCGAACCTTCCCTCGAGGACTGAGAACCATGGGGAGTCGTGCCCCTTTTGGGCCGCATGACCAACCCTTCATCACCGTTAGATTTGAGTACTTCGGGTTTCCGATATCAATTCCTTCAGAAAGGTTCATTCCGCCATGGCAAATCCCAGGCTCCAAATCATCGTCTGCAGCACGCGCCCTGGTCGCGTCGGGCACGCCATCGGTCAATGGATGGAATCGGTTGCAAAGCTCGACGGGCAGTTCGACGTTGAGCTCGTTGACCTCGCTGAGCTCAATCTCCCGATTTTTGACGAAGCGACGCATCCCATTATGGGGGACTATGCACATGACCACACCAAAAAGTGGAGTGCCATTGTGAGTCGAGCCGACGCATTTATTTGGGTCACCCCTGAGTACAACCACAGCTTCAATGCAGCAACAAAAAATGCGATTGACTACCTTCACAACGAGTGGCGACACAAGCCTTCAGGCTTCGTCAGCTACGGCGGGATTTCGGCTGGAACGCGTGCGGTTCAGCAACTCAAGCCAATTTTCAGTGCCTTAAAGATGGTCCCCGTTACCGAAGCCGTAGCGATTCCGTTAGCCAACTACCCACTTGTTGATGGCAAATTTGTCGGTGACCCTGGCCTCGACGGCTCTGCGGTCAATATGTTGAATGAAATCAACCGGTGGTACCTCCAATTAAAGGAGTTGCGAAGCGCGTAAGGGCTCCGTCGCGAACAAATGAAATCACCTAGTGTGGCGTTCATGACTCACAGTGAAACGATAGAAATCTCCGTCGCTCCCGAAGTTGCCTTTGACGCCATTTCTGATCTTCCCTCCATGGGTACATACTCACCGGAAAATACAGGTGGTACTTGGAAAAGGGGTGTCACAGGTCCTCGGGACGGTGCACGGTTCAAAGGAACCAATGCCCAGGGGAGTCAGCAGTGGACAACGACTGCCAAAATCACAACGTTCGAGCGCCCTGGGTGTTTTGCCTTTCGTGTCACGCTCGCAGGTGTTGCAATCTCTGATTGGGAGTTCTGTATTGAAGCAACGGACGACGGTTGCCGGGTAACGGAACAGTGGACCGATCGAAGAAATTCACTGACAAAGAAGTTCGCGAAAGTCGAAGGAGTCGACGACCGTGCGGCCTATACCCTCACGTCGATGCGCACCACCCTTGAAAACCTCAAGACGGCCCTTGAAGGCACGAAGGCGTAACGGAGAAAGTCCATGATCACCCGAGAGAACAAAGCTCGAGTCAATGAATTCTGGGAGACGCTCTATCGACGAGACCTTGATCACCTATCGACATTTTTTACGCCAGCGGCTACCTACACTGATGTAGCCACTCCTGCCGACGACCTTGCAGTCGGACCTGAGCAAATTGTCGCAAGGCTCGGTTTGGGGATCAAAAAACTGGAGAAATACACGCACACGCCGATTCTCATGGTCGGTGAAGGCGACACCGTCGTGACAGAGCACATTGAGAACTGGGGTTGGCACACGGGAGAAACGGTCTCCTTCGGTTTTGTGTCGATCCATGAACTCATCGACGGCCAAATTGATCGATGGACCGACTACTGGGATCTCCAGACTCTTTTGAATTCAGCGCCAGGTTGGTGGATCGAAGAGATTGCCAGTGGGTACCTCTAAATCATCAGCCTAGAGTTCGGTGATTGTTTTCGTCGATTTCACCTATCGCCGTAGTCCAAAAAACCAATCAGGCTTCATACTCCGGTACGCTCAACGTACCAACAAAAGTGCGGAACGACGTCGCAACGGATTCTGCAAACGTCACCGAGCAACTGGTCAGCGTTGTGAAAAACAGGAGGGGCTCCTATGGAAGTAACCACAACAAAGAATGAAAAAGAGAACTCGTTCAGTAAGTTTCTTTTCCACCACGAGATTGACGCATACCCGCAAGGCCCCCGGCGCATTGGGTACCTCGCCCTCGCAGTACTCGCAACGATCACGCTGTATTACACCTATTACACACAAACAGGGGTTACGCCTCAGCTCCTGCAGTCATTCCACATGTCGTTCGCGTACTACGTCGGTATTGTGGTGGTCTCCAATGCACTCGGAGCATTCGCGTCGCTCCCCGCTTCACGAACCGACCGCTTCGGACGATCAAATGTAGTGATCTACGGGCTCCTGATTGTGGGCTTGATCGTTTCGTTTGGTGTGACAAACGCACATTCGGCTTTGACGTTCGGTATTGCAATTTCTGCAATGGGCATTGTTGAAGGGGCGGTGCTGGTCGCCACCCCTGCATTAATTCGTGACTTCAGTCCCCAAGTTGGACGAGCGAGCGCTATGGGTTTTTGGACTGTCGGTCCCGTGGCGGGGAGTTTGATCGTTTCGATCGTGGCTGCGCACACTCTCAGCCACTTCAACACATGGCAAAGTCAGTTCTGGATCTCAGGAATCACCTCGCTTGTTGTGTTCTTGATCTGTCTCGTTCTCTTGAAGGATCTCTCCCCGGCAGTCCGAGATCAAGTCACGGCCTCCGAACAGGAACGGATCTTGGTCAATGCGCGGGCCCAGGGCCTGTCCGAGGAGACTATCCACGCCGAAATAGCTCGTCCTTGGAAGCAAATCCTCTCGTGGCGTCTTCTGGGCTCATCACTGGGAATCTCACTGTTCCTCTTGATCTATTACATCGCAGCATCGTTTTTCACTATTTACTATGTCGTCACGTTTGCCCATCCAAATGGGTTGCCATTCACCACAACGGATGCCAACAGCCTGAATCAATGGTTCTGGGGTGCTGACATCGTGAGCTTGATCTTCGTTGGTTGGCTCTCGGACCGCCTCCGCGTTCGAAAGCCCTTTATGGTTGTCGGCACCGTTCTCTCCATTATTTTCACGATTATTTTCCTCACCAGGGCAACGCAACCCCATACGTCATTCACGACCCTTGCGATCCTCGGTGTTCTCATCGCTTTTTCCCTTTCCGTCACGTATGCCCCGTGGATGGCGGGCTACACAGAAACGGTCGAAGCTCGTAATCCAGCGCTCGTCGGTACTGGACTTGCGCTCTGGGGATGGGTCCTCCGGATCGTCGTGGCGGTTTCCTTTATCTTTTTACCAATCGTCATCCCGTCGGTTTCACCGATTGTGAATAACACCGCTCTCGTGACGAGTCAGATTCCAAACTGCATAGTGGCTCCAGCGACCGCTACCGAGCCAGCTATTGCTGGACCAGCCGTACCAGCTGGTACGAGTGCCAGTACTTTTTCTGTTGAACACGCCGACTCAGTTTCCTTCGCGCAACAGAACAGCGCCTTGCTTCAAAAAGTTTCTGCCAATTATCGCGTCGTGGCCGCTGCCAGCGCACCAAATGCATCGCTAGCGGACCTTGGAAAGGCCCTTGCTGTCCTCGGGCCAAAAGATGCCGCTCAGTTGGTGGCTCTCAAAAGCCAGTTCCAAACACTCGTCGTGCCCTATGCCTGTCAATTGAACTACCTAGCGGCGCATCAAGGAGAACTCTTGGCGGTCACGACCGCACAGAAGCAGTCTCCACAACAATGGCAGCGATGGTTCTGGATTGACGTCGCAGGAATGGTCTTGTTTCTCCCCACGATCTTCTTGACAAAGGGACCATGGAGTCCAAAGAAAGCTCGTAAAGAATTTGAGGATCGAGAGATGGAACTCGCAGCAGCAATTGCCGAGCTCCCTCCGACAAAATAATTATCGCCGCAAGATTCGAATACCGATCCCGGTGAGAATTATTGCGAGCAGGAGCAAGAGGACTGAAACGATTATCGGAATAACTGATGGAGAAGATGCACCAAGTGCTTGTTCCGTCTCAATCGTTGTCGGCTGTTGGGGATCTACTACTGCGGCAATAACTGTTCCTGGAGCGCGGAACGTTGTCAGCCCAGTGACGACTTGATCGTAGTGCGCTCCTTGGACTGCATACGACGCATGACATGTGAACCCCGCCCCCGTGCTTCCGCTTCCCCCGAGATTCCCGATGCAGAGGGTCACGGTCGCGTCGACGTGAATGCCGCGTACTTTCAACCGATGGCTTGTTGCGTTGGCGTTAAGAAAACTTATAACAACAATCACCGCGAGCGCGAAGGAAGCAATCCCAGTACCGATCGCTATCCATGGTCCGGCGCGCCGGAGGTCTCCCCCGACGGGAGCCCCGCGTAGAGATGCCACGGCCTCATTCCGACTCTTTGGATCTGAACTCGTAGCTTGCTGTTCGTCGTGGGTCATTGCCTACTTCCGTAAGGACTCTTGGCAAACACTAGTGAATCATTGGCAACCGATGTCACCGTATGGCTAGCCGCGCTTTGTCGCCCGATAGAACTTTTTGCCGTTCTCTTAGTATTCTGAGTTGATGCGCTACTCCCCACGACCAGTTGGATTAGTGGTTTTGGCACTGAGCTTCGTCAGTATCGTGGCCGCACCAATTACTTCTGGAGCTGCGACGGAGCCTGCAGTGATGCCACCAGGGACCCCCACTGCAACGGCGTTTTTGGGTGTGCGAACGGTTGGGCCACTGTTCGCTCCCGGGAGTACCACCCACACGTGCACGGCAAGTGTGGTGTCGAGTCCCTCACGAAACCTTCTGATCACTGCTGCCCACTGCCTGACGGGTTCGGCAGCTGGAGTGACGTTCGCTCCGGACTTTCACGATGGCATCACTCCTTTTGGCACTTGGACCGTCACGAAAGCCTATGTTGCGCCGGCCTGGAGTACCGGCGTCAACCCTGCGCGCGACGTCGCATTTCTTGTGGTTGCCCCCAAGGTGATTAATGGACATACAACACAGATCCAAGCCCTGACCGGAGGCAATACCCTGGCCAAATTGCCGAAAGTGGGAACAATGATTACGGTACCCGCCTATCCCATTGGAACGTCTGCGAATCCCATCACTTGTTCAGCACCGATCTACGAACAAAACGGGATACCTGCATTCAACTGCAACCCGTACGTCGCAGGTACCAGTGGCGCACCATGGATTGTCAAGACTGCACAGGGATCAAGCGTGGTCGGCGTCATCGGAGGCCCAAGTCAAGGGGGTTGCTATCCCTGGACTTCATACTCTTCCGCCTTTGGATCAGCGACGTTCAAGACGTACACCCTTGCAACCGCTGGAGCGCCTCCATCGGTCTTACCCTCACCAGGCAGCGATGGTTGCACCACAGGCCTCTAATGTTTTCAACTCATCGAGGGTGATCGTTTGGGCAACTATTCGCTGACTGTGTGAAGACATCAGCGTTCGTCCAATTGCCGTTCGCCCAAGTCGCAGACGCTGGATTCGTGGCAAAGGCAATCGTCATGTCACGCGTCAGCGCCGTGGCCCATCGGTCCACACCAGGGATACAGAGATGCACGCCGTCCAATCGCCTGACCCGCAGCCACTGTTGTTTTTTTGCCAACGGTTGGTCGGGTGGTGGTAACCACGCCGAAAACTGGTTGTTCCGCTCCACTGATGGAGCGATCGGGAAGAACATTGCCTGGCCGGGTACGTCTCTGGCGAGTTTGAAGGCTGCCGCCTGCCAGGCTGCTTCGCCCGCCGCTCGAGTTGCTCGTTGGGCAGAAGTCTGGCCGCTCCCGGGAGGACCAACTTTTGGAAAGCCAAGGAGAACTACCCCATCAGCGCCCGCAGCCCGAGAAATTTGCACAAGTTCACGAAGGGTTGCTTGGTATTGCGCTGGCTTGATGAGGGCCACGTTGTCATCCCAACTCCAGGTTCCGAGCATGATCTGGCAATGGCCGGCAACCACGGCATCATTGATTTCCTTTTGCCAACCCGGAATTGTGCTGGTGCCCCAGCCTTGAAAACTAAAATTCTGTACGACAACTTCATTCGTTGACTCAAGTGCCGCAGTGAGCCCAGGTGCCGAGAGAAAGACCATGGAATCACCGAAGAGGCAGACCCGGAGCGGATTACTCGCAGAAAGAGGTGGGCCGCTCAGGCTGATGCGTGTTTGGCCTTGGAGTCCCCCGACGCCAGGAAGTGTGACTGGTGCCTTGAAATGATGGACCGTACTTTGCGGTGGCGAGACCAACCTCGGTGATGTTCCAGCGAAAATGAATGCGACGGTCACGCCAATAGCGGCCAGAATTCCCACCACCTTGACGGCTGGTTTGAAGTGACCATACCGATAGGGCTTTTCAATGAGGTAATAACTCAAGGTCGTGAAGACGGCGATGAGCGCAATGCGGATGAACTCAAGAGAAAAGCCCGACACGTGCAGAGTTGCCGGATTCATGAAGACGATAATTGGCCAATGCCAAAGATAAATGCCATAACTAACGATTCCAATTGCGGCGAGCGGCTTCAGGGAAAGCGCTTTCGCTAAGGATTGCTCTGGCTCAAATACGGATGAGGCGATCACTACGGCTGCGACCACCGCGCAGAAGAGAAAGCCTCCTCGATACATAAACGAACGCGGCATGCCCAGCGAATCACCAGCTCCCACCCACGCCACAGCGAGCACTACAACCCCAGGCCAGCCAGCCAGCCGAAGGCTCCTTCGCTGGCGTTCCGTTGGCTCCCAGTGCGTTGTGAGGAACGCCAGACCTGCTCCTACCAGGAGATCAAAAGCCCTGGTGTCGGTTCCGTAATAGACCCGACTCGGATCGACTGCTGGATTAAAGAGCCACGCCATCTCAATTGCTGAAGCGAGTGCACCAATGGCCGCGACCCAAATACCCACGCGCCGCCAGCGTGCATTCCGTACGCTCATGATTGCCATCACGGCTAGTGGCCAGAAGATGTAGAACTGTTCTTCAATGGCGAGGCTCCATGTAGGAATCAGCGGCGACGGCGTTGAAAACTGTGCAAAATAGCTCTGCGCGGTGACAATGAGATGCCAGTTCGCCACATAGAGAAGTGTCGCAATACCATCACCGCGAAGTGCCTGAAGGTCGAGAGACGCTACCGTCAGGTTCCCCAGGCGACCCGCAACGATGATGTAGATCATGAGTGCTAGCAAGGAGGCAAACAACGCGGGAAGGAGCCGCCGATTACGCCGAGCCCAGAAAGACTTGATTCCAATCGTTCCATTCCGGTTCCGCTCCCGAATCAGGAGCGTGGTGATCAAAAATCCTGAAATCACAAAAAAAAGATCAACGCCTAGAAAACCCCCCTTGAGCCACGGAGCACCAAGGTGGTAGAGAACGACCGCAATAACCGCAAGTGCCCGGAGGCCGTTTAAACCAACAAGGACCGTTCGGCGAGCCGGCGCTGGTGTTGCCAAATCGGTTGGGAACATCCCCTCACTCTTCCACTAGAACTCTTGCTCTGGGTGTCTAGGTTCTCTGTAAGGCCGAATTCGCCCTAGGAAAGGATTGCTAGCGCTTCAGAGAGTAGGTTCGGCCCCATGCCATCAATCACCCTGTCCCATATTGGAATCTGCGTCAGCGACTTGGATCGTTCTCTCCGCTTCTACACCGAAGGCCTTGGCTACGAAGTAGCCCAAGGATTCGATGTGGGTGACGCGTTCGCTCCCACTCTTGAAGTCCAAAGTGGCGTCATGGTGCGTTCTCAAATGATCGTCAAAGATGCGTCCATGATCGAACTGCTTGGCTGGAGCTCTCCAACTGCTCACGGGAAACCATCGCAGACTAGGAATCAATTAGGGATGACGCACCTTTCGTTTGTAGTCACTGACTTATCAGCTGTCGAAGCAAAACTGGTTGAACTGGGCGGAAACGTCATCGAGTCAACGAGGACCCTTATTCCTATGGGCGATTCGATGCTCAAACTGCTCTTTCTTGCTGATCCCGATGGCACGAGAGTCGAATTGATGGAGACAACGAACCATGCAAGCTGAATGAACAATTTCGATCGCAATCTCTGCTGGCAGGCTCCTTCTTAAAGCGTTCGAACTCTCCCCAACACTGCTCATGGCAACATCAAGCCGATTGCATCTCGTTACTCCACAACGTTAAGGCTGTCCCAATCCACGCGCACACCTGAACCGTTTCTTAATCGACAAGTCCTACCGTGTGGTAACGAGCGCCACAGATTCCTGATACGGACGTTGTTCGGCTCAGCAGCGTCGTCGTGGTCGTCTCGAAATCAAGAGGGTCGCAGAACCCATGGCAATGGCTGCGAGACCAACCCAAAATGCAGCCCCGAAATTCAATCCCGTAGACGCAAGCGATCCAGCCGTCGTTACAGTTGGCTGAAGCGTGGTGGTGGTCGGCGCCGTCGTGGGGGTATCTTGACCGCTATACGTTCCCGTTTCGATTTGGCCAGCGTCGCCTACGGTCACAATGATTCCAGGAGCAATTGCTGACCATCGCCCATTGGTCAAATCATTGGCGCCGGGCTCGAGTGTCCACGACACACCGTCCGTTGAGACCATGACGACTGGCGACGAATACGCGCCATAGTGATCAGCTTCCGCAACGAAAAGACCATCGCCGTAGCTCACCTGATTCCAGTCGATGCCTTCTCCACCGGTTTGTGGAGTCCACGTGGTGCCATCCGAAGAGGTGGCTACGACCGGGCTCGTCGTGTCTGACCCTGAGGGTGGGTTGGCCACAATAACGGCGGTTCCATTCCCAGCCGCAGCTCCGTAACCGTAGATCGGGGCAGTGGCT
>Ga0118677_10001415_pt2 | contig 12037 bp, 13 predicted proteins | sample AliMusrvi5mmetaG_FD_86154 | JGI IMG/M metagenome (GOLD analysis project Ga0118677, IMG submission 86154) | reverse complement strand
CCCCAACAGCCCCCTGCCCCTAAATCCCGCCCTTCCTAACCAACAGCGCTACTAACAAACCAGATGAATGCCTCAACCTCACTTTTCTCCCTGCTTTTCGTGGTCTTTCTACAAAGTGCCGCCCACGCCTTTTACGACCCTACACAAGGACGCTGGTGCTCGCGCGATCCGATTGGAGAGCAGGGCGGAGCGAATTTGTATGGGTTTGTCGGGAATGATGGAGTAGACAGATTGGATAACTTGGGAAAGGAACCAACCATTACTATTCCAGGGCCGTTTGATTTGCATAGCATCCCGCCGAACATTTTTGGTGTGCCTTCTTCGAGTATTGATGATCTCGATACGTGGGCCGGCAACTGTGGTAATTTCTCTTGGACCACCCGCTGGCAACTGGATAAGCCAACAAATATCGGTGGGATAATAGTTCAACATGTCGTAGAGACAGGGAAAATTTGGGACTGCCACGGAAATGATATCACTCCTAATGATTTGGCGGACAATTTTCGCGAGGTATGGAAGGTAGACAAGGGTCAATCTTTAACTGAGTTTGGAGTAAGTCGCGCGCGACATCGCACCACCAAACAACTCGATAAGGCCCATGATGATAACTGGTCTGAAGAGGACAAAGATAGAAAATTAGGAAAATGCACGAAAGGTTATGTCGTAGTGATTGCTTCTGGGACTTTTCATGAGGGAGGGGCACAACCGATTGATTTCCAGGTTGGAAATCAGATGGGCCGGTCGTTACCATTTACAAAGCTTTCTCCCGAACAAGATACTCCCCAAATTGGCGGGTTCCCGAGTAATACTGTGCAACGAGAGCTCATTGTGACTTGGGATTGCTGTGGTACGGACGGGAAAGGTAAAACCTCGAAGTCCAAATTCGCGCTGAAAACATACTAAATATAGCTATGCCACGGCTCCTTGAAAATCTCGTTCTGTGTGTCTTCATTGCATTGATTTATGCAAGTGGAGCGCATGGTTCCGACGTTTCAGATGAGGAGATTTCGGCAATGGTGGATAAAGCGATCGTTGATCAGGACGTGGGATTAATTAAAGATTGGGCCGATACCCAAGGCGCCTTGCTGAACACCGGAAGATGGACACAATTGCTTGAAACCAATCGTAGCACGAACACAAAGAGAAGTGAGGTTGTTTTTGTGGCATACGCCAGATCATGCCTTTTCTCTCCGCGAGGAGTAGCGCGTCTTATCAACGATGTGGCTCTGAGAAATCGACTATTTGGAGGTCTGCGAATATTTGATGCGACTCACGCCTCGCTCAGGCCTCCGAATATCGGCAAGCGATACCTGGCTGGCGGTGGCAAGATCGTTGGAATTTCGCTACGTGATTCCAAGACTACTCCATCAGCTGTGTTGTATGTAGGAATTGGAATAGAAAAATACCAAATTGGCAATTCAGTGAAGATTGAAGATATTGAGTATGTTGATACTGAGTTTTCGGATTTCGTGATCGGGGCATCAAGAACAAAATGATGTTTATGAGTGTGCCATCACGATACTCTTGGCTACAGAGGTGGTCTCGAATCACACCACCAATTGAATCCTCACACCCCCCCCTCGCGTAAAGAGAAAGAATGGGCTGGCTGGCGATTCTTCGCGAGCAACTCCCGTATGCTCGCGGCAGATGCCCAGGAAGCGAACCGAAGTCCGCGAATTTCGCGCTTGGCCGCTGGCGCAAGTCGCCTAACTCGGGGGCGGAGTCCGCCGCTTTAACCGAAGATGCGGGGGGGGGGCCAACCAGGCCCTGTCCTCCGCGCGCCATGATCGAAGCCAACAACGACACCAAACACCTCTCTCACAATGCAATCCATATATATGCCGGCGCGGGTATTGGCCATGACTATATTCGCAGCGGCTTCCTCGACAGCGTTACTTGCGCAGGTCGAAGATAGCGTTAGATACATGCACTTGCGTGACGACAAGGGAACTCCACTTTGCGAACGCATCCTCGGTTTTAGGGACTATGATTACAGGAAAGATAAGGCAGACGGGATAAGGGTGGTCATTACAGGCTGCATACAGAACCCAGGCATTTACATTTTGGATGAAAAAGCCGATCTAGAGGCAATGCTTCAGCGAGCACGTCCAATCACACTGAAAACACACCCGGTCCGCTCCTATTTGGAAGGCGTTCAGATCTTCCGAAGAGGCCTGAAAATGTCAAAGGTCGATGCCACAGTCAAAATAGGACAAGTGTTCGAGTTGAGGGATGGTGATGTGATAAATATCCTGGCATTCACCTTATGAAATCAACCCATTCGAATCAACGAACTACGCCTCAACCAATAGCAATTGCCAAACCCACCAAACGTCGCCGGCACGTCAAAACAGCCCAACCACAACAGCCCGCCGCCCCTAAATCCCGCTCTTCCTAACCAACAACGCTACTAACAAACCAGATGCATGCATTAACCTCACTCCTCGCCCTGCTTTTCGTGGTCATTCTACAAACCACCGCCCACGCCTTCTACGACCCTGCACAGGGGCGGTGGTGCTCGCGCGATCCGATCGCAGAGCAGGGCGGGGCGAATCTGTATGGCTTTGTCGCGAATGATGGGGTGGATAGAATCGATGTCCTAGGTCGCGAGCCTCAATCGTTGGCTCCAGATCCTGGCATTCCTGAAGCGACCAAGATCGTCCACCAAGACGGCGAGACTGTCTCAATAAACGGCGCAGGCAAGAAGGCAGCATGGGGGAACGACAGAAAGACCAATTGTCTATCATATGCCTGCCAGATGCCTCAGCTCACGGAACTCCAACCCTATGCCGAATCAACAACACGGGAAATCGTTGAAGCACTTGGATTCACGTGTAAGAAGAATGTGTCGGCCGGTGATTGCTGCAAACACTGCAAATGCCAAACGTTTGCGATGGTCTATATTCTCATCCACAAGGGATGGGAGGACGACGCCAATAAAGGAATTCGAGATTACTTCGACAAGGTGCAAAAGGAAACAAATAAGGATCTATTTGACCTTCCGATTCAGCAGTATCAGAAGTATTTGGATTTTCATGGCATGAGGGGACGTTCTGATGGGACGACGTGCCACTATGACATGGTCGGAAAGCGCCTGGACAAGAGCGACATCTTTGACGAGAACGAACCGAATGGTCACCGAGTTTGGCCCAAGTCGGGAGAAGCGGTGCCGGGCGACGATTATATACCAGCGGGACGATTGCTTGAGAAATGGTGCTGCTGTAGAGAAAGATGAAATTCATGATTACATTTAGCTTCCTGTGCGCGAGTCTGGTAGCGGGCCATGAAGCTCGCATCAAATCAGACGAAATGAGAAGCATTTTGAAGTTATGCCCCGCTTTCTCCCAAATGGAGGGTTCAAGGATCGACCGCTTGCTAGATATTTTGGATTTGGGCGAATTGCCGGACGGCTCGATCTATCTTGTCACTGAAAATGCCAATCGGATGGCGTTGTGGTATCGCCCAATGAACGGCAGCTGGGAATGCGAAAAAGATAATGTTCTCATAAAGAAAGTTGAAGGAGGCATGCGGGGGATGTTGCCAGTTCGGTACGTTGGCCGTGGAAGGTTCTTAATTGCTGAAACTTCGGAAAGCAAGGGTCCTGACTTCAAATGCAAAACCATTCTTATTGGCCAGAAACGCGTGATTGCGACCTCCGACGGTTATGCATATAAATCGGTTCCATACATTCTAGTTCCAGCGAACTGGTTCAAGTTATATGAAATCGAGAAAACGGAGGAAGACCGGTTTTTTGAAAAGTGATTGAAGGGCACCGCGGGAAGCAGCACCGCAACCTCCATAGGCATGAGGACGCAGGACGACATTGTTCAGATCAGAGTTTGCCAAGGTGCTGGCTCGGGATTTGCACCGATCAAGCCCGCGCTGGTGTGGGTCGGAACCAGGGCTTTCATGGCCGATGGTGGGTGATCTGCCGTAAAAGGTCCGCGAATTTCATGCTTGGCCGCTGGCGCAAACCGCCTAGATTGGGGGCGGAACCCGCCGTGTCATCCGGAGATGCGGGAGACCAGCCAGGCCCAGTCCTCCGCGCGCCATGATCGAAGCCAAGAACCTCACCAAACAATTCGCCCGCCACGAGGCGGTGCGCGACATTACCTTTTCGGTGGCACGCGGCGAGGTGGTCGGTTTCCTCGGGCCCAACGGGGCGGGCAAGACCACCACGCTGCGAATGCTCACCGGCTACCTGCCGCCCACCTCCGGCAGCGCGCGGGTGGCCGGCTTCGATATCTTCCGCCAATCGCTGGAAGCCCGCCGCCGCATCGGCTACATGCCGGAAAACGTCCCGCTCTACGGCGAAATGCGGGTGCGCGAGTACCTGAAATTCCGCGCCCAGCTCAAGGGCCTTGGCAAGCATGACACGCGCCGCCGGGTGGCCGAGGTGATCGACACCTGCGGGCTGGAAAGCGTGCGGCGCAAAATGATCAAGACCCTGTCAAAAGGCTACCGCCAGCGGGTGGGCTTGGCGGATGCGCTGGTGCACGATCCGGAGTTGCTCATCCTCGACGAGCCGACCAACGGATTGGATCCCAATCAAATCCGCCAGATCCGCGAACTCATCCGCCAGCTCGGACAATCCCACACCCTGCTCATTTCCACCCACATCCTTCCCGAAGTGGAAATGACCTGCAACCGCGTCATCATCATCGACAACGGGAAAATCCGCGCCGCCGACACCCCGGCCAACCTGATCGGCCAAATGCGCACGGCCGGCCGGCTGCAAGTGGAAATCCAATCCGCCCCGGACGTGGTCGCCGCCGCGCTCAACCGCCTCGACGGAGTGAAAAAAGTCACCCCAGAAGGCATGGACGACGAGTGGACACGCTACGTCGTGTGGGTCGATTCGGGCACCGACGCCCGCGAGGCCATCGCCCAATTGGCGGCCCAATACGGCTGGCCGCTGCGTTCGCTGTTCCGCCACGAGGCGACGCTGGAAGATGTGTTTGTCGAGCTGACCCGGCCGGATTGACTTGAGGATCAATGCTTGCGGCGGGTCGCCGGCTGTGGCAGTTTTTGTCCCCATGGCCGACAAAACGTTGTTTGAAAGAATCTGTGACAAGGAAATCCCGGCGACGGTGGTTTACGAGGATGATCGCTGCGTGGCGTTTCGCGATATCTCGCCACAGGCACCGCTGCACATTCTCATCGTGCCGCGTAAGCCGATCCCGCGGCTGGCCCTTGCCACGGCTGACGATGCGGCCTTGCTCGGCCACTTGCTGCTCACCGCCGCCACCCTCGCCCGCAGCGAGGGCGTCGCCGAGTCCGGCTTTCGTGTGGTGCTCAACAACGGCCCGCATGGCGGCGAGGCCGTGCCGCACCTGCACGTCCATCTGCTCGCCGGCCGCCAACTGCAATGGCCGCCGGGTTAGCCCGCGTGGCACCGCATTTTGTGTCATAGAACGCCCCAAACCTTTATTCTCCCGAATGCTGAACCGCCTGCTTGCCTGCCTTGCCACCGTTTGGCTTGTTGCCTGCGCCGGGCCACCAATCGCCGGCACTCCGCGGGTCAGGCAGGCAGTGCTGGTGCATGGATTTGCAGAAACCGGCTCGTCATTCAACATGCTGAAGGAGCGGCTCGAAAAACGCGGGATCGCCTGCTACGTCGCCCACCTCAGGCCCAGCGATGGGCGCGGCGGGCTGGAAGCCATCGCGGGGCGGCTCAAGCAGGACATCGACCGGGAATTGGGCCCGGACACGCGGATTGCGGTGATTTCCTTCAGCATGGGCGGAATGGTGTCGCGCTATTACCTACAGAATCTCGACGGGGCGAAACGCTGCGATCTGTTCATCACCATTGCTTCGCCCCATCACGGCACCAAGGCCGCCTGGCTCTATCCGTCCAAAGGCGCCGCCCAAATGCGCCCAGGCAGCCAGTTCATTGCCGACCTCGACAAGACGGAAGACCATCTGGGGAAAATCCCCGTCGTTTCGTACCGCACCCCGATGGATATGGTGATCATCCCGCCATCCAGTTCGATCTGGGACCGTGCCGAAAATCTCGAGTTCCGCGTCGCGTTCCACCCGCTGATGCTCACCTCCAACGACGTGCTCTCGGATATCGAGCGCCATTTGATGCTGCCACCCAACTCACCTGCCACCTATGACGCGGGCTTGGCGAGCAGTTCCACCTTCACCGCTGCCACGCCGCGGGCGGCAAAGCCGAGTCGCTCGGCCACCCCGACAGTCACATCGATGATCCGGCCGCGAATGTAGGGACCCCGATCGGTGATGGTGACCACCTCGGCCTTGCCGTTGTTCATGTTGGTCACCCGCACCGTGCTGCCCATCGGCAGCGTCTTGTGGGCCGCGGTGGCGGCGGAGTTGTCCAACTGCTGGCCGCTGGCGGTACGCTTGCCGTAGTTGGTTTTGACCGAATACCAAGACGCATTCCCATTTTGGACGGACTGCACCGGCCAGAAATCTGGAAACTTGGGGTCGGTTTTCACGGTCGCGCTGCCGGGGGCTGCGCAACTGGGAAGGATGATGGGGAGTATGCCGCCGGCGATTGCCAGGGCCACGGATTTCAGGTTCCGGGTCAGGTTCATCGTTGAGGTGGCCCTTGCGGGCGGCCCTGCATATGGGCCTCAACGGCCAGATGCAAGAAAAATCTACCACCGCGCCTCAGCGGCAATTTGCCCTTTCTATAAGGGTTACAGGCGATCTTTTTAAGAAATTTTAACAAAAATCCGCGATTTTTTTCGCTTTTCCCCCTGGATTCCCCCCCCGAGGGCTGCGGGCGCGGCGGTCCCGCTCCGCCGGCCCGGCGAGCGGCTTCCAATCATGAAAGGAGTTTCCTTGAGTCATGATCGGTGCCGGCCGGCTTATGAATCTCCTTGGCCGCGTGGGGGTTGCGGTTAGGGATGGGCGGCCTGTTGATATTTCCGCTATTTGTGCTTGCTGCGCCGTTTTCAGATTCGCATGCTCCTAAAGGTCACACCTCGCAAGGGCGGTGGGCCGGCGCTTCTTTCTATCAATTACTCCCCATGAATGTCCATTTCAAGTGTCCCAACTGCGGTTTGGAAATGCTGGCCGAAACCAGCAGCGTCGGTGGAACCGGTCAGTGCCCATCTTGTGGCCAGGAATTCGTGGTTGATGCGGCACCCCGGGTGCTGCCTACGGTCAAGGCGCTGGTGGTGCCGCCCAGCCCGCCGCCTCCGCCGCCCGATCCGCATGCCGGGCAGGGCCATGTGCCGAGCAGGGCTATGCCGCGGCCGGCTCCGGCCGGTCACGCTTATCCGGCAGGTCACACAGGTCAGGCCGGTCAGGCCGGTCACGCCGGTCAGGCCGGTCAGGCCGGTCACGCCGGCCAGCGCCGCGGGGTGCCAGCCCCCGCCCCGAGGTCGCAGAATTCCAGCGAAACCAAGGACAAGATTCTGATCGCGAGCGTGTTGGCTGGCGGAGGACTGCTGATTTTCGGTTTGCTCTATATGATGCAACACTACAACCAAAACCCCCCGGCGTCCCCTCCGGCGACAGCGGTTGCGAGCCCGAGCAGAGCTGACCATTCGGTGCGGGACAAGGATATGGAGCGGCTCGAAGCCAAACAAAAGGAACTGGAGAAGGAGTTGGAGCGCTCCAAACTCATCCGCGAAAAGCAGGAGCAGGCAGAGCAGGAGGCGATTCACATGGAGCGCCGCCGCCAGGAGGCGGAAAATGCCAGGGAGCGGACCAAGGTGCTCCAGTTTTACGCGTCGAAATACTTCGAGGGTGACGAGGAAGCGGCGGCGGCCTTCATTGCCGAATTGGAAAACATCCGCAATGATCTGGCGCTCCTGCCTGAGGATGCCAAGGAGCGCAGCTCCGAGGAGGCGCGCGAAAAATTCTTCACCACGCATTTGATCGAGCGCATCGGGAAGAATTCCACCTTGTTTCATTGGCTGGAGGAGCATGGTCGCAAGGCGGAGGACCTGCTGCCCGGCTTGGCGCAAAAGGGTCCCAAGTCCGATGACGGCACGCCAGGCTTTGACTATAGCAAGTATGCGTCTTCCGGCTCCGGCTTCTGGGTGTCGGCGGATGGCTGGCTGCTGACCAATCACCACGTGGTCAATTCGGCGAAAATCGTGGACCTGCGCTTGCGTGATGGCACCATCATCAAGGCCAAGGTGGCAAAGACCGATCCCGTCAATGATCTGGCCCTGTTGAAAGCGGAAACGACGCCAGTGATGTGGCTGCCGGTTTCCAAAGGGGAGTCCGAACTCAAGCTCGGGCAGACGGTGTTCACCATCGGCTATCCCAGTCCCAGCGTCCAAGGGCTGGAACCGAAGTTCACCGATGGTCGCATCAGTAGTGTCACAGGGATCGGCGACAGCAAGAATCACTATCAGACCACCGTGCCGGTGCGGCACGGCAATTCGGGTGGGCCGCTCGTCGATCTGCTCACCGGTTGGGTCGTCGGGGTGGTCGACTCGCGCTTGGAAGACACGCGCAGTGGAGCGGAAATCGCCAACGTGAGTTATGCCATCAAAGGCAACGTGGTGTGGACGTTCCTGGCCACCGTGCCGGAAGCCAAGACGGCGGTCGAACGAAAGGTCGCCGCACCGCTCAAGAAAGGCGATGAACGCGCCGTCATCGATCGGGTCAAGGATTCAGCGATCCTGATACTGCAATTGCGCTGACTGCCCCTCCGCATCCGTGCGCTTCCGAGCGTGCCCCTCCCCGACGGAGCGCAAGCGGAGTTTGATTGTTTTTCCGACCCTATGTGACCATGGATGAGTTGTTATGCAACGGCGCTCGGAGAGCTTCTCGCGAGGGCACCCCTGAGTGCTTGAGATTGTTCCGCCAAGGGTGGCACAGGCAGTGTCAGATGCGATCCTGCGGCCCGCGGTCGCGGTCGATGCGGAAGGGGCGACCGCGCAAGCGTGCATTGCGGGTGCGCTCGATGACCTGATTGACAAAGATTTCCGGAACATCGACAAGCGAGTGTTTCGGAAACAAGGTGATCCGTCCCAGACACCCGTCGGGTAGCCCGGCCTCGCGGTACAGCATGCCGACAATCTCCTTGGCCATGACCCCATGGGTTTTTCCCAAGGAAAGGAACAGACTGGCCATGCCGTGCGCGGTTGCCTGGTCACCGCGTGAAGTGGGACGCTCCGGGCGTGATTTCGGGTCGGCTTCGTGCCGGAAACTGGCATCCTTAGGCTTTTTTGATCCTTTCGACTCCCGTGGCTCGCGGCGTTCGGGCTCACGGTCTTCCTCGATGGCAGATCCTTCGCGACCGCTCGCCTCGCGTAGCAACGTGACCAACGCGCCGGCAATATCCGTCGGCGTGTGACCTTGCTCCAGCAGACGATCGATATTGTCTTGATAGGCATCGAATTTCCCGGATTCGAGCCGCTCTTTCAACGAATCAAAAATAAGGTCCGCACGGCGGCCCTCCACTTGTTCCTGGGACGGAATGCGCTCGCGCCGAATCACCGAACGGGTGTAGCGTTCAATGGATTGAATGCGGTATATTTCCCGCCCGTAAACGAAGCTCACCGCCCGACCTGATCGACCGGCCCGCCCGGTGCGACCAATTCGGTGGACATAGTCCTCAGGGTCGGTCGGCAGGTCGTAGTTGAAGACAATGTCGATTTCATCAATGTCCAGCCCGCGGGCCGCGACGTCGGTGGCCACCAGCAACTCCACCGAGCCCTCACGAAAGCGCTTAAGCACCCGCTCGCGCATTTGCTGGGTCATGTCTCCGTGCAGCCGGTCGGCGGCATAACCGCGGTTGACAAGGTCTTCCGTGCATTCGTCCACGGAACGCTTGGTATTGCAGAAGATGAGGGCCAGGCGTGGCGGGCTCATGTCGAGAATACGCGAGAGCACTTCGACTTTTGACCGTTGGCGCACTTCAAAATAGGATTGGTCAACCGTTGAAACGGTGCGGGATTTTTGCTGAACCTCGATGATTTCCGGACTTTTCCCAAAGCGCTGGATCAAGCGCGAAACTCCCGGGTTCATCGTGGCCGAGAAAAACAGGGTCTGGCGATCTGCTGGCAGGGCGGCCAACAACTCGTCCATTTCGTCGCGGAAACCCATGTCCAGCATGCGATCGGCCTCATCCAGAATCGCCAGCTTGATGCGCGAGGCATCGAAGCTACCGCGGCGAAGATGGTCCAACAGACGGCCGGGGGTGCCGACGATCAATTGGGCACCCGAGCGCAGGGCGCGCAGCTGGCGATCCATCGGGGCTCCTCCGTAAACCGGGGTTGCATGAAGTCCTGCGAGTTTGGCGCCGAGGCGGTGAACATCTTCGCACACCTGCACGGCGAGTTCGCGGGTCGGACACAGGATCAGCACTTGGGGATGGAGGGAATTGACGTCGATGAGGGCGAGCGCCGGCAGAGCGAAAGCGGCGGTCTTGCCAGAACCGGTTTCTGACAGCCCGACAAGGTCGCGACCCCTCAAGGCGAGCGGTATGCTCATCGCTTGGATGGGAGAGGGGCGTTCGTACCCAAGCGTCTCAATGGCCTCAAGCAGGCAGGCGGGAAGACCAAGTTCGGAGAAGGGTGGAGTTTCCATAAGGGAGGTGGGGAAGCGATGGATGGACGAGCGTCGACTGTCGGACGAAAAACACCCGTTCCCGGCGGAGAGTCATCGGCTCATTCAACGCGGAAAACAAGCACTGAAAAATCAGGTCGCCAAATATTTATAACGTCTGTCATTATATTGTTGACAACTGCTGCGCCTTCTCGTTGCCTTGGCGCATGAGTGCGCGACGGCTTGGCATCGATTCAGTGGGTCGGACGAAAGAACCCCACTCCGTGGGATGGTGTGCCAGCGAGCGGAGCGAGGCAGAGCGTCTGGGACCGCCGCAAACTCGGGATGCCGAAGCGGACTCGCTAGAGAAGCACCGGGTCCTCTCGCCGGTGGACAAGATTGAATTGCCAACCGGAGCGAAGTTGGGATGGGTGTTTGCGAGAGGCTGGAAAGGTGGGCGGCACAGGATCGTGATGGGACCGGACCAAGGTGCGTCATATCACATCATTAGCCGCAGCGCCGGCGGGGCGAGGGTGTTCGGCGCTGTGGAAAAAGAGGCATTTCGGCGCTTGATGTGGCGATTGGCTCGCTTTTCGGGCGTGGAAATCCACACCTATGCGGTGATGGAAAACCATTTTCATATCCTCGCGCGGGTGCCGTCACAGGAAGCGTTTGTGGAGCGCTTCGCAGGGGCAGGCGGCGAGGAGGTGCTGTTGGAACATCTGCGCCTGCTGTATTCGAGAGAATATATTGAGGCGCTGCGGGCGGAGTTGGTTGACCTGCGCCAGCGAGCCCTGTGGAAGGAAGCCGACGACCTGATTGCAGGCTACTTGCGGCGCTTCTGCAATCTACCGCTATTTGTGAAGGAATTGAAGGAACGTTTCTCGCGCTGGTTCAACGAACACCGGGGTCGGCGCGGGACGCTATGGATGGAACGCTTCAAGAGCGTCCTGGTGGAGGACGGCGAGGCACTGCGAACCATGGCGGCATACATTGACCTGAACCCCATGCGAGCCGGGATCGTGAAAGATCCCAAGGATTACCGTTGGTGCGGCTATGGAGAAGCGATGGGGGGCGGCACTGCGGCACGCCTCGGGCTGTGCCGAGTGGTGGGACACGGAGAGCGGGGCGAAGCTGCCTGGGAATCGCCCGCCGTGGCCGAGGGGATGAGTGCCGGGGAGATATACCGATGCTGGTTGTTTGAGGATGGTCAGATCAGCGACGCGCCAGCGGCGGGCGATTCCCGGCAAGCGGAGGCCAGGCGTCCGGACCAGGGAGCGGATGCGATGATCGGCGCGGAGGGTGATCCGCGTGAAGATCGACCTGGCCGTCCTGGCCTCGCATGGCGGGCGGATGATCGTCGTCGAGAGCACCGTCGTGGCCCTGGGCCGACTGGCGGCGCACCATCGCGACCGCGTGCGGGCCAAGGTCATCGCCGTCACCGGCTCCAACGGCAAGACCACCACCAAGCGAATGATCGAGCACATCCTGGTGCGGCACTTCAAGGGCACGTGCAGCCCCAAGAGTTTCAATAACAACATCGGCGTGCCGCTGACCC
>Ga0118677_10013062_pt1 | contig 12038 bp, 8 predicted proteins | sample AliMusrvi5mmetaG_FD_86154 | JGI IMG/M metagenome (GOLD analysis project Ga0118677, IMG submission 86154) | reverse complement strand
GGTCTGCATGGGAACGTTTCGCGTTTCCTGGCCGGGCACGATTGAATGAATCACGGCGCGGGGATAAGGGGAATTGGTGCTGGTTGGTCGGCCGGGCATTCGTCCCGCGCGACATCCAACAACCAGCCCGTTGCCCGGCGAGGCCAATGTTAGGCAAAGCGCCGCTTACGGAATCCGTGCGCTGTATCTCACTCGACCTCCACCCAGTAGAACCCTCTTCCTGCCGGTGGAGCGGTGTCAGTGAAGGATGTCAAAGGTTGCACCGCCGGGATACCTTGGCCGATGATTTCATAATTGTCGGTCCCGATTTCCTGCGAACGGCGCACTCTGTATGTCCTCCCGACCGCCCCCGGCCAACTCATGGTCATGCCGCCACCCGCCTCTTGGTGGATGTCCGTAATCCGGAAAAACGAGGCGCTCGACAACGGGTCCGTGCCGGCCATGATTTCGGACGCATCACTCTGCCCGTCGCCATCGGTGTCCGCCAGCAGAGGATTGGTGTGGTAGATATGCACTTCATCACTGTCGCTCAACCCGTCGCCATCCGTGTCGGGGTTGCGCGGGTCCGTGCCGAGCGCAATTTCCTCATCGTTGGTCAGGCCGTCGCCATCCACGTCGTTGCTCTGGGTGATGCGGATATTGCGGACCTGCACCTGGGCGTTCGGATTGCCCCGGCTGACCAGCGTGAATACGAACTTGCCGTTGGTCGCCCCGATCAGATCCAGCGGGATCTCAGCCGGTATCCAGCCGTCGCGCGACAGGGCCTGGTCGATGCCGCGATACAACACCGGCATGTCGCCGAAATGAACGGCGAGGAAATCCCCGTCGCCTGCCTGGGTGAAGTGGAATTCAAAGGCCAGGTTCTGCGCACCCACCGGCATCGCCATGTCCGTCCACATCCCGGCGTCGGCATCTTCCGAGAGTGTCCAGGTGCCGGTGTCCTCAACTGCCGAACCGAACGTCTGCCAGCCGGTGGGAATGAAATCGGGCGGCGTGTCGGGACTGTCCAGCGGAGGCGCTGGCGAGCGCGGCTGCATTCTCGGAGCTACCTTGATTCCGCTGAGAATCGGCGAGTTGGCAAAGCCGTAGGGGCTGTCGGCATCGGCAATGGTCCCGCTATACCAGACATAGGAATTGCCGTGGCCGGCTTCCCCTTGATCCCAACTCGATGTTTGCCCATAGAGACTGTCGAGGACGTTGCATTGGTAGTAGGTTCCGAAAGGTGGGTAGGTTTGGAACGGCATTTGAACCACACCGTAGTTCGAGGAGATCACGCGCTCCGCAACCCCCGGATTCGGATAGGGCGAGTCCCCCGCGCCAAGATGGTTGGGATAGGGAAACGGCGTGTCCAGCATGGTCACACGATCCACTGTGATGTGCTGGATATTCTTTAGGCTGCGCGCACACTCGCCCATGACAAAGCCGCCCGCGCTGTGACCGATGAGATGGATGGGCCGGTTCGAGTCGATGCCGGGATTGCTTCCCATGCTGTTCTCAAACACCCACCCGGCGAGCACCTGCCCCATGCAGACACCGTTCTCGCGTACGGCATACAAATCCGCGAGGAAGTCTTCTGTTTGGATCGTATTGTCCACGACATCGACGGCAGTTCCATAAAACTTTTTCAACGCCCACACCGCCCAACGGCTCACCACGCTCTTGGTCAACCAGTCGACATCCACCGGGTTTTTGCTGAATACGCCCCAGTCCAGGATTGCCACATTGGGCACCTTGGTACCTGTGCGGGTCTCGATTTTCGCCGCCATGTTCATTTCCCAGTTGCTGACCTGACCTGGTTCGAGCGAGGTGTCGGTATAAATTCCGTGTGTAATCACGACCAGTCCGTTGTCCTTGCGATCCTGGCGGAACGCAAAGCCAGCGTGATCCTTATCAATGAAGAACCCCTTCACGGGATCAATGGCGGGACTGGTGACAGGCTGGTTGGCCACCGGTTCCTTGTTCACCACCACCTTGCACGACGTGATCACGGTGTTTCCGAGGTCGTCGGTGATCTGGGCGCTTACGGTCTTGGTGCCCGTCCATGTACCACAATCCAGGGTGAAGATATTGCCGCTGTTGTTGATATATTTGCCGCTGCCGGTGGCGTCCCAGGCTACGGTGGCGGTGCCGTGATTGTTCGCAGTGGTTGCCGTGAGCGTGAATTTGCCCGTGCCGGTCCGGGTGGTCGTCACGCTTGTCTTGAAATGCGGCGTGATGGTGATGGAAAACGCAGGGCTTTCCTGGCTCTGCCCGGTGGCCGCCAAGTATGAGGCGACGATTTGCACCGGGGCGGGCGCGTTGGTTTCCCCGGCATAGAAGGTGGATGTGACCATGCCGGTGTTGCCGGGCGAAGCGGTGAGAAAGCGCCAGCGGGCATCCGACGTGACATCCAGATCGCTGGACCCGGCGTGCCAGATGACTCGGTAGCCGGTCTGGCTGCCCGCCACCACGGAAGCCGGTCCCACAATCTCCAACTCCGTCGGAGCAGTGCCCAGCGTGTTCAATACAAAAGTCCCCGACCCCTCGCTGGCGGAGTTTCCGAGATCCCTGGCATCCATGCTGAAGACACCCGAAGCCGCTTCGGCAGTCCCTGCGGAATTCCGGGTATCAAACTCAAACAATCCAGACTCCACCACCGTGGTGTCGGCACGCAGGGCGGTTGCTGTCTGCAGGAGCAAGACGAAAAGTGGAACGATGGATTTCATCGGAAAGACAATGAATTTGGCGTGCTCCGCGTAGTGGCGGATTGCATCCACGATGCTGGTGGGTGCTTGGCTTGCTGGTTGATAAGCTCAACAACGAGGAGGACCACGAACGACCACGCCCGTTGGTCTTGGATTGCGTCTTTGGGCTGCACGTAATTAGGGCGATTGGTGTTGTTACCTGCGGACTGAACGAAACCCGAGGTATGGGGTTGGAACACCGGGGGCGAAGTAATAGCGGCTAGCGACTTTACTGGAGAAGGAGGGGTCAGGCCAAGGGCCGCCGCGCTGTATTCGGGCCGAGCCGGATGCCGGTCCGGCTGGGTTAGATAGGCTCGCGGGCGTACCGTAGAAAGAATTTGAATACCAATCCCATGTCCACTCCCAGAGATTCCCTGCCATGTCATATAGGCCGTATGCGTTTGACGGGAAACTACCCACCGGCGAAGTGCCGTTGCCCCAGGTCGGGTGCGGACCTCTAGTGGAACTCACGTCGTAGGGTTGGGCGACCCCGGCAAAGTTAGGTGAGCTTAGATAATTCGCCTGGTCATGTGAGATCGTGTCTCCCCACGGGAATCGAAGCCCGGTCGCGCCTCCCCGTGCTGCCTTTTCCCACTCAGCTTCCGTCGGGAGGCGATAGCCGTTGGCACTCCATTTCACCATCGAATTCTCAATGTTCACCTCACCGCTCTGGAAGACCACAGTCTGCGCCGTATCCGTGTAATAGCACGGCACAAGGCCCTCCTTTTGGCTGCGGGCGTTGCACCACTTCACCGCGTCATACCAATTGATCGAATATACGGGATGATTCGTGGTCCGCCATGCTCCGGTGTTGATGGCATAGCCGTTATTGTTCGCCCAAGTCTGGATGGACTGCCACAGTTCCATGGTCACCAGATACTTGTCCATGAAAAACCCATCCACCTGCACAATATGGACCGGCATGGCGGTGGTATCGCCGTCAAGGTTATCCCCCATTTGGAATGGTCCGGCGGGGATGTAGGCCATTCCCGGAGGAGCGGGCGGGGTGGTGCCGTCGTGGGCGGTGACGCGCAACCGGCACTGCGGCACCCAGTTGCCGTTCCAATCCGCGCCGGCGTCCCAGACGATGTGGCGGTTGGTTCCGAGGGCCACGCCGGCACCCACCGCGCCGGTCAGGGACGTGCAGGGGAGCGCGTAGGTAAGCCCGGCATCCGAGGACGCGGCCACCTGGATCAACTGCAAATCCCCGTCGGCATCGGCCACGTCATAGTAAATATCCACCAGTTTCGTGCCGGGGCGCTGGGAGACGCGGATGTTGGAAACCACGGGCGGAGCGGCGCTGGCAACGGACCACAAACCCAACAATAAGACGGACAGGGTCTTCATGCGGGCATTCAAACAGAAAACGGCGGAGCCAGATAGGCAAAAAGGCACTTTTAACAAGAATTCCTGAAAAATTCCGTGAAAGCCCGGCAAATCTTGCAAGATACTGCTACTCGCACACCCGGAAGCGATGCCCAAGGATGCTCCGCCTGTTAGCCCTTCCTCATTTGCACCCGATATGGCATCGGGTGGCCTGGGTGGTTTTAAGGATCCTGCCTGAGTCGGTAGAAACGTTGGGGATTGGCGAGCGGCTGCGTGATGTTGGCGGTGCCGTCCTCCGCCACTACGCCGGTCATGGGCACCGGTTGCCAGCTATCTGGCGCGAGCGTGTCCGAGGATTCCAGCACCCAGCCCATGGCTGCGGTCGGCCAGCTCACAGTGGCATCCGGGCCGTTGACCTGAACGTCGACTGTTGGCTGTGGAATCGTGATGAAGCGGATGCCGTCAATAGCGGCAGTGCAGTTAGTTGAGGTGCCGCCCACCAAGCCGAAGAACATCTCCACCGTCTGTCCGGCGAAATCGGAAATATCAATCAAGTCCGTGCTCACGGGTGAACCGTCGGGCGCAAACTTGGCTGGCAGCGTAAACACATTCTGTCCATTCACTGCGCAGGCGATGGAGTCTTCGACGGGCTCACCCGTTACAGTGAAGTCGAAGGCCATGAATCCTGCGTTTGGCGGCACCTCCACCGTCATCCACGCGTGAGCCGCTTGGCCCGTCGCACCGCCGTTGGGGCCGTAGCGCGGCATCCGGTTGTTAGCCGCAGCCGGTTGGGTTTGCAGCGTAAGTCCCATCACGGAAGCCGTCACCGGGCCGGCCAATTGGGATTCCGGGTCGATGGAATTGAAGACATCAGAAGCATTGTCCCATGCGGCATCCCACCAGTTGCCGGCCTTTTCCCAAGCACCGGATACCACCTGGCCGGTCGTGTAAATGACCGTGCCTCCGATGTTGCCCGCCCACTGAATCCCGGTTTGGTAGCCATCATAGACTTTGTTGGTGGCCGTACCCATGGCGATTCCCGCAGGCAATACCGTCAGCGCGGAAAGGATCGTCATATTACCCTCGAACGGAACCGGATTCGCCTCCAGCCGCAAATCAAGTGGATCCGAGGTCGCCAGATTTTCAAACCACAGGCTGCCGGCAGTCAGACCGTTGCCAAAGGGAGGAAAGACGCTTCCGCCCTCGTAGGACTTGCCAAAACCAACCGCAGGGGCCGCTCCCGATGGCCAGACCGAGTTGCTATAGAAAGAATGGGCGTATGAATGGGCATACTCCAAGGCGGTCTTTGGCGCTGTCCAATCAAAAGAAACCGTCGGTGCGAGCAGACAGACATTTACCGCATCATCGCGCTGTAGGCCCACCAGCGAAATGTAGTTGTCCACCCATTTGGCGGCCTTCGGAATCGGATTCTTCCAGTCCGCCACGGTGGCGACGGTTCTCGCAACCATGGCCCTCTGTAGTTGCGCCACCCGCCAACCGATGGCGGCGGAGGTGGTCACATTCTGGCCGAAAACGGTCGCGACCTCCGCCTCGTCCAGCAAGGTTACATGAGGCGTTGTCAACAAGGAACTCCACTGACTGGGGGGATTGTTGGACGCGCGGGCGAAGCTGCCATGCACATAGTCGCAGGCGTAGGCGTTGACAATGGTGCCCAGGCTGTGGCCGATGAAATGGACGTGCTGGGCGTAGTCCGCTCCCAGCGCGGACTGCAGCGCCTTGCCAAGTTCGATTCCCTGCTCGCATGCGCTGTCTGTCGGAGGCGCGAAGGTATCTGCCTGAACATGCCAGTCCCACATGACAATGTTGGGAGCGTTGGCCCCCAGCGCATTGTGGTTTTGAATAACTGACGCCAAAGCGAGTCCCCAATCGGCGGGCGATGATTTCCAGCCATGGGAAAGCACAACCGTGGGGCGATTGCTCAAAAGGCCGGAAAGATCCGCCGTGAACTGATTCACGCCATTGAAACGTAGCAAGCGGGGGGCATTCGGATCACTTGGATTGGCCGGGGCAGGCTGGCGAATGGCACCTTCAGGCGGAACCCGGTTGGTGCCGACCGTTTGGGGTGGGATCAGGGAGGGAGTCAGAACGAGATCCAGACTCTGGCTGCCGCCAGCCTCGCCGGCAAAGCTTTTGACAAGCGTAGTGAAGCCTGGTTTGGCCGCCTCCACGATGAAGTTCGCGGCCAGGAGGTTGCCGGCAGAGAAAGCGCCGTTGGTTGTACTGGTCCCGCTCCAGAATACGGTGCCGTAGCGTTTGAAAACAACTGTCGCGCCGGCAATGGGAATGCCGTCCGTCGAATGGACCTGCCCAGTCACGGCTAGTCGAACCCCGCCACTGAAGAAATAGCTGACACTGGGGGCGTATTGGAACGTCAGGTTCTCATCACCCGGCCAGTCGAAATACTGATAGCTTACCACCCGGCTGATAATCGGAGTCTGAACTCCAGACTCCGCCAGGGAATCTTGAAACTGGTAGCTGACCACTTTGGAAAATGCGTCTGCATCCACGGCGGACGTGCGCCCCACCGGCAAGGCGAGGAGAAGCACTCCCAGAAGCCATTTGAACGGTGCCTTGTTCATGGTGATCGGGGTGGCAAAGGACGATTCACCGGATAGCGAGCGGGTAGCGCTTGCCGGATTCCGAGATGTAGGTGATTTGCTGGCTGCCACCCAGCGCGGCAGCAAACTCCATCTTGGCAAAGCGTTCGCCGTCCGCCGTCCAACCGGTTTCGGCAAGGGATTTGGTCCGCAGTTCCTTTGAGGAGGTATCGACCCCGAGATTGGCGACTCCGCTCACGCACTTGGCGTAAATGATGCCGCCACCGCGCGGCATGTTCAGTGAGACGGTGGCCGTGCTTGCCGCCAGAGCGCCCGCGTTGTTCATGGCGACGGCCTGGACATCCGGCCCGTTGGTGGGGTGAACGATCACTGTGATCTCCGTGTTCAGCGGGATGTTCGAGCAGTTCACCACCACCGGGAGCGGGTTGCTCTGTTGCGAAGGAATGATCACATCGGGGTTGGCAAGAACGCCCGAAGGGTTTTGGGATACTGCGGTCCCGGCGATACTTCCGATGGATAGCTGAACGCCTTGCCCGCCGGCGGGGATGATGATGGGTTGGAAGCCTTCGGTAAAGACACCTGTGATCGTTCCGCTAAATAGATTTTCCATTGCATCAATTCGAACTCTTCCTAATCCGGCCGACATGCCACCGGCTGTCGATAGTACGCCAGATCCGGTTACTGTTTTAGCAACCAGTCTTATGGCTCCTCCACTACCGCTAGCTACGTTTGAAGCGCCGGAACCGCCCGTGCTTTTGATTGATCCATTAATTTGTATAATGTCTGTAGAGGCTATTAGAATAGCTCCCCCTCCACCCAGTCCACCATAACCATTGAAGCTTCCTGCACCACCAGATCCGCCTGTCAAGGGGAGAATATAACTATTCCCATATATATTTCCAGGATTCCCATAATAAGGTGCTTCATCTCCTTTTGTCGCATACGAAGCGTATCCACCGGTCTGTGAAACTGTTTGCGGCGCATTTCCTCCACCAGGTCCGAGGCCATTTGCCGGACTTGTTCCGCCATGGCCACCTCGTCCCCCCCCAGGGCCACTCAACCCACCAATGCCGCTATTTGGGTATTCGAAAGCTTTTCCAGAAATATCAACCACACCGCTGATCACACAGGTTCCTTGCACCAACCAAACTACAGGCTTGTTGGCTGCATTCGGCGCGAAGTTTACGGTCACACCCAACGGAATGTTGACCGAGGTGTACTGGTAAATTCCATCCGGGTGATCGGCCATGTCGAGGGTGACGTTCTGAGTCGGGTTGAATGCCCCGTCGTGGCCATCGCTGCCGCTGTTCACTTGGGCGTATGCGGAGGGTGAAACCAAGCAGGTGCACCCGAGAAGGAAACTGAGGATGGAAGATTTCATGGTCTTGGGGAATTTGCGAGCCAGGCGGAATACCAAACCCGGATTTGAATCCAAACGGGCCGCCGGGCCACTGTCAACCCCAAATCTAGCGGCTAGTTTTCCGCCGGGAGCGATGTGTGGGTGACAAAACGCGTCCAGCAGGTAGCCCGTGGAAGTGAGGTTCACCGAGACCCACAGAAACGATTTTCAGTGGTTAGAGCGATTTTTTTGATTTTTCCATACGGTTCGATCCAAAACGGCCAACATGGCATTAGATGGCGGAAGCGGCGACAAGCAAATCGGGCACGACAACTCGGCGTGTCAGTTGCACTTGGATGACAAGGTCAAGTTTGGCGAGCGTCAGGGTGATTATATCTTGATTCCCAAAGACCGGGAGTTTGCGTTTGAGAATGACTTCTCGGCGATCCGTCCCGAAGAGGCACCGTTCTTCATTTGCGGCGATGGCATACCGGAGGTTCGGGTCGATGGGATTGCGCCGGAGGCATGGGATGCATCGGGCACGATGGCGTCATTTTCGGCGGGCAGCGAGGTGGCGGCGCTGCGTGATTTCAAGCGGAAGCTGGGCGCTCGCCGCCGGGGTCCGGATAGCGAGGGCGACACGGAGGATTTGGACGATGGGGACACCCTTCCTCCTCCCGCTCCGCCGTGTTCGGCTGGGCCTCGGGACTTGGATTTGAAGAAAGTGGAGTGGGGTGTATATCGCGCATCATTGCTATTGGTTAGGAACGCCACCCGGACGATCAAACGCTGGGGGAGCGGAGAGGAGGGGCGTGGTCAGTGGAAGCCTGCGCCGGTTTCCCAGCGGACCGTCCTCGTCGAAGGCGAGGAGTTGGCTGAACTACTGGATTCGGCTTCGGGCAGTTTGAAATATACCGTTGCCAAATCCGGGAAACCTGCGGATGAGATCAAGAAATTGGGAGGAACGCTCTGGGAAACGAAGAAGATGTTGGTGCGCTATGACCTGCGGCGATTCACCGTCAACACCCACCCAGCATTGGCGCGGGCAATGGCGTTACTTTTGGCGGACGGGAAGAAGGGTGAAGTAATGAAGATGATGGAGGATTCGCTGCCAGCGATCATCCGGGAGGTAGAGCGGGTCACCGGCCGGCGGGTCGTTGGCGCGTCGATCCATTGGGACGCCAATTTACCTCACTGGAACCTTTGGCACTCGGGATTGGAACGGGTGCTTTTCAAAAAAGGCAAAGGGAAGGACAGGTTGAGGTATCGGCGGACGGCGATGAATTTGGGATCGAGCGGTCCCGGGCTGCGTGCGTGGCGGCGGGCACAGCTCGCTTTTGAGCGGCTGGGGAGGTCGTTTTGCCCGTTCACCGCCGAGCAACTTCACAAGGAGGAAAGGAAGAAACTGGAATCTCAGGGGCGTATGCCCGGTGACTGGACGATCAATGCCGCAGCGGACGCGGTGTTAGAGGAGCTGCTCACCGATGGCAGCTTCGAAAAGCAGGTTGCCGAGGGGTTCGAGCAATTCGTCAACAACGAGGAAAATCGCTACTCCGCCGGGATGGCGGGTCGGCTTGCCCGCGAGGATCGCGAGGGGTTGGCCCAGGAAATCCGCAAACTCCAGGAGTTGGCCGATGAGCGTGGGGTTGAGCTTGCGAAACTCAAGGCTGACGCCGGGATTGCTGGTCGGGTCGCTCAGGTGAATAGCGAGGGCTTGACCAAGGAAATCCAGGACCTTCAGGAACTGGCCGGTAAGCGTGAGGCTGAGCTGACGGGATTCAAGGCAGCCGCTCCGGTTAATAGGAAGATTCGGAAATTGGTAACTGATTTCCTGGTTATGGTGGCGGCGCTGCCGCATGTGATGGCGACATTGAAGCGTGTCTCTGTGCTGCGGGAGTTGTTTGCATCGCTGGCACCGCTGGTCGGCGTCAAGCTGGACTTGGATCCGGTTGATATACCGGCGGCGGCAACGCCGGTCACGGTGGTGCTTGGGGTGGCAAAGGCATCGGTTGAGAAAGCCGCAGATGGAAAGAAGTCTGCCCCGGTTACTCCGGAGGTTGTTGTTGGTCCAAACATGGGGAAGTGATCCCGACGATTTACGGGGTAGGATTTGGCAAAAAAAACCTGCCCTTCTGAAAAACCCGCTTCCAGAGAGGTTTTCGAAAACCTATGCCGAGGAAATTAACCTTGAGTGAAAATATCGCTTGCCAAGGGTGCTGTTAGGTAAGCCGATTCACCATGGGAGGCCATGAAGCCGCCCAAAACATCACACACCATGAATACGAAGCCGACTGAATCCACCCTTGTCACCGCCAATACCGCCGTCATCGCCAAAACCGAAGGCACGGCCAACAACCGGAAATCCCCCATGAAAGCCACCCAGGAAGATTATCTCAAACTGCCCGAGAATGTCAGGCTCACCATCCGCCAGATTATGAGCTACATCATGGCTTGTACGAACCCGGCAAGAATGTTTTTCCACCGATCCGAAATCTGCACGGCTGTCACTTGCCGCGGTGCTCTGCTTGATTCGGTGCTGCGTACGATGCTGCGGCATTGCATGATTGAGGTTGCCCGGCCCCCCAGCGGCGGCCCCGTTTACTGTCTGCCGACCCGTATCGAGGACATCCTCACGCAGGAGGCGCATGACCGCTGTCTCTCTCATTGGCTCGCAGTTGGGGAATGCCAACATTGGCCGCGGTTTGTTGCGGCCCTCACCAACGGTCCCCGCTCCCTCAGTCAGGTTTCCGAGGTGATTTACCTCAGCCCTGTCCCTCAATCCGCCGCCGTCGCATTGCTGGTCTGGGCCGGGGTGATCACCTGTGCGTGGACTATGGAGTTTACCAGCGACCGCTGGGCTGAAACCGCCATTTGCCAACTCCGCCGGGAGGCTCTGGTATGACAAGTCAGCGGCTGACCAGACTCCAGGCGGACTCTCAAAACATTTGATCCAACCGAGGAAACAACCGAGATATGATAAGAGGAAAAACATGTGACACGTCGGTGATGCATGATCTTGGGGTGTCCCTGCGGCATGAGAAAGATGCGGTCCAGAAGAGCCGGAGCCAACCCAGGTGGGTTGCCTATCAAAGTGTGAATCCTAACGCTGTCTCAGGTCCGGTGCATGAATTGGATCGGGCTGCTAGGAGTTCCCAGTGGTCCCACGGCAAGTCGCCGGATGCGAAAATCACCGACGCGGCGCGGCGAGGATGAAGGGGGCTGCTATAGGATCGGCTGGCGGGTTCATGGCGCGAGAAAACAGGTCAAGGCGAATTTGATTGATCTTCACCCGCCGCCGGATTAGCGGTCTTGCGTATATTCATGCAAGCAATTTCGAATATTTCCACAAACCGGGGCTATGATCCGCACATGCCAGCGGGCCGACCTCCCATCAAAATGCCGACTGAATTCGGGCGACTGCTTGCGTCTGCACGCAAGGAGGCGGGCCTTACCCAACTGGAACTTGCGCAACGCGTGGGAACGACCCAGCGCGTCATGGCATACTGGGAGCGCGAAATCGTTGGCCTGAAAGCCGAACAGCTCAACGCCCTGACGGATGCATTGGGGGTTTCGGTTGACGGACTGCTCGGACGGTCGTCCAAGCCCACACAACGGGGCCGCCCGGCGGGTCGGGCAAAGCGTGTCTTCGACCAGGTAAACTCCCTGCCACGGGACCGGAAAAAGCGCGTTCTCGACGTTCTGGAAACCGTGCTGGCGGGGGAACTTGCACAGCGCAGAGCATCCTGAATTTCACTGTCCCGGACCGGAGCCGGGTTGTTGAGTTGTTCATGGTTACTGACAAGGTTTGGAGACGGGGCGGCGTGCGCTGCCGCGCCCATCCGCCACCCGGCTCCCGCCTGCCGTCATGTTGCGGATGGACCGGTCGCCGGTGTGCTGCGCGTCCCTTTTTTAATTGTCGCCGGACCCCGTTGAAAACCGGATTTTGCGGCAACGCAAAACCGAATGCGGGCCTCTCATGCCGCGCCAAATTGATGACTCTAACGAGAGGGCGCGTCATGCGCCCGGATTCGTCCGGCAGCCTCACCTGTCAAGGGTGGGGCGCCTCCAGGG
>Ga0118677_10005560_pt1 | contig 12038 bp, 16 predicted proteins | sample AliMusrvi5mmetaG_FD_86154 | JGI IMG/M metagenome (GOLD analysis project Ga0118677, IMG submission 86154) | reverse complement strand
GGAGTCCTCGGTGGCGTCTGCCTGAGAGAGCATGACCTTGATGGCAACCTGTGCGCCGTCGTTTTTCCTGCGGGCCTGGTAAACCGCCCCGAAGCCGCCCCGGCCGAGTTCTTTCTCAGCGACGAATCCTGGGATTTCCAGAAGCCCCGTGTTCTTTTCTCCGCCGAAGACGAGGGCGAACAACTGGTCTGGCGACAACTCCGAAAGTTCACCGGGTTTCATCCCCGCTTGGACGGCGGGCTGGGCAGCCCCTTTTTCAATCGTGACGCAAAGATCCGTCTTACCGACGGTGATTTTGTCGCCATCCTTGAGATCGACGACTGGGAATTGATGCTTCGCCCCCTCTTCGGGGGTTTCGTCTTTCTTTCTCCCACCGCATTTCTTTCCGTTGATGTAGGTGCCGTTCAGGCTGCCGAGGTCGCGGAGCGATGCCTTCGGCGGGCAGGCTTCCAAGATGAAGTGGTGTCGGGAAACCTGGGTGTCGTCTGGGAACGTGGCATGGCAATCCGGCATGCGACCGAAGAGGAACGTGTCATGTTCCGTGAAAGTGAAGACTTTCCCCTTGGCTGGGCCTTTGGTGACGGAGAGCGTGACGGCCATACCGATGTTCTACTTCCCAGACCAGAAAGCGTCAACCTGGGGACAAAGGGTTTTCCGGCACGGCGGGGGCCGCAAGAACAAGTCTGGCCTTGGCGGTGCCGAACTGTCAGAATTTTTCCATGGCGATCCGTGTTTATGCCGACACATCCGTTTTTGGCGGGGTGTTCGATTTGGGAATTGATCGGGCGAGCCTCGAATTTTTTGAACAAATCGGGCAGGGCCGTTTTGAACTCGTCACCTCGAACGTTGTGGCGGACGAACTGGTGTCGGCTCCCGAGCGGGTGCGACTTCAATTTGAAACTTTTCTGCCATCTGCGGATCTGGTCGTTCCCTCACCGCAGGCTTTGGCTCTCCAACAAGCCTACCTGCAGGCAGGCATCGTGACTGCCAAATGGGCCACGGACGCCTTGCATGTGGCCTTGGCTGCAGTCAACCACTGCAAAATCATCGTGAGTTGGAATTTCAAGCACATCGTCCACTTCGACAAAATCCCGCTCTATAATGGCGTGAATTTGATTAACGGCTATGATACGTTATCCATCAATACCCCGGCGGAGGTGATTACCTATGAAGATTGAAGAATACCCCTGCGTGACGATCAAACGTCAGGCTCAAGAGCGCATTTATGAGGAAACCAAAGGGATGACGCCCGAGCAGCGGCTGGCCTATCATCAGCGTTCCTTCGCCCGGTTGCATGCACGGCAAGCCGAATTGCGCGCGCGTTCGCGCTCGTCAACCCAGCCTGCTTAAAGGTTTCCGGGAGACGACTTCAGCAGGCCGACGGAATCGAGCCCGCCGAAGCCCTGCGATTCGAGGTGTTCGCGGAGTGACTGCGTCGCGGCGGCGGCGATTTTGTGGACACCCTGCTTCGTCATGCCGAGCTGGTCGCCGATTTCTGAATAGCTGCGGCCCTGCCCGATGGCGGTGAGCACTACCCGGAAGCGTTCCGGCATCTGCGCCATCGCCCGCTGGAGGGCCGCGATGGATTCCGCCCGGTTGACCTGCGTGGCGACCGATTCCTGTTTTTTGTCGGGGATGTTCTGAACCAGATCGGTTTGGGTGGACTGCAGTGGTTGATCCAGCACGTAGGCATGGTGGTGGTGATGCCTAACCTGCTTCTCGTAGAGGCTGCGGAGGGCGTTGCGGACGGCCTGGGATGCGTAGGCAGTGAAGTCGCCCTTTGAAGGATCGAACTGACGGCCAGCGGAAGCGAGGGCTTCCTGTGCCTGAATTTCAATTTCCGGCAGGTCGAGGCCGGGGATGTTCGAGAAATCGCGGGCAATATGCCGGGCAAGCGGCAAGAGTTTGGCGATTTCGGCGTCCATGCGCCCGGAAATACCAGAATCTTGGAAAAATTCGAGTTTTCAGTGGTTCAGTTTTCAGTGTTCAGATCGGAGGGTGCCGATCCGCATGGCTTCTCTGAAAACTGAATCACTGAAGGCTGAAAACTCCCGGCTTGCCGGGCTTATCTGCCGAGCGAAAGCCGCTGGGCGGTGAAGCGGGGGAGTCCGGCGCGGATGATCTTCCGCTTTGTCCGTTTGATGTCGTATTCGACGCGGCGGAACTCGACGGTGTTCTGCTCGGGCCGGTAGATGACGCAGCAGGCACGGGTATCCCCGTCGCGGGGCTGCCCGACCGCGCCCACATTCACCAGAACTTTTCCACCTGGCGGCAGGGGCATGATGTCTTTCCCTGTCCGCTGGGTGACTTGCCCGCCGGGTGATTCCTGCCACCAGACCATCGGCTTGTGGGTATGGCCACAGAACGCGAGATGCGAAGATTGAGCCGAAAAATGCCTGCGCGCGTTCTCGGGTAAAATGATGTATGGCCACCCGGAAAAGTTCTCCAGTGTGGCATGAGTAAAAACAGCCCCCTCGATTTCCAGATTCCGGGGCAAAGACATGATCCACGCCCGGTCGGATTCGGAGAGCCGGGCGGAGGCGAACACGACGCCTGCGGTGGCCGTATCGTTAAAATCCTCGGGCGGTGCAGGCAGGCAGGCCGCCTCATCGTGATTCCCCAGAAGCACTGGGCATCCGAGTTCACGAACAGCCCGCATGCAGGACTGAACGCTTGAAGCGTAGCCCACAATATCGCCCAAGCAGACGACCTGCGAAACATCCTGCGACCGCACATCGTCAAGAACAGCCGTCAAAGCCTCGAAATTCGAGTGGATGTCACTGATGACCGCGATGGCGTTCTGCATGGACACGAATACGAGTCTGGGGGCCAAGCGTCAACTGGACGAGCCGAATCGCGGGGCGGTTGCGATGTCGCACGGCAGAGCCGGACGAAAATCCGGGCTCGCGCAAATCGCCGGGGAATGGTAAGAGGCTGCGACCATGTTGGAACTTGTGCAAAAAGGCGGCCCCCTCGTGTGGCTGATCCTCCTCTGTAGCATCACGGCTTTGGGCGTGTTTTCCGAGCGGCTTCTCTCGCTCCACCGCTCGTCGATCCACACCGGGGATTTCCTCCGGGGACTCGCGAACCTGCTCCGGCGGGGCAACTACGCCGAGGCCCTGCAGGAATGCGCGGGTTCGCCCGGGCCGGTCCCGCGCGTCCTCCACGCGGTGATCCTCAAGCACGGCGCGCCCCGGGCGGAACTTCGCGAGATCGCGCAGGAGGCCGGCCAACTCGAAATCCCCCGCCTCGAACGCAATCTGGCCCTGCTGGGCACCATCGCCTACGCCACCCCGCTCATCGGGCTGCTCGGGACCATCCTCGGCCTCCTCAATGCCTTCCAGCAAATCTCCGCGCACGGGGGATACGCCACGGCCGCCGAGATTGCGGGGGGGGTCTATGAAAGCCTCCTCACGTCGGCGGCGGCGCTCACGGTCGCCATCCCCGCCTTTGTCGCGCACAGCTACCTCTCCGCGCGGGTGAACGCCGTCCTCCACGACATCGAGCGTGCCGCGATTGAAACGATCGAAATCCTCTGCGGGCCCAAAGATCCGCCCTCCGCGACGTGAAGCTGGTTCGCACAGCGGGCCCCCACCCGGCCCTCATCTTTGTGGCCCCCGCGCTCGACGTGGTGCTGATCCTCCTTTTTTTCCTGGTTCTGAGCACTTCGTTTCTCCTGCAGCCAGGCGTGGCGGTGTCCGTTCCCGATTCCCCGTTCCTGCTCGCGCCGCAGCGCGAGCCCCAGGTTGTCAGCGTCACGGCGGCCCCGACGTCCGCGGTGTATTTCGAGAACCGGCAGGTCTCGTTTGAAACCCTTCGGAGCAAACTGGAGGCCCAGCACGGGCGCAAGCGGACCGTCATCATCAAAGCCGACCGCCTCGCGCCGTTCGATCTCATCGCGCACGTGATGGCCGTGTCTCTGGAGCTCGGGTATCCGACGGTTATCGCCACCTCGGAAAGCCCGCAATGAAAAACTCCCTGATTTTCGAGTGGCCGGGGCGGCACCACCTCCATCTCATGCTGCCAGCGGCCATCGTGCTCGCGGCCGTTCTTCACGCCGGCTTGTTCTTTGTTTTTTCCATCATCTACCCGCACCCGCGGAACGGAGGGCCCGAACCGGCACAGGTTTTCTTTGTCCCGCCCGGCAGTGCGGACGCGGTGCGCCTCGAGGGGTTGCTGCGTTCGTCAGACCCCGCGGTTTTCGCACCCGGCCGGGGTCTTGACCTTCCCGAGCCGTTCCCCCCGGTCGCCTACGTTCCCCGTTATGCTTCCGACAAGCCGGTGCTGGACCCGCTGCCGCGCACCAAAAAATCCGGTCTCCCGCGCCCCGCGTTTTCCGGGCCAGTTCCTTCGGTGAGGGAGAATCGAAAATCCGCCGGAGGACCGCCGCCGCCCTCCTCCACCCGGCTGGTCGCGGCTGGCCTGCTTTCCGCGCAGATCCCCGCACTGCCGGAAGGGACGGTTTTTCCCGTCCCGAAGGGGTTTGATCCGGAGCCGGCGGTTTTCTTGGTGGATGTGCGCGAAGACGGGGCGGTGGCCCACGTTTTCCTGCAACACAGCTCCGGGAATTCGCGGTTGGATCTCAAGGCCGCGAGCCTCCTCCGGAAATTGGCATTTGCCCCGCAGCCGGCGGGAGGCTCGTGGGAGTTCGTGACTTTTCAATGGGGGGCCGACATCCATCCCATGGTGCCGCAATGATCCCCATCGAACTCTCCTGGCTCGTCTTTGTCTGCCTCCTTGTTTTCCTCGCCGGAATTTTTTTTGTCTGGATCGGCTATGAAATCGTGCGCCGCCAGAGGGCGAACCGCGCGCTCCGGAACCGCCTGCGCTGCCGGGTCTGCAGCATGGAATTCGCGGACGACTCCCCCGATTCCCTCGCCATCTGCCCTCGCTGCGGAAGCTTCAACGAACGCGTCAAACCGGCATTCTTTTAGCGATTGATCCGCCCTCCCGAAAAAATTTCATTGCCAAGCCCTCGCGCATCCCGCCTAGTAGGCCGTTTCTCAATCGAAACAACGCCAACCAAACACCCATGAGCGAACGAAGAGTAGTCCTGACCGGCATCGGAGTCGTCACGCCAATCGGCAACGATCTCCCGACATTCTGGCAATCCCTGCAAGAGGGGCGAAGCGGCATCAGCCGATACAACGCCTTTGATTCCACCAAGTTCGACTGCAAAATTGCCGGCGAGGTCCGAAACTTCGAACCCGCAAAATATTTCAAGAACCCGAAATCCGCGAAGCGCACCGACCGCTTCACCCAGTTTGCCATGGCGGGCGCAAAGATGGCTCTGGAAGACTCCGGCATCGATCTGGGCGCAGTGGACCACAACCGCTTCGGCGTGATCATCGGGAGCGGCATCGGCGGGCTTTACACCATGGAGGAGGAATGCAAGCGCCTTCTCGAGCGTGGCCCATCGCGCGTCTCCCCGTTCACGATCGCGATGATGATCTCCAACATGGCCAGCGGGATCGTGTCGATGGAATACGATCTTCGCGGCCCGAACATGTGTATCGTGACGGCGTGCGCGACCGCCAACAACTCGCTCGGCGAGGCCTGGCGCATTATCAAGTTCGGCGATGCGGACATCTTTCTCGCGGGCGGATGCGAGGCCACGCTCACCCCGCTCGGGATCGGCGGCTTTTCGGCCATGAAGGCGGTGAGCCTGAGAAACGACGAGCCGGAAAAAGCCTGCCGCCCGTTCGACCGCGACCGCGACGGCTTCATCATGAGCGAAGGGGCCGGCGTCATGATCCTCGAGGAATACGAGCACGCGAAGCGCCGGGGAGCCACGATTTACTGCGAGATTTCCGGTTACGGCTGCACGGCGGACGCCTACCACATGACCGCCCCCATGCCCGAGGGCGAGGGTGCCGCGCGGGCGATCAAAATCGCCATGGCGCACGGCAAAGTGAACCCCGGCGAGATCGACTACATCAACGCCCACGCCACCTCGACCGGGCTCGGGGATATTTGCGAGACCAAGGCGATCAAACTCGCCTTGGGCGACCACGCGAAAAAAGTGATGGTGAGCGCGACGAAATCGATGACCGGGCACCTGCTCGGCGCGGCCGGCGGCGTCGAGCTCGCGGCCTGCGCGCTCGCGATGAAACACGGCGTCGTCCCGCCCACGATCAACCTCGATAACCCGGACCCCGAGTGCGACCTCGACTGCGTGCCGAATGTGGCGCGCGAGGCCAAGCTGAAGACCGTGATCAGCAACTCGTTCGGTTTCGGCGGGCACAATGCCACGCTCCTGATCAAAGCCGTCGCGTAGGTCGGAATCAGACCGGCAGCGTGGTCAGCAGGATCTGCGCGGCCCCGTTTTGCGGCACTAGCTCCAGGCCTGTTCCGGTTGCGGGCGCGATCAGGAACTGGCCTTTCCCGAACGCGCTTCCCCCGCACAGAACGGTGCCCTCCGTGACGGCGACCAGCGCGAAGCGCCCGGGTGGGCGGACATCGCGCGAGGCGCTCAGCGAAATTTTTTCCACCTCGAAAAACGGGCAGCTGGCGACGGTGGTTTCGCGGGTGCCGCGGACCGGCGGCTCGAAATCGTTGAAGTCGATCGAGGCCAGGGATTCCGTGATATGCAGGTCGCGCGGTTTGCCGTCCAGCCCCATCCGGTTCCAGTCGAAGACGCGGTAGGTGGTGTCGCTGTTCTGCTGGACTTCCACGATGAGGTTTCCCTCGCCGATCGCGTGCAGGCGCCCGCTGGGAATAAAGATGCTCTCGCCGGTGGTGACCGGGATTTCGTGCAGCGTGCGCTCGACCTCGCCGGTGCGGAGCACGCTTTCAAACGCCTCGCGCGTCACCCCTTTTTTCAGGCCGGCGTAGATCCTCGCTCCCGGGAGCGCATCGAGAAAATACCAGACCTCCGTCTTCGGCTCCCCGCCCAGCGCGGCTGCGAGGTGCTGCGGGGGATGCACCTGAACGGAAAGCCGCTCCCGCGCGTCGAGAAGCTTGACCAGCAAAGGGAACCGGGGCGACAGGTGCGCCGCATACGCTTCGCCGAACAACTCCCCGCGATGGCCGGTCCACAACTCGTGGAGCGTCTTCCCGCGAAACAGGCCGGAATGCACGATGCTCTGCGCGTCCTCCCGGTCCACGATCTCCCAGAGCTCGCCGATCAGCGCGCCGTGGGGAATCGCCTTCCCAAGCAGCGAATCGAACCGCCGCCCCCCCCACACACGTTCCATCGGAATCGGCTCAAAGACAATTGGCTCGCTCATAGCCGCACAGTTTTTTCCGTTCCCGCCGCGACCGCAATACCAAAAATCTGCTACCGGAACGTATGCGAGCGGAAGATGCTGCGGCGGCCTTCGCGCGACCATGCCAGGGATTCGCCCGGGCTCACCGAGATGATCCGGTGCTGTTCTCCCAGCGTGAAATAAACCGCGCTCACCACGGCGGCAAAGACATCGGCGGGGATTTCCGCGGCAGGCGGCGTGGAGGGTGCCACGGCCGAGAGCGTTGGCGGGGTGGCGGCGGGTGCCGCAGCCGGGAGGTGATCGCTCTCCGGGGCTGGCGTGCCGCGCAGGCCGCGGACCTCGGCCCGCAGATCGGACACGATTTTTGCGAGGACGAGAAGACCCGCGGTCACGAGCAAGAGCAGGGCGGTTTCGAACTTCAAACCCTCTGCGACGGCGGCAAAAAAGATGTTCATGGGCCTCAGGAAAGCGTGACCAGAACCTGCCCCTCCTCGACGACATCCGCGGGGCTGACATGGATCTCGGCCACCGTGCCATCGCGCTCCGCATAGACGAAGGTGTTCATTTTCATGGCCTCGACGGTCGCGAGCTGGGCGCCCGATGCCACCTTCTGCCCCAACTGGCAGTCGATCGAGACGATGCGCCCGGCGAGCGGGCTGGTGACGGTGCCTGGCCCGGCAGGAGCGGCCGCAGCAGCGGGCTTGGGAGCGGAAGTCGGGGGCGGGGCGATGCTGGTTTGTTGAAACGCTGGCACGGACGGCTGGCCAACCACCGGGTTGCCCTGCTCGTCCAGCGATTCGACAACGACCTCGAAAACTTTCCCGTCAACGGTAATGCGTAGCTTTTTCATTTTGTAAAATCATGCCATCGGGCGGAGCCGTTTGGCGACACGAAATCCACCGGACCACCAGGGAATTTGTGTTTTCATCTTCGCCGGTTTCATCAAAGCGGGATGTTGCCGTGTTTCTTCGGCGGGCGGGTCTCCCGCTTGGAGAGCGTGTTGCGGAGCGCCATGGCCACCATCGCGCGCGTCTGGGCGGGCCGGATCACGTCGGTGATCAACCCCTTGCCGGCCGCCTGGTAGGGCGAGGCAAATTTCGCGCGGTAATCGGCGATGAGCTTGTCCGCGCAGGCGGGATCTTTGTCGATCTCCCGCTTGTAGAGGATCTTGACCGCGCCCTCGGCTCCCATGACCGCGATCTCGGCCGTCGGCCACGCGAAGACGAGGTCCGCGCCGAGGTCCTGGCTGCACATGGCGAGGTAGGCGCCGCCGTAGGCTTTGCGCAGGATGACGGTGATCTTCGGCACTGTCGCCGCCCCGTAGGCAAACAGCATCTTCGCGCCGTGGCGGATGATGCCGCCGCGCTCCTGCGCGACGCCGGGCAGGAACCCGCCGGTGTCCACGAGCGTCACGATCGGGATGTTGAAAATGTTGCAGAACCGGATGAAACGAGCCGCCTTGTCGGAGGCGTCGATGTCGATCGCCCCGGCCTTGACGGCCGACTGGTTCGCGATGATCCCGACCACGATCCCCTGGATCCGCCCGAACCCGACGACGATGTTCTTCGCGAAATCCATCTGGACCTCGAGGAAATCGGCGTTGTCCACGAGCCGCCCGATCACGTCCTTCACGTTGATCGGGTTTTTGCTGTCTTCCGGAACGAGTTCGTCCATCCCCGGGTCCTCGTCCAGCACGAGCGGTTGGGTCAGGTCGTGCGGCGGATCCATGATGTTGTTCGACGGGATGAACGAGAGGAGCTTCTTGACGATCGCGAGCGCGTGCGCGTCGTTGTCCGCGACAAAATGGATGTTCCCGCTGATGGTGGCGTGGGCGGCCGCGCTGCCGACCTCGGCCATCGTGCATTTCTGGCCGGTCGCGGCAAAAATGACCTCCGGGCCGGTGATGAACATGTTCGCCTGGTCCTTGACCATGACCTGGAAATCCGTCAGCGCCGGCGAATAGGCCGCGCCTCCCGCGCAGGGCCCGGCGATCACCGCGATCTGCGGCACCACGCCGGAGAGATACACATTTTTGAAAAAGACTTTCCCGTAGCCGGAGAGCGACTCGACGCCCTCCTGAATGCGCGCTCCGCCCGAGTCGTTGAAGCAGACGACCGGCATCCCGGACTGCTGGGCGTAATCCATGATGTCGCAAATTTTTTGTGCGTGCATGGCGCCGAGCGACCCGCCGGCCACCGTGAAGTCCTCGCTGTAGGCGGCCACCGGGCGTTCACCGACATAGCCTGTGCCGGTCACCACGCCGTCCGCTGGAAGGTCTTTTTTCTCCATGCCGAAGTTGTGGCAGGCATGCTGGGCATGCATGCCGAACTCCATGAACGTCCCTTCCTGAAACAGGTTGTCAAGCCGGTCGCGGGCGGTCATGAGACCCTTCTTGCGGCGGGCCTCCAGCTTGTCCCTGCCTCCCCCGGCGAGCACTTTTTCGCGGCGGGATTCCAGTTCTTCGATGAGTTCTTTTTTGATGGGCATTTCGGTGAGGGGGTTAGTGCGGGCAGGAGCAGCCGCAGGACTTCGGTTGGCAGAACTCGGTGAGGACGCCGAACGAGCTCTTCGGATGCAGGAACGCCACAAGCTTTCCGCCGGCCCCGTCAATGGGAACCTCGTGGATCAGGCGGGCGCCGGCTTCCTTTGCACGGGTGAGCTGGCCGGTGATGTCGGTCGTGGCAAACGCGATGTGGTGGATCCCCTCGCCCTTGGCCTCGATGAACTTCGCGATCGGGCTCTCCGGGTCGGTCGGCTCGAGGAGCTCGAGATGAACCTCCCCGCAGGCAAAGAAAACCGTGCGCACTTTCTGCGACGGCACTTCCTCGATGGCTCCGGCTTTCAGTCCGAGGGTGTTTTCGTAGTAGGGAAGGGTCGCTTCGAGGGACTTCACCGCAATCCCCAAATGATCAATTTTCTGAATGGTGGCGCTCATGGAAATGTGTTATTAGTAAATCTAATATTAGCGGCTGGAGCAAGAACTTTTTGCCGGCGTGCCAGAATTTCACCGGAAAACCAGGCTGGCTGTTTCGGCTGTTGATTTCGGCTTTCGAATGACTCGCCCGACAACTAGTTTGAAAGGTGGCCCTCCATTTTCAGATGCAGAACAACGATTTTCCTCCGGTCTCCCTTGATCCCAGTTTTCCATTTGACCGCATCCGGGAGCTCTATCTCTACGAGGAACCGTCGTTGCTGGCTTCGATCCGGAGGGGGGACAGGAAGGAGGCGACCCGGATCATCAACCTTTTGCTCGTGCATATTTACAGTGCGGGCGCGGAGAGGAGCGAGCTCCTCAAGGGACTGTTGCTGGAATTGATCGTCATGATGTCCCGTGCGGCCGTGGAGGCCGGAGCTTCGCAGTCGGAGGTCCTGGGGATGGGCTTCCGGCATCTCACCGAGTTGGCGGGCATCGACGATGACGAGCACCTCGCCCGCTGGCTCAGGGCGTCCGTTGTCAGGATCTTCGAAACCGTCGAACTCCACCAAAGCGCCGCCCTTCCATCCATCGTCGCGCGGGCGCTGCAGATCATCCGCGAGGAATGTGCGGGTCCGCTGGCAAGGGCCGCAGTGGCGCGCAAGGCTGGGGTCTCGCCATCGCATCTGGCGGAGCTTTTGCACGAGCGCACCGGGAGGACCTTCACCGATCTGGTCCGCGAGGCCCGCATCGGCCGGGCTTGCGAGCTTCTCCGGAGCACCGAGCTTTCCCTGGCCGAGATCGCCGCCGAGTGCGGGTTCTGCGACCAGAGCTACTTCACCCACGTCTTCCAAAAACTGAAAAAAGAGGCGCCGAAACAATATCGCGACAGCTTCCCGCAGGCTTCGAAAACACAAAAGGATCCGCCTTGAACGACCCGCGTGCCACTCGCCCGGACAGATCGGTGGTTGCTGTGCTGCCGCCGTCCCGTCATCACGCCCTTGCCAAACTTTGCAAGAAGGGGTTTCATGGTGGGGAACATTCACCATGCGCAACATTTCTCTTATCCCGGCAGCAGTATTGGGTTTGGCCTTCGCAGCCTCCACAGCCAATGCTGCTCCGCAAGCCTATAAGGTCGATCCGGTTCATTCGACCATTGGATTCAAAGTCCGGCATCTTGTTGGAAAAGTCACCGGGCGTTTTGGGGAGGTGTCTGGGATAATCCAGATCGATTCTGACCATCCCGAGACTTCGTCGGTTGAAGCCTCCATCCAGGTGCAGAGCATTGACACCGGTAATGCGAAGCGTGACGGCCATCTGAAGAGCGCGGATTTTTTTGATGCGGTCCGGTTTCCCGTCATCACTTTTAAAAGCAATAAAGTGAATGTGGTGGACAAGAACAACGCGGACGTTGTCGGCGGCCTCACCATTCATGGGGTAACGAAGGAAGTTGCCCTGCACGTTCAGTTTCTCGGGATGGCCAAAGGGCCGGACGGAACCCCGCAGACCGGCTGGGAGGCGACGGCAAAAATCAACCGCACCGAATTTGGGCTGATCTGGAACAAGCTTGTCGAGGGAACGGCGATGATCGGGGAAGAAGTTGACATCAACTTGCAAATCGAATCCGATCTCGCGAAATAGATGCGCCAGCAGCCGTGTTATGGCAATGGGAGCTTTGACAGACGGGCCGACACCCGCTTGGGATAATCTCAGCACCCATGCCGGATCAATCCCCGCGAGTCAGCATTGTGATTCCCGCCAGAAATGAGGAGGCGCGTCTGCCTGCCTCGATCCGGGAAATCCGGCAGGCGTTTCCCTCCGAGGATTGGGAATTTCTGCTGGTCATCGAACCCGGAAGTGACCGCACCGGAGAGGTGGCGCAAATGGAAGCCGCCGGGGATCCCCGCTTCGAAATC
>Ga0118677_10013061_pt1 | contig 12039 bp, 23 predicted proteins | sample AliMusrvi5mmetaG_FD_86154 | JGI IMG/M metagenome (GOLD analysis project Ga0118677, IMG submission 86154) | reverse complement strand
GGGATATACGTCCGGGAAAAAATGACAAAAATGGTCATTTGGAAGGATTATTTTTACAGAAAAGGAAATTCTGATGTCCAAATTTGAGGTTTTCTGCTGCCCAAAATGTTTTGTGTGTGTGTTCCCATGAAATAAAAAATTATGCGAATGGTGTATCAAGAATAACGCATAAACCATCTGGAGCCTATGTTAGGCTTTTAACGTACGATGCGATGAATAAAAATGGAAAGTATGGAAAATATATGGAAATTGTAAGCGGAAAGACACCGGCTAATGTTAGAGGGAAAGGGATCGGGACGACTCTCAGGGCCCTTGCTACGATTTATGGAAACCTTAAAAAAGTCAATTCGATGATTCAGACTGGAATTAACAAGGAAAAACGTTCTAGAAATCGCAATGGAGTAAAAATCCCAACATCCACGTGGATACTGAGGGAACGTCTCAAGTGGAGAAAGTTGTATAATTATGTTTCAACATTTGAACCTGCGGTAAATAACATTAGACCTTCTAAAAACTGGGTGCGCGCGCATTCCACTGCCTGAGTGTATTAAACAACTATTATTTCTAGACCCTCATCTTCTGTGGGCTGCTCGAACTTCTTGCGGTACAGGTACAGGGCGATGTTCGGCACGGGCTTTTCGCGCCCCTTGTTTCGCTCCATCGAGACCTCGATCGGGGTCGCCACGTGGATGCATCGCACGGGCAGGTTGTGGCGGCGGGCGAATTCGATGTACTCCGCGCGCCGTGCCTTTGTCGCGTTGGTCGCATCGAACACGATCGACTGGCCAGGGGCAGTCTTGATGACCGCCTCGGCCGCCTTGATCATTTTTGGGGCCGTTTTTAGTTCGTCCCCAGAAATGATTGTCATTTCAAGATTTTTTGCGACCGTCGACTTTCCAGAACCTGGGAAGCCGACCATTATAACGACCGAGCGAGACCGCTTGGCAATCTCCTCTTCGATAAGCTCGGCCCTTCGCATCATCCAAGCCCCGCCGTCTCGCATCATCCAAGCCCCGCCGTCCTGCCGCAGCTGGGCAACCTCCTCTTTCAGGTCCTTGGTAGGCACGTAGAGAAAGCTCGCCTTGTTGAGCTGCATTGTGTTCGAGTCTGTAAGACTCATGCTCTAGGGGGACACTGGCACTGACAGAACACGAATTTTTACACTACTTCATCTCCGGTGAAAGTTGAAGCCACCACCCATGCTTGGAACTCCATACACATTCACTTTATTTCTGGCGCGATTCCGGGTCGCGGCAGTCGAGAAGGGGTTGCCCCCTTTGTGCATAGGACGTGCGTTGTTCAGTATTTTCTTCGCCTGAGTAAGACTCATATTTCCGCTGGCATATAGAACATTTACGGCTCTCGCCACTTGCGCGGGGGACGCTTTCTTTGGACTGGGCATTTAATTTAACGCAAGATTTTTTACACACTAGCGTGGGAAATTTTTGGAGGAAATACGGATGATGTCGTCGAGACTGATATTCTTGGTACTCGTGCGAAGACCCGAGGAAATGAGATACTTGATGGCATCGGAGTGCTTCTTGAGTATTGTATTACGCAGAACCCAGTCGTCAGAAGACTCGCCATAGATGGCGAGAGTATTCACATTGATCGAATTATTCGAAGCCTTCATGACTACATCCGCAAAGCGCACGTTCGTCAGTAGCGCGTCAACGAATAACTCCGGGGTCACCCTGACTCCCATACCAAAGAGGAAGCGAGAGACATCGATAATGGTATTTTCATCGGCGCTCGAAAGCATGTACGCCTTGACGATAGAGCCATCGCCCTTGTAGTTGTCGAGCACGTGGATATCAGCGCCTTCATCGACTAGAGTTCTCACTTTGGTCATCCATGCCCTGATGTCACCAGCGATGACAAGTCGGATATTCTTCAAGGTCTGTGTAGGGGTAGGCATTTGTAGTATAACTCACTTTTTTTAAGTATGTAGGTTCCAAAGGGCCTCTAGCGAGGACACGACACGTTTTTTATGTAGACGTACATTAACTATGCCAAAGCTCAATCGCGAGAACTATAAGAAATCTCGTTTTGAGAATTCAAACAACATTCAGAACCAAGCGTTTAAACTCGTGGAAATACCTCTTGGTTTGACGCGTCGTTATTTTGCCCGCTACATGAAAGAACGGAACAGGAACTATTTGCTTTTGAACAACAACGGAACGACCGTCCTTGGGTTTGGGTTTGTGGAGGGTCCACAGTTTGGGAACCGAACGAATCACGTCACGCTCTTGGCCACAAAACAAATATACAAAAACGGGAAAAAGGTGCGAACAGGGTACGGGTCCAATATCATGAATGCCATTTACAATAACGCCAAGGCTCGTGGACGCAATGGTGTGACCATAAACCATGCAGCGTCTAGCGCAGTTGGATTTTATAAGAAAAAAGGGTACGTGCGTAATAACAACTCTTGGAATATGCGGCGTCTAATAACTCCACCTGCGTCCCTAAAAAGGAAACGCGGGTCGCCTAATAAATCCTCAAAATCTCCTTGACAACTTGGGACCGAATCACGTCTTTCTCTGTGAATTCAACCTGGCGTACGTTTGTCGAGTATGGGTCAAGACGCGTCAAGAGGTCTGCGAGTCCGTTGTTTTCAAAACCACGCTCGTGTTGCTGAATGTCCCCAGCCACAATCATCTTCGACCCTTCGCCGATACGGGTCAAAAGCATCTTCATTTGGGACGGGGTTGAGTTTTGCATCTCGTCCGCAATGACCCACGAATTATCGAATGTTCGACCACGCATATATGCCAACGGACAAATCTCAATCTGTTCATCCATGACCATATCCTTGACCCTTTTTGGACTAAAATTGCGGTGCAAAGCATCAAACATGGGTCGGGTCCACGGTTCCATCTTCTTGTTCAAATTACCAGGTAGGAATCCGTGTTGCTCATCGACCGAAACTGCCGGCCGAGTCAGGACGAGACGTTGGACCTGACCGCTTACGAGCGCCTTTGAGGCGGCATGACACGCCAGAAGGGTCTTCCCCGTTCCCGCCGGTCCCGTGCCTATGACTATGGGAACGGTCGAATACAAGAGGTCTATGTATTTCTTCTGTGTGAACGTGCGCGGGCTCAGCATTTGTTTTTTTAGGTCTCTACACTTTAAGATGGATCGATTTGCGGAACGAATAGCACGTTTCTGTGAACCAAGAGAACGTAGGATCCTTGGGTTCGATCTTGAGACGTGTATCAAACTCAAGTTTCCTCCGGGGCGGGTCGGGGTGACCATGACTGAATTTCCTTATAAAATTGGAAAAAGTGATGTACTCCCAAACGACCGAACACGTTGGCTCGTTTCCAAGAACGCAGGGCGAAGTGAGGGTCTCCATGTTCAAAGGGCGCATGACGAGGACGCATATTCAATAGACGATATTCGTTACACGCATCACTACAACTATGTTACTGGAGAGGTCAGGATATATCACGATGATACGAGGTCTTTTGAAGAGTATGTTTCAACGGCTCACAGACAGCCTCTGGCCGCGGATCCTTAATTTTGTTTTGAAATTGAACCTTTGTAGGCCATACATACCCCCAATCCGCATACTCGGTCTCTGGGAACATGTAATAGCTCGGCAATTTACGGTTCAGTGATGCTTGGTGTGACAAGTGAATAGGCGGCCATCCCCACCACGGAGGGGGTCGTGCGCATGAACAGTGTGGTAATTTATTCATAAAATTGCGGTACCCACGAGCGATCCATTCGTCAATCATAGCGTTACAATACACGGCAAGGAAACACGTATGACCTTCCCACATTTTCGTGGCGGGGTGGTTTCTCCAGCCTTTTGAGAGCCCATTCAAGGCTCTCCAAATCTGGTACGCTTCACAGCGTTGTTTTCCGAGCCGGCGGTAGTCCAGCGACTTGGCACACGCGACAACATCAGCAAAGGGGACGAAGGTAATCATTGAATTACCAAATCTCTTCAAAGTTCTTCCACGCAAAGTATACAGCTGGGAACCAGAAGAGGGTGTAGAAGAGTACTAGGCACGTCACAACACACTTTTCTATATCCTTCATTGACTTGCGTTATACGACTCCAAAGACTTTAAGAACCCTTTCCCGTCGGGCTTATAGTACTCGTGTTTCCACAGACGCTGTATGGCCACAATCTTGTCTTCGTCCTTTGTGATAGACCACCCGTCGGCGGCTAAAAACACGTTTTCACCCGTGGGGTTCAGACGGCGCTTCTTTTCTATTTTACCTAGCTCGAAGTCCTTCTCACCCACGAAAACAGCTCCCGGCATACCCACCAGTCCACACGTACACGGGACGACCGTCTAATGTGTTTCTTATGTGCTCCACGCGACCCTCCTTTAGGTCGTTCTGGAACTCGCGTTCCGAGTGTTGAGTGGAGGGTCGGCTGATCCGCTCAAGACACAGGTGACACTGGCACATGTATTTTGTAATTGACGCATAAAATTGGAGGACTTAGGGGGGAGAGCACACGTTTTTTCTATGATGTATGAGTTTATCGTCGGTTTTGTTGTTGGTATTAGTGTTGCATGGATTCGCACGTCGAAAAAGTGCGATGTGGCGTGTCAGGTTGAGCCACCACCTCCGACCAAACCCGTCGCGATTCCTGGACCCGTACGTAAAGTTAGAGGAGTACCCGAACTCATGCACTTTTGGGAATTCTAGTTTGGGTCCCACAGAGGTTTAGGACTCGTGCCTACGTACCGACTCGTACCCCATGCGATGAACAAGAGACCGATGACTCCCAATATACCCACTGGACTCATAGTGTCTTTAGAATTCATGCACACGTACAGGAACAACAGCACAAAGCCAAGCACGAGTGCGATCATTTATACTTTAAAATTACTTTTTAAACTGTAATGATTTCGGCCGATGCGTACAGTGCATCGTGCGATCTCATATTGGACCCTATATACAGTCCCGAAATCGTTTTTCCCGCAGAACCTGTTCGGCGTATATTCGTGACGAGTGAAAAACAAACATTCTCTTGCAATGTGAAAATTATTCGCGAGGTACCAGGCAAGCCCGAGCTCGTGTATGCACGTACCGATCACCAGTTTACCAGGCAGTTTTTTTGGTCAGTCAAGCCGTACGTGAGTCATATTTATGCCGTAAATTGCGAGTTTGAACATCCTATGATTACACACATTCCTCTCGGGTTTTACATTCCAGAAGTTCTTCCAAAACGGCCCGAGGGCACTCATAAAAAGCACTTGTGCTACACGAACTTTGACTGTTCAGATTCTCAGTGGCCTGCTCACAACCCATACAAGAGCGCGCGTCTCGACTGTATTCGATACTTTGATTTTCCATGGGTAAAAACTGAACGTGAACTCTCGAATCGTACATATTTTAAACGACTCGCCGAGTGCGAGTTTGTCGTGTGTCCTTTTGGGTTTGGTCTAGACTCGTATCGCGTGTATGAGGGTGCGTGGTGTGGCGCCAGACCCATTGTATTAACATCGGGCCTCGACTCGATTCATAAACAGTTTGGTGCCGTCATCGTGAACGATTGGTGCGAGGTGACGGAACCCTTTTTAATCGATATAGCGAAACGGGGCCCGCTCCAAGTCGACCCAAAACTCTTTTTGGCCGAAACGTGGATTAGATCGTATCACTTGGACGAACAGACGAACGACGCTGGCGCACTTCATCAACACGAACAGGTTGGGGCGGGCTCGGCTCGGGAGTCTTGAGAAGGGAAATAATTTCGGGCGACCTCCACGCCTTCTTCCCCTCCTCAAATACGGACGTGAACCCGTTACACGTCAGGATCCACGTATTCTCGGCGCTCGTCGCGCGAACAATCTTCGGTGAAATGGGGACGGGGACGAACAGGGCCATGATCACTTTGAACAGAGTCCAGTACATTACACATCAAGGGCGTAGATTCTCTAAGTCATTTGTAAGAATCTCAAAGTCGCGAAGAAGGCGGCGGCGACACATGGGGTGGTTCGGGTCAGATGCGCACGTCCGCCATTTCCTCTGAATAATCTCGATATGGTGCTGATTCTCCACGAGAACGTGCTCGATAAGGGGAACCCACAAGCGAACAAACATGACCTGAAAGTTCTCGAGGATGCGCTCGAGAAACCGGTCCGCCTCGGGAGGTCGCGGGACGTCGATCGCCATCACGATGGCATCCTTGAGTATGTCCCGGCTGGCGCACAAAACAAGCATCACGTCGGGGACGGCGCACCACCTACGAATGTGAAACATGAACGCCTCCTCTATGGCCGTCCGGACTTCATAGATTGTATCAGGACTCTGTCGCCCCGTGGAGTTCCAATACGCATGGTTCATTTCGGTGAAGAGCGCTCGGCTAAGATTATCTCTAAGATCATCAACCAGCTCGTCCAGCTGTGCGCGCACTCCTACGTAGCGGGATTTGCGTGGCGCGTCCATTGTTTCGTGGTCTCTTCCGGGGGCTCTTCTTGGGGGAGGGGTGACACGTTTTTTGCGCCAAAGCTCGAATCAGGTTCTGAGCACTGTTTGTGGTGAGCCCCGCCTTTTTCAGGTTTGCCTGTATCTTTTGACGCGTCTTGTTCGAAGGCTCACCAAAGTAGAAGCTACACACGCCCCGTTCAAGCAAGTTCTGAACGCTCGCAGGTATCTGTGGGACTAGGATATTCTTAGTATAATTTGGTTTGGTGTTCCGAAGGGCGTTCTTGACTAAGGCTATATAGTTTGAATTTTTCATGTAATTTCGAGTCTTGAACTGAAGGTTCCGTGTATACGTCCCGCTTTCCAGGTTAAAGAGAACTTGGGACCCTTTCTTGGAAAGTTCACCCGCAGCGACTATGACCCTATTTTTGTTCAAAATTGGGAGCTGAAAGTGTCTTGATCCCGACTCGAGTTTGTTGAGTACTCGGACAAAGCTCTTATGGTACTTGTTTTTCACAGGGTCGTATTCTATGAGGTACAGGTACGCCCCGTCAGGCAAAGTTCCTACGTTGGTGTTCCGGTATGTGCGGTTATGAGCCAAGTTGGCCCGAGTCTGGGCGTAGTACATCTTGGGCCAATGGCTTGGAATGCCCGTGACGTGGTTTGGTTGAAGAATCTTTTGGACACGGTTTATGACTGACCCTCTATTGACCACTGGCCAGGGACGTTTAGGGACGTGGAAGAGACGCTTAACATTGAGCCCTGGATCCATTCTATCATTACACAAGGTTTTTCACGACTCGTCCATCTCGTCGTACCGCGGCCCGTCCGTCTGGGACGCCCCATCTTCTCCTCCAAACTCCCACAAATCCTCCTCGTCCAACTCGTCCGAAATCCGCATAGCCGCCCAGGAGTACTCTGCAATCTTGGTATTGGCCCACGCGTTATACTCGGCATACACGGGACTCGACGGGTCGAAGGGGGTGTCCGTACGGCGGATCTCACGCTCCGCCTTTTCGAAATTGTCGCGCTCCTCCACCAAGTCGTCCATCGTGTTCTTGTGATTCGCCAGGCGCTCTTGCCACGGGAGGTCGTGGTACGCACGGTGCGCATCTTCGGCCCAAGCCTCCATCTGGATCCGCCGCGTGAGTGGGTCAGTCATCACGTCCTGAACGCACGCGGGAGAGCGGGTCTTTTGGAGCCATGCCGTCATCCACAGGTACATGGAAGGGGTCACGAGGCCGCGCTCGATATTCTCGAATATTGAGTAGTTGAGAGGGATCTCCTGGTCACCCATGGAGACGCACATAAGTCGGCGTTCGGGAGACCACGAGAGTGTAGCCATTTCGTCTTTTGGTTCTGTTAGTGCGCGAGCCCTTTAGGCCAAACAGGACACGGTTTTTCAAACAGGCGGTGTTCAGGCGCCCCTGCGCTCCTAAGCGTCCTCACTTGCCCCATCCTCCTTCTTGGTCAACATGGACAGGGTCAGCTTGTACGCGTTCGCGTGCGCCGCCTTATCCGGGACCTGATCAGGTAGGGTCTCCTTGATGGCGTCGAAAAACGCCTTGTACAGTGGAGTCGACTCGATCTCCGCCTTCAGGTCGGCATTCGCCTCCTTCAGGTCAGACTTCAAGTTGGTCACGCGGTCAACGAGCTTCTGGAGAGTCTTGGAGGGTGCCATCTGTGTACTTGACAAGGCGCCCAAGTTTTTATCTGGGTTTAGGAGTAGAATGAACAATATTCGTTCACTTGTGAAACGGCACGTCACCTTTGAACCTCGTGGCAAAAAACAGGTATCTGTATCAATCCAGGGTCGAAAAATGAGTCTTCAAAACGTGTCGAGGACATCACTAGCCCGTCAACATTTGGGATTTGCAGCGGCAGTGAAGCGGCAAGCAAACAGGTACAGGGCGAATCTTCCTTTAATATCAGACCCAAAGAAAGCGGCTGAAGCTATATTCAAGTCCGTTGTTAAAGATGGTGAAAACCCATCCGAGGAACAGTTTGACGAAAATGAAGAAGAAGACGCCGCTCTTTTGAGTTTTTTGCCTCGAAAAATTCAATCGGAATTTAAAAGGCGGTGGAGAGAGCTCGCTTCGAAGCAGGTGTATAACGGTGCGTTTCTTGAGTTTCAGGGAATGCGATTCGCAAACAGCTCAGCCAGAGTCTATGATGCCGAAAGAAACACGACAGATAAGGCGGTGTTTAGGCACATCGTTGATCCAGTGCCAGAAGGACAGGAACGTGTATATCTCAAATGCCGGTTTTCTCTTTCTGATGTGAATAATGATCACGAGCCTGTAAGTGGTCCCGGTTCGCCCATGTGGAAAAACCTCGAAGGAAAGGGGGCGCGCCATGTGGAACCAGATGTTATCGTGCGTTCTGGAAATTTGATACGTATTTTTGAACTTAAAATGGGTCAGGGGAAAAAGGAATCAGGGACGCATCCAAAGGAGTGTCATCAGCTTATGAGATGCAAACGTCTCTTTGAACATTGGGCAGCCGAAGAAGGTATAGATCTTCCTGAAATAAAACTTTACTTTGTTGGGTGGGCGGCGCCCACGAATGAAGCGGTTGTGTTTGATAATAGTCCATACACGTCTGAAAATTACTCGGTTCGGAAAATCAACTCAGAAGGAATGGCAAAAGTTACAAAAATAAATGCAAGACTCGTCACGGCAATAGTTCATGAACTCGATAGGAAACGTATAATAGCATACAACAGACTCGTTGAGAAATTTGTAAAGCCCTATGGAAAGTACTATGAAGAATATAGAAAGTCGGTGAATGAAAGTAAATCATATATTGCGTCTGTAAAAAACAAGTACGGTGAAGCGATAAACGCACCTATTCGCACTCTTCCTATTAAGGGAGCCGGACGAGGTGGTGCCGGTGGTGAAAATCAAAGAAAGAGGGCACGAAACGTTATGCAAAACAATTCCAATAACGAAGGAACTACAAACACGACTCGAGTAAGACGGATTCAATATAATCTTGCAAAAGCAGGACTCGACCCTGAAGAAGTCCAAAGCACTATGCGCAGTGTTAAAGCGGGAATGGAAAGTCGCAAAAAAAAGGCTCGTACAATTGTTCAAAATGACCCGGAAGTAAAAAGACTGCAGGCGCAACTTGCAGAGGTCCGTAAACAAAACTCTCAGTCTAATAATAATGTCGGACTCGGGTTTTAAACGCCTCGTCCAGAGCGTGAAAAAGACTGTTGTTGCTGATCTCAAGCACAAGATTCGGGAAGAAAAGTTAAGGTACATCAAGATAAACAAACTCAAGGCACTCCCACGTATAAATACCGTCTATGTAAATGCCAACTACATCAACCCCGTGACTCTCTCAAAGGTACCCACAGGTCTCACAGTTTACGAAGTGAAAGACCCACGGACCGGACGTGTGGATTATTATGACAAGGCGACATTCTGGAATCTGGTCCGTCGCAAGTCAAAGACCGTCAAGAACAACTTTAACCTTTTGACGAAACGTAAAAACGTCGTGCTATCCAACCCAGTGACACGATCTAATGTTCGAGCCAAGAATGTAAAGAGAGTCCATGTCAAATATAGAACGAGCCCCGTTTCAGCAGCCAAAAAGATTCAAAAGGCTGTGAAGAAGCACCTCAGCAAGAAACGAAAGCGCGAAACGGGACGCGCAGGTTCCCAGCGCGTTTCCAAGTAAAGGACTAATTTGTATCTAAAATTAGATGAATCCGTATGAGGCGCTTGGCGTGTCCAAGGATGCCCCAGACGATGAAATCAAAAAGGCATATCGTAAGTTGGCCATTAAGCACCATCCCGATAAGGGTGGAAACCCAGAGGAGTTCAAAAAGATCCAGGGAGCTTACGATATTCTTTCAGACCCAGAAAAGAAGCAAAACTTCGATCGGTTCGGAACACCTGAGGGCGGGAATCCCAACGGATTCCCTGGAGGGTTCCCACCTGATATATTTGCCCAGATGTTTGGTGGGGGCGGAGGGAATCCTTTTGGATTCCCGACACAGGGACCCCGCGGACCCGTACGTCGTTCCAATTTCGATCATGAATTGAGAGTGAGTTTCGAAGAGTCGTACCGTGGTGCGACTCGTCACCTCCGTATTGGTCTCGACAAGACGTGTTTCACGTGTACCAAAAAGTGTCCTCAGTGTCAGGGCCGAGGTGCTGTGCAGCACCAGATGGGACCCATGATGTTTCAGCAGCCATGTGGGCCGTGTCAGGGTCGAGGGTCAACATCGTCAGGGTGTTCCCAGTGTCAAGGTGGACGGAAGAAAGAGGCTCTCAATTTAGAACTAAAAATACCAAAGGGCATTGAGAATGGGAACGTCATCGTGGGTCACGGGCTCGGGGAACAGCCCCAAAAGGAGGGGGAGGAACCAGGTGACATTCTGTTCCACATTCGTGTCGAAGACCATCCAGTGTTTATGCGCCAAGGGAACGATATGATTTATCACATGCCCATCTCGTTTGAAGATTCGGTCCGGGGTGCAAAGATTACGATTCCACACTTTGACGGGCCGATACATATCGACACGGCAGACTGGGGTGTTCTGGATCCTCGCGAGGACTATGTGATTCCATTCAAAGGGTTCAAGGATGGCGGGAAACTCCGGGTCGGGTTCAATATCACGTATCCACACGCTAAAACACGGTTCACTCTAACGCGGATCGAGACGCCAAAAGAATAATGGCGAGAATGGCGGACATGGAACTCACACTCGCCTGGTCGATAACAATATGGATTGCCTCGTCCAAACTCATCTGGGCGTGATGAAAAACGAGGTCGTTGATTCCACTTGGAAGAACACCAAGGGTCGCGCCGCGAATGATGTGTTTATGTAGTTTGAACGTTGCTCGCAAAGTCTTTTTCGTCAAGGGGTGACGCTGGACTTTGCGAACAGCCACGCGGACGCGGGCGGCTGTGCCGCGAGGCAACACACAGTGATTGCCTCCACACGGCTTGTTCATACCTACTTTGTACAGAGGGTTTAATTCTTATGTTCAATCGCGAGGAGAAGAGCAATAAGACGCGGATCCAATGTGGTGATTATTACGTAATAATAAATGGTGTCTATCACGACTCTGAGAGCGTCCCAAAGGGCGTCTGGCATACCCAACGTGCGTTTTTTCGCTCTAAGTAGTAACAATGGGCGAGGCGGGGTTCCTCTACAAACACACTCGTGCACACAAGTACCTGAACAACCTGTCAAAGGCTGAAATTCAGAGCATTCTTGAGCGCCACGTCCCCCGTCTCAAGGCGATCCATGTGTTCACGACTCCTCTTTCCCCACCCGAAGTTCACGATGAGTACATGGAACTTCGAAACCGTGTTGTCGAGCGGGCCCGTCAAGATCTTCAAACTGAATTTAAAAAGAAAATTCGTCAACGGTACTCGGAGGGCTCGAACTCTGAATTCATTTTTAGACATTTTTTTTTATAGACCTATGTCAGGATGAGCGCAAAACCCCCACAGGGTAAATCATCAGCGGGAATAATCATTTTTCTCGCGTGTTTTGTTATCGTCGTCGTGACGGGTCTTGTCTTGTACTTTTTCAATATAGTGTGTCCGTACGGATACAGTTGTCCAACATCACCCGCGCCTTCGGGAGACCAGCCTTCGGGAGACCAGCCTTCGGGAGACCAGCCC
>Ga0118677_10013060_pt1 | contig 12039 bp, 11 predicted proteins | sample AliMusrvi5mmetaG_FD_86154 | JGI IMG/M metagenome (GOLD analysis project Ga0118677, IMG submission 86154) | reverse complement strand
ATTTTAGTACTATGTGTTGCATAGTACCTTCTTTTAGATATATATTTGTAATGCCTACTTCAAGGTAATAGATGGTATTCTAATTAAAAAATGAAAAAATGAAAACGCTGATCAAGAAGTTGAAATTTGGGGTCCTGATGACAGGGATTATTTTTCTTGCTTCGTGCAGTAACAACACGGCCAGGATATCCTCGATAGGAATAAATGCAGTTTATTGCACAATTCCTTCGTTATCCAAAACAGTCAAGAGGTATACTGAAAATAAAATCTCTGAATATTTAGGGGGAACATCAGGGATGAAAAATGAAAACGGGATGTCGGGCAAAAAAATTGAGAAATCGGGTGGCAAACTCAAGGCTAAGCCGTTATCAATCGGAGTTGTCCGGGAAGCCCGTCTGATTTAGCCGACGTTTCGTTGGCAGACAAAAATAAATATAAAAAGTATCGTAAAAATAAATTTAAAGAAATTCAAAATGAAAAACCCATGAACCTCGAAAACACAAAAGCTCAAATGAGGAAAGGAATTCTGGAGTACTGTATACTGTTGAACCTTTCCAAAAAACCATCCTACGCTTCTGATATCATTGCCGAGATGAAGGTAGCGCAGATGATTGTGGTTGAAGGGACCTTATATCCGCTTCTGACCAGATTAAAAAACGACGGATATCTCGGTTACCGATGGGAGGAGTCGCTGCAGGGACCTCCGCGCAAATATTACGAACTAACCCAGGATGGAAGAATGTTTCTGAATGAATTGGATATGGCCTGGGGTGAATTGGTCGAAGCTATAAATCAACTAAAAAATAATAACCTATAGAAAATTACATCACCATGAAAAAAACATTTACAATTAATATCAGTGGGACTGTCTTTCACATTGACGATGATGCTTATGAAAGACTTAATAATTATATCTCACAAATAAACAATCATTTCGGAAATAATGCAGAAGCCAGGGAAATTGTTGAGGATATCGAATCAAGAATTTCAGAACTTTTTCAGGAAAGGGTGAAAAACGGGATTGAAGTGATAACCATCGAACAAGTTGAAGAGATCATCACAATTATGGGTATGCCGGAAGCGTTTGATGATACAAAGGAGGGCGAAAAAGTAAAGGAAAAGCCTCCTCGTTTGCAGGGTAGAAAACTTTATCGTGATCCGGACGACCGGGTACTTGGTGGTGTGTGCAGTGGTCTGGGAGCATATTTTAATTTCGACCCGGTTATAATCCGGTTAATCTTTGTTTTACTTGTATTCCTGGCAGCAGGATCTAGCCTGATCATTTACCTGATATTGTGGATAGTTGTTCCAAAAGCTTCAAATACTGCTCAACGGTTGGAGATGAAAGGAGAAGAGGTCAACATCAGCAATATTTCCAAAAATATTAAAGAGGAGATACAGGATGTCAAGGAGAATTACGAAAAATTAAAAGCCAATAACCGGGTTCGGGGACGAATGGATCAGGCAGGAAATGTGCTGATGTCAGTACTTCGGGCAATACTGAAAATCTTCCTGGTTTTCTTTGGAGTTATACTGGTATTTACAGGAATATTTGCGATTATCGCCCTTGTCACTTCTCTTTTTGTTACGAACGAATTTCTGGGTATATCTCCGTTTGGACATGGGCTACCACACTACCTCGATCTGTTTGTATCAGGCAATACCCTCTTTTGGTTCTGGATTGGAATAGGATTGACCATTGGAATCCCATTAATATTGATTGCCTACTTAGGCACAAAACTTATTTTTAGGTTCAAATCTAACAATGGTGTAGTTGGACTTTCCTTTTTTGGCCTTTGGGTCATAGGGGTTATTCTATTAATATTCACATTAGTGAGAGGTTTAAGCGACTTTAAGAGTGTCTCTACGACTACAAAGCAGGAACCATTTACCACCAAATCCGACACCCTTTACCTTAAATTGGGAGCCGATGAATTCAGTGAATATCTCGATTCCAATATAGATATCGATGGACTGCGGATTGCCTCAGTTAATGGGAAACAACTAATGCTTAACGAACCCAGACTTGATATTATAAAAAGTGATACGAAAGATTTTAGCCTGGTGATAAAGTCGAAAGCCCGCGGACGTGATCTGGATAAAGCACAAGTGAATGCAAGGGAGATCACCTATAAGTTTACTCAACAGGATTCATTACTCGCATTTCAGCCATGGTTTATGCTGCCTGATAAATCGTTATGGCATAAGCAGGAGGTAGATCTTACACTCAAGGTTCCGGAAGGGAAAACAATATTTATAAACAGTGATATGGCAAAAATAATTCATGATATCAAAAACACCTCTGACATGTGGGACAGCGATATGGGTGGAAAATACTGGACCATGAAGGCTGAAGGATTGGAACTCACCCAGCGGAAACAGGCACCGGTTGCATCACCTAAAAAAGTTAAGAAATGAACACAATTAACAGATTAGGCCTTTTGAGTGTTCTGTTGGCCATAACTATCACGTTATCCGCACAAAGCAAATCGTACCGGATTTATGATGAATTCGGCCATCGTGTTGGCTTCACTACTCTTGCATTTTCAAAGGCGATGATCGATGCTGTAAATCTTAACATTGATGAGGAGAACAAAAAAATCACGGGTGACCTGATGGAAATAAGGATTCTGATTGCGGATCGTGAAAAAACCAAAGTTGAGGGATCACTCTCTAAAATCATCTCAGAAAAGCTGAATAAATCAGACTACAGAAAAGTCGAACCATCGGACAGTAAACAGAGCGGTAATGTTGAATTCTGGATTGACGGTGATTCAAAAAAGGTAAAAGAGTGTCATGTGATCGTAATGGACAGCGACGATAAGCAGTTCAGTTGCCTGGTCTCCTTCTATGGCGATTTCAGGGTCGAAGATCTAAAAAGCTTTGAAAAGTTTAGTCGTAAACAGGTACATAAATCAGAATAGCATGGATCGGATATCAAACAACAAATGGTTTAAGTTTGGTCTGGTTAGTATTCTTTACCTGCTTTGGGTTATTTGGCTGAATAATTACTGGTGGCTGATCGGTCTTGTTATAATCCTTGACAGTTATGTTACAAAACAGGTTCACTGGTCTTTCTGGAAGAAAAAAAATCCACCTGAAGGGAGACAAACAAAGGTTATTGAATGGGTTGACGCCATTATTTTCGCAGTGATTGCAGCTACGTTTATTAAACTTTTCTTTTTTGAGGCTTACACGATACCCACCTCCTCAATGGAAAAATCGATGATGGTCGGTGATTACCTGTTTGTCAGCAAAACGGCTTACGGTCCCAAAATGCCCAATACCCCAATCTCTTTTCCATTTGTACATAACACAATGCCACAAATGAGGTCTGTACCCTCTTATTCAACATTGATTCAATATCCATACAGAAGGATTGCAGGAACAGGAAAGGTTAAAAACGATGATGTTGTGGTATTTAATTTCCCGGAAGGGGATACGGTATCTGTCAATCTGCATCAAACAAGCAGTTATTACGATTTAGTCCGTCGTTATGGCAGAGACAGGGTTTGGAGTGATAAGAGAACTTTTGGAGATATCATTTACCGTCCTGTTGATAAAAGGGAGAACTACATCAAACGATGCATTGCGATTCCTGGCGATTCCCTTAAAATTGCCAATGGACAGGTTTTTATAAATGGAAGGCCTCAAAGGGAGATACCGGGAATCCAATATAAATACCAGGTTACGACCAATGGGGAATTGATTAACGACAAATTACTCGGGAAACTGGATATCTCACGTTCAGAAATAGAAGGTTCCGGCTCGAAGTTCCTTCTCTCGCTAACCGCAGAACAAGCAGCGAAGCTGGATGGGTTAAAGTTTATTCAGTCAAAAGAGCGATTAATCCTCCCGGCACAAGATCGCGACCCTGAGTTGTTTCCTCAGGATCCAAAATTTAAATGGAATGTGGACAATTTCGGTCCTTTGTGGATTCCCAAAAAAGGGGTTACGATCAGTCTTTCCCTTGCAAATCTTCCACTTTACAGACGAATCATTGATGTTTACGAAGAGAATGAGTTACAGGTAAAAGGGGAAGTGATCTATATCAACGGATCTCCGGCAACGACCTACACCTTTAAAATGGACTATTACTGGATGATGGGTGATAACCGGTACAACTCGGCAGACTCGAGATACTGGGGATTTGTACCGGAGGATCACGTTGTAGGAAAGGCTTCAATAGTCTGGCTTTCATTGGCTGAGAATAAAAGTTTTCTTTCCAAAATCCGCTGGAACCGGTTTTTTATGAGCGTGAAATAATAAAAAAATGTAGTAGGGGCACCAAATTTTGCGTCCCGACAGCATTTTTTATTTTCTGACCCTGTCCATCTCGCGTTCTGCATCTTTGGACTTGAGGCTTTGCCGCTTGTCATAATTTGCCTTACCCCTTGCTATAGCAATCTCCAGCTTTGCTAATCCCTTGTCATTCAAGAATAACCGTATCGGGACAATGGTGAGCCCTGATTCCTTTAGTTTGCGTTCTAATTTATTGAGTTCCCGACGGCTCATCAGGAGTTTTCGTTCACGACGAACTTCATGGTTGTTAAGATTGCCAAAATCGTATTCAGAAATACTTAGATTTTTAATATAAAGCTCTCCGGACATAAAATGACAATAAGCATCGTTCATGCTCACCTTACCCAGCCTGATCGATTTTATCTCGGTACCGAGCAGGACAAGACCCGCCACATACTTGTCGATAAATTCATAATCGAAGCTTGCCCTTTTATTCTTAATATTTATATGTTGTTGAACTATCATCTTTAATTTCCGGAAATACAAAGTGCAAATTTAACAAAACCCCGGCGGATTAAATAATGCTTTAATGAATTGCTCCAAAGAAAGCAGATAGAATGAAATTAATGATCAGATATATGACCAGCATCATGGTCGAGGAAAGAGTGCTGAAATTTGATTGCCGTTCAGGAGGTATATCGGGCAAAACCTGGGTGCCGATGAACATGATGAAATAGGAGTACAGGGCAAAAAGACCGATAAGATAAATCTCGGGAGAAAGTCCGAGGATAATAATGACCAGAATAACAGGAAGAAAGGAGAAAATGACCAATTGCGAAGATTGATTAAAATTGGGAGTTCCTCCGAATGAGCCGGTCATTGCATTAATTGCAGGAATACTTAGAGCAATAGTTAGCGAGATGCTCAAAACAGGTATTGCACCGTAGATAACAAGCAATCCTGAATTCCAGCCCGTATCCCCACGGTGAATATAGCCCCCAATCATCGAAGTAATGGCAGATATAATGAGTAGCGGAAGCATAAAACTAACCAGCATTTGCCAGATTGATTCATTCTCCTCCTTAATCCTGGTCCACTCCTCTTTTGGTGACCAAATTATTCCTAGGCACCTTAAATATAAATTCTGAATAAAAACCCGAAAATTCATGGTTAACCATTTTAGATATCCAAAATTAAGCTAATTTGCTCAACAATTTAACCTGAGATGACCGGATTAAAATATGATATGGTGACCATCCTTGGGCCAACGGCCTCGGGGAAAACAGAAGTGGCGGCCAATTTGGCCTATCTGCTTGAAGGTGAGGTCATATCTGCAGATTCAAGACAAATATACCGGAACATGGATCTTGGATCGGGAAAGGATCTTGAAGAATATCGGGTGAATGGCACCAATATTCCTTATCACCTAATCGATATTGTTGAGGCAGGCTACCAGTACAATGTTTTCGAATATCAACGGGATTTCCTAAAAGTCTATCAGGAACTGAAGGTCAAGGGTATATTCCCGGTCATGTGCGGAGGAAGCGGAATGTACCTCGAAGCAATTCTGAAAGGATACCGTCTGATTCAGGTCCCGATCAATGAGAAACGCCGTGCCGAGTTACAAATGCTGTCCCTTGGCTCCCTAAAGGAAATCTTAGGCAGTTACAAATCAATCCATAATACAAGTGACATTGAAAATTCAAAGAGAGCAATTCGCGCAATTGAAATTGAAGAATTTTGCCTCGATCATCCGGAAACAGATCTCTCTTTCCCTAAAATCAATAGTTTAATTGTCGGAATCAGGATAGAACGCGAATTACGCAGAAGAAAGATAACTGCTCGATTGCACCAACGGCTTACTAACGGGATGATTGATGAAGTTCAAAAATTATTGGACAGTGGCATAAAACCTGATGACTTAACCTATTACGGACTTGAATACAAATACATAACAAACTATCTCTTAGGTCATTTAACCTACGAACAGTTAGTTACGGACCTGAACACCGCCATTCATCAGTTTGCCAAAAGGCAGATGACCTGGTTTAGAAAAATGGAGCGTGAAGGATTTAAAATACGATGGCTCGACGGGGAAATACCTACAGATGAAAAGACCGCCAAAATTCTTTCCTGGCTTAAAAGTTAGTGCGCACCTTAATCTTAACTGAACAAAATTATTCTTTTGGGCGTTAATAAGATATCTTTGCATGGTTTTTCAAATTTCAAAAGAACAGAATAATTAAATGAACATAATTATTAAAACAACAGAGCAGATTGAAGGGATCAGACAGAGTTCAAAACTGGCCGGAGAGATTCTCGTATATATAGCAGATTTCGTTAAGGAAGGGGTTAGTACAGGCTATTTGGATCAGTTGATTCATAATTACACCATCTCTCACGGTGCAATACCGGCAACGCTCAATTACAGCGGTTTTCCAAAATCATGTTGTATTTCCCCAAATGATGTCATTTGCCACGGAATACCATCTGAAGATGTAATCTTAAAAAAAGGTGACATTCTAAATATCGATATTACCACAATCCTGAATGGTTATTTCGGAGATACCAGCAAAATGTTTATTGTAGGAGAGGCCTCTGAAAATGCAGTTAAACTGGTTAATGCCACCAAACACTGCCTCAACCTTGGCATTCAGCAGGTTAGACCAGGAAATTATCTGGGGAATATTGGTTATGCTATATCCAGATATGCGATATCGCAGGGATTTACGGTGGTTTATGAATACTGTGGACATGGTGTAGGAATTGAATTCCATGAAGACCCTCAGGTTGATCATGCAGCACGAAAAAACAGTGGTCCAATTCTGAAACCGGGAATGATATTCACCATCGAACCGATGATCAACGAAGGTAAACCCCGCGTAAAAGTTGACGAAACAGATGGATGGACTGCCCGGACAGTTGACAATAAGCTTTCAGCCCAATTTGAACATACTGTTTTAGTAACCGATACAGGATATGAAGTACTGACCGATGTATCCGACGAATATTCCTCTTAAAGAGAATTGATAATATCCTGATTATAAATACTTACCAACTTCAGTAAACATAATTATTTCGATTCCTTTTGCTTTCCAGGTATCATAAGGAAGCGGTAAATTAGGTAATCCCATAATGGCGTCACCTATTACATAAACTTTTATCCCGCGTTCAGCTAATCCAACAGCCACCCTGTCTACGCAGATATTGGTCGTAACTCCGTAAACAAAGGTCTGGTCAGGTTGCAGGATATTCAGGATCTTATCGGTATATGGATTCCCTATAAAAACATCAAACTCATTTTTTCGGAGTACAATATTCCTAAATCGCTTGGGGTCATCGAACTCAGCAAATATAGCCAGTTCAGAATCCCAATCAATAATCAAAGGGGTTTCCGGATCAGTCTCTGAGATAAACTGTGCTCCGGTTGTGCCTGCCAAACAATGTGGTGGAAATTTGGTGATGAAATCTGGATTTTCCGAAATTTCTTCTGCATTAATATGGTGAAAATCGCAGGTATTCATTACACGAATCCCTAACTCTTTTGCCAGTGATGTAATCTGTTTCAAAGCTGGTCTGATCTTTTCTGCCCCCAACACATAGAGATTGCCTCCAGCATCGATAAAATCTTCCTGGGTATCAACATTCCAAAATAAGCTAATTGAATTATGGCTCATAACAACATTTACTTCAAATGAATTTATTATTTCTTCGGTTGCCTTGTTTTAAACTCAGCCAAACCCTGGTCAAGAAATTCAATGAAATGGTCAGGATTTAAATCCCTGGCCGTTGATTTAGTCAGAAGATTCTGATTCTGATCGAGCAACACATAATAGGGCTGCGCATTGACTCCAAACCTGGAGATCTGAAAATCAGCAAATTTTTTCCCAATAGTCTTTTTAACTTTCTGATCGTAGGTCGAAGTGATCCATTCACTTTGTGGAAGTGATGTTTTGTCATCCACATATAAGGCAATGATAACAAAATCATTCTTGAGCCGTTCCAGCACTCGCGGATCAGACCAGACATTGGCTTCCATTTCACGACAGTTCACGCAGCCATGACCTGTAAAATCGATAAAAACAGGCTTGTTTTGAACCCTGGCACAGGCCAATCCCTGTTCATAGTCGAAAAAGCCTTCAAGACCATGAGGAAGTTCAAGAAATTCACTGAATTTTGGCTTTTCGCATAAAACCGCAGATGATTTTGATGTAATGGCTGGTCCCGAGGAATGATCAACCAGTTTTACCTCATCACGGATTATTTTATGCAGATCGAAATCGTGAGAAGTCATTGGTGGCAGATAACCAGAAATTGCTTTAAGAGGGGCTCCAAACATACCAGGTATCAGGTAAACCACAAACGTAAAGGTTATCAAAGACATCATCAGGCGTGGAACGGTAATATGTTTGTTTTCACTGTCATGGGCAAATTTCATCTTACCAAGCAAATAGAATCCCATCATCGTGAAAATGACAATCCAGAAAGCAATATAAATCTCACGGTCAAGGATACGCCAGTGATAAGTCTGATCAGCAATACTTAAGAATTTAAGGCCCAAGGCCAATTCAATGAACCCAAGCACAACTTTTACTGAATTCAGCCACCCGCCGGATTTGGGCAAATTAACCAGCCACTGAGGGAACAAGGCAAACAGCGTAAAAGGAAGTGCGAAAGCCAGCGAGAATCCCAACATTCCCACAATTGGTTTTATCACCATTCCACCGGCAGATTCAACCAATATCGCTCCGACGATAGGTCCTGTACAACTAAAAGAGACCAGAACAAGTGTTAATGCCATGAAAAAAGCTCCTCCAATGCCACCTTTATCTGCAAACCGGTCGGCCCGGTTTCCCCAACTACCTGGAAGAATTATTTCAAATGCGCCAAAGAAAGAGAAGGCAAAAACAACGAAAACAATAAAAAACAGCACATTCGGTAACCAGTGGGTACTGATCCAGTTGGCAAAATCGGCTCCAAGAGTAAGCGCCACCAATGTTCCAATCAGGGTATAAATAAGTATAATCGATCCCCCGTAAATCATTGCCTGAATACGGGCCTGAAACTTTGACTTATTGCTGTTCATAAAAAAGGAGACCGTCATCGGAATCATGGGAAAAACACACGGAGTAAGAATTGCAGCCAGACCGGCCACAAAACTGAAAACGAGAAACCACCACAGCCCATGCTGCTGAATATCCGGAACTTTAGTAAACCCTGCAATTTTAGCAGTTGCGCCACCATCACCTGAACCATCAATCTTAAAGGAAAAGTCATGTTCATCAAGTGTACAGGTTTCGTTATTACAGCTTTGATATTCAACCGTTCCTTTCAAATCAAAAGGTTTGGGAGAAAGGACCTTTATTTTTTGCAAAAAGATAGCTTCTTTGCTATAAAATTCCAGATCCATATTAAAGATCTGATCATGTTCCTTTATTGGATTAGTTACAGATTCAACTTCGCCAATAACCTGGTATCGGCTACTATCAGAAGTAAAACTAAATGTTGTTTTGACCGGACCTCCTTCAGGGAGTTTGGTACTGTACAAATGCCATCCCGGCTGGATTGAAGCTTTCATCTCCAGCTCTATCTCTCCATTCCTTATTGACTTTTGAGAAAAAGTCCAATTAACAGGTTTCACTAATTGTGCGAATGACTGCAAGGATGCGCCAATCAGGAGAGCGATACAGAGAATTTGTCTTTTTTTCATCTTTCTAAAATCAAATCTCAAAGCTATAAAAAAAGCTCATGCTTTAACTGCATGAGCTTTGGATGTCTAAAAGATAATTTCTTCGGTATTTTCATCGTAGAATTTTGAATCAAGGAAACTCATTGCGTTAATCTCTTCAATTCTAACTCTCTTGTGGTATTTCCACCACCATTTTAAAGCTTTGGAAGGGAAACCCCTGGTAAGATAAGCTCCAACAAACGGATGAAGTTTAATTGTCAGTTTTTGTTTGTGTAATTCTTCGAAGATATACCTCACTTTTTGTTCTATCTCTTCGATGAATAATAGGGTTGGGGTAACTTTACCTGACCCTTTGCAGACAGGGCAGGTTTCCGCCGTTTCGATGGCCATTTCCTGTCGCACCCTTTGCCTTGTAATTTGCATCAAACAAAATTTGCTTAATGGCAAAATATTATGCTTTGTTCTGTCGGAAGACATCGCTTCCTTCATTTTCTCGAAAACTTTCTGCCGGTTCTCGTTCCCATGCATATCGATAAAATCGATAACAATAATGCCTCCCATATCGCGAAGACGTAATTGACTGGCAATCTCCTCAGCTGCAGCTAGATTAACCTCAAGGGCATTGGATTCCTGATCACCGGTCTTGGACCTGTTACCACTGTTCACGTCGATAACGTGAAATGCTTCAGTGTGTTCAATGATCAGATAGGCTCCGCTTCTGAACGAAACAGTTTTACCAAAAGATGCTTTAATTTGTTTATCGATTCCAAAATATTCTAAAATTGGCATTTTGCCATTGTAGTATTTAACTACTTTTTTCTTTTCAGAATCGATAGTTCCCACATATTCTTTAATCTCAGCGGCAATCTCCTCGTTATTCACAAATATATTCGAAAATTCAGGATTATATAAATCTCTGATCATTCCTATTGTGCGATCGAGTTCTCCTAAAATTAACGAAGGGGCAACTTGTTTTTCGAGTTTGACTACTGCATTCTCAAATTTAGTCACCAATCTCCGAAGTTCAGGGTCTAATTCCGCTACACGTTTCCCTTCAGCAGCAGTTCTAACAATAACCCCATAATTTTTGGGGCATATACTTTGAACTAATTTTTTTAAACGGCTTTTCTCCTCAGCCGATTCGATTTTTTGAGAAACTGAAATTTTATTGCTAAAAGGGATCAATACCATGTTTCTGCCAGCGACAGAAAGTTCAGAGGTAAGTCTAGGTCCTTTAGTCGAGATCGGTTCTTTTGCAATTTGCACAAGAATCGTCTGACCAGTTTTAAGAACGTCGCCAATCTTTCCATCTTTCTGTATGGAGATGGTCTCGATATTAGAGGCGACATAGCCTCCAACTCCCTCACCTGGATCAAAAGAAGTGTCCAGCGTTCCGTCTGTGTTCAGCCTTGCTATGCGATTACGATAGACACCATTGTAGTGTGTAAAGTCTCCACCCACTAATACTTTCCCGTCATCTTGGGCAACTACAGAACGAATGGTATTGTCTGCACCTGTGCCGTTGGCAAAATTATTGTCCAGAGAGCCGTCCATATTTAGCAATGCTGTTCTGTTGCGGACTATAGGAGCATAGGATTTGAAAGTTCCACCTAAAAGGATCTTCCCATCACTCTGAGTTGTTACCGTTGTATATAAATTATATCCATTACCATCAGTTCCACTGGCACCTGTAAAAGAGGTGTCAATTGATCCATTAGAGTTTAATCTTGCTACACCGTTTGAAGATAAACCGTCGTAAGAAGTGAACCATCCCACTACCATCATCTTCCCATCGACTTGTGGAATAACAGCGTATACGTAAGGACTTCCACCACCACTTCTTTGAATTATAGGGGCAAAGGAGTTATCTAAGGATCCGTCGTTATTTAATCTTGCTATACCTGTAACAGCCGTTCCATTATAGTTGTCAATAAAGCCAGCAATAAATATTTTACCAGTACTTAGAGGTGTTATCGAGATGAGTCCACCGTTTACACCAGTCCCTGTATTAAAAGAGCTATCTAATGTTCCGGTACTTGTTAATCTAACAAAAGAATTACATGGATTCCCATTAAGTGTGTTGAAGTTTCCAGAGACCAAAATATTAC
>Ga0118677_10013059_pt1 | contig 12039 bp, 6 predicted proteins | sample AliMusrvi5mmetaG_FD_86154 | JGI IMG/M metagenome (GOLD analysis project Ga0118677, IMG submission 86154) | reverse complement strand
GAACAACATCGCGCTGCCCTTGGCCAAGGTCCATGGTCATACGCCCGCCGCGGCGCGGGAGTTGGCGGAACAGGCGCTCGGGCGCTTCGGTTTGCTAGATCACGCCGCCAAGCTGCCCGCCGAACTTTCCGGTGGCCAGCAACAACGGGTGGGCATCGCGCGGGCGGTGGCGCACCAACCCGATGTGCTTTTTCTCGACGAGCCGACCTCGGCGCTGGATCCGGAAATGAGCGCTGAAGTGTTAGATCTGATCGCGCAACTCGCCGCTGGCGCCCAGGACATCATCCTCAGCACCCACGTGATGGGTTTCGCCCGCGCCGTGGCCGATCAGGTCGCCTTCGTCGCCGCCGGACAAGTCGCGGAACTCGCCCCCCCGGCCAGCCTGTTCGCAGCACCCCGCACGCCGTTGTGCCAACGCTTCCTGTCGCGCGTGATGCGCTACTGAGCGGAGGAATCGGGAATTTGCGCGTTGCGGATGGCGCGAAAGGCGGCAAATTCCGCCATGCAAGGCGACACCGCAGACGATCCGGCCGAGCGCAACTGGCGGCGCTTCGTGCTGTTTCGCGTGCTGTTCAACGCGCGGTTTTACTATCCAGTGCTTGCAGTGCTGTTCCTGGATCTGGGGCTGAGCGCCACCCAGTACACGCTGCTCAATTTCGCCTGGGCGTTGGCGATTGTCGCGGTGGATCTGCCCGCGGGCGTGCTCGCCGACCGGATCGGCCGCCGGCCGCTGGTGGTTGCGGCGGCGGCCGCGATGGTGGTGGAGATGATCCTGCTCTGCCTAGCACCCTTGCATGGGGGCGTGAACCTGTTTCTGTGCTGCCTGGCCAACCGGATCCTCTCGGGTGCGGCCGAAGGCATGGCCAGCGGTGCGGACGAGGCGCTGGTGTTCGATTCGCTGGCCGAGCGCGGCCGCGAAAATGAATGGTCGCTGGTGCTCGATCAGGTGCTGCGCTGGCAGGCGGTGGGTTTCGTGGTGGCAATGGTGGTGGGTGGCGCGGTTTATGATCCGGCCTTGCTCAACCGGGTGTTTGGCACCCACCTCACCCAGGGGACGACCCTGCGGTTCCCGCTCTATCTCAACCTGCTGTCCGCGCTGGCGACGCTCGTCGTGGCCTTGGGCATGCAGGAGCCGGCTAGAGTGACGCGCCTAGCCGGCCTGCCGCCGCCGGTGAACGCGGCCGACACCCACGGCTCGCTGGCGCATTTGCTAGCAGCGGGAGGGTGGATTCTGCGAACCCCGCTGGCGCTCTTCGTCATCACGGCCGGGCTGACGCTGGACAGCGTGTCGCGCTTGTTTCTGACGTTTTCGAGTTCCTATTTCCGGCTCATCGACCTGCCACCGGCCAGTTACGGGTTCATTGGCGCGGCGCTGGGCAGCCTGGGACTGGCGGTGGCGCCGGTGGCGCGCCGCATGGTCGCGCGCGGCAGCCCGGCGGGCAATTTTGCCTGGCTCGCCGTCGTCGCGCTGGCCGGGTTGGCGGGCTTGGCGGCGCGCTGGCAATGGTGGGGAGTGGTCTTCGTCGTGCCGGTGGGCATCGTGATGTCGGCACTGGCCTATCAAGTATCCTACTATCTCAATGCGGTGGTGGATTCCCGCCACCGCGCCACCGTGCTTTCGTTCAAGGGGCTGGCTTTCAACCTGGGCTTCGGCTTCGTGAGTCTGGCATTCGCGGGCGCCCTGCGCGGCTTGCGCGACGGCAGCCCGGAGGCGACCTTCGGCCGCACCTTGCCGTGGCTGCCGGTGGCCGTGGCGCTGGCGCTCACCCTGCTGGGCATCGGTTTCTGGCGGCACCGGAAATTGTTAGCCAGGCCGGTCAAAGCCTAACCGCAGGCCCAGCCATTCTGCTTCACGTCCTAGACGGCCGCGTCGTGCCGACGCTCACTCCGGCAGGCGGATGCGGGCGGGCACATCCTTGATCGGAATGCCGGCCTTGATGAGCGAGTCCCAAATACCTAGCAATCGCTCGAGGGGCAGTTTGCGGTCGGCCTCGAGTTCGAGTTTTCGGCCGGGATTTTGTTTTTGATAGGCGGCGAGGTACGATTGCAGCAAACCTTCCGGGACATTGAGGGAGTCCAGCGTGATGCGCCCCTCGGCATCCACCGAAATGACCGATCGCAGGTCGGCCACCTTGTCGGAAGGCACCTCGCGAACGGTCGGCAGCTCGATGCGCAACACGTTGCGGGGCTTTTTGAACTGGGTGGAAATGATGAGGAAAATCAGCAGGAAAATCAGCACGTCGATCATCGGAATGATCTGCACCTGGCTGCGGCTGCGAACGGGACGCGGGAAATGCATGACAGGTCAAAGGGGTGGGACTGGCCGGGATTGGCAGGCGTGGGCGAAATCACCTAACAATGACTCCAGCCGCACCGTGAATTTTTCAATGCGGCGGATGAAATAACTGTGCGCAACCACGCACACCACCGCCGTGACTATCCCGAAAATAGTGGTATGCAATGCCACCGCAATACCGTGGGCCACCAGCACATGGTCGGTGGTCTCGCCGAGGCCCTCGAAAATGACGACCAATCCGGAGGCGGAGCCGAGCAGGCCGAGCAAGGGGGCGACGGTGACCAGCACATCGAGCACGGCGATGCCGGAGTGGAGGTGGACGGACTCCTCGCGGGCGGAGGATTCGACGGCCTGGGTGATTTCCGCGAGACCCTTGCCGCGGTTTTTGATCGCCACCGCGCAGAGGCGCGCGAGGGTGCTCTGGCCTTCCTGAAACTGCCGCACGATGGCGTCGACCTGATTCTCGGCGATCCGGTGCTCGAAGGCCTCCACCTCGCGGGCCAGACCCTGCGGAATGACCCGGCTGCGCGACAGCGAGAGGAATTTGTAGAGGATCGCCATGATTCCAACAATTGAGCAGAACGATAGCGGGATCATGAAGAACCCGCCTCTAACTAGAAATGACCAAGTGGCCTGGACGGCGGCGGCGGGCGAAAAGGTGGCGAGAAGCAAGGCGTGGGACATAACTCGATGTTAGATAGGCGAATGTGTGTTAGAAATAGAAGTTGAAGATGAGTTCGAGCGGATCCTCCTGAAAATCCTTGCGCACTTCGGCAGGCATGGCGGGGATGGCGGCGTCACGGATCGAATTGAGGGTGAAACCCTTTTGTTGTTGGCCGGTCTGCATGGCACCGACGAATTGGACGTTGCGCACCTTGCCTTTGGCATCGACGAAGAAGCGCACGGTGAGATAGCCGGGGGTGATGAAATCGCGGTAGCGCACGCAGTTGCGCTGCCACTCGAGTTCGACCGCACGGCTGATGGTCGCCTGGTAGCGTCCCAACGGCGAGTCCTCGACATCCAGCGCGCTGCGGCCGCTGCGCGAAATCGATCCATGAATGGTGGTCTTGCGCTGGTAGCCGCGGAACGCCGGGTCTTTCGGCGTTTCATGCGGGGTTTCCCGCGGGGTTGGGGTGGCTTTCGCTTCCTTGAGGTCGTTGGCCGTGGGCAGGCCGTCATGGGTGCCGGCGCGGGGCTGGGTTTGGGCGGCGGCGTTGGGCGCTTGCTGCGAATTTGTCAGCGGGACCGGGAGTTCCACTGGAATGGGTCCCTCGGCCAGGCGCGCGGGCGGGGCGGGGCTGGCAGGTTTGTCGGCGGTGCCGGGCGAGTCGGTGGTTTCGCCTAGGGCGGCGGTTGCGGGGGCGAGCGCTGGATCGGATGGGGGCGACGGCGGCGACGGGAGGGATGGAAGCGCTGTGGCAGCGGGCGACGGTGACAGATCGGCTGGGAGTGCGGCCGAATCGGTGAGGGCGCCGTCCTGGTAATGGCTCTCGGTGGTCTCGAAGTCGCCGGGGTGGCGGGGTTGGATGCCGGCTTGGGCGGGCATGGCCGGGGCGTTGGGGTCCGGGGTGGCATCGCTGGTGGCCTGGGTGTCGCGCTCGCCGATGAAGGCGGGGTGGTCCGGGCGTTTGCCGCGCTGATCGTCGGAAGTGCGGGCAAAACCCGGATCGTGGCCGGGAATCAGGACCTCTTGGGCCGGTTCCGCGGCGGTTGCTGCGGCGGACGCGGCGGGATCGGTGGCAGCGGCGGCGAGTTCCGGGGCGATGAAGCGCACGCTTTCCGCAGGCGGCGTGGTGACCGGCGTGGCGTGCTGGAATTGTTGCGATTCGATGACCGCCAGACCCGCCACAAACAGCAGCGCCGCATTGCACAACAGCGACAGCCCGAGCGCGGTCGCCCACAGACGACCGTCTCCTCGCTTCGCGGTTGCTGCATGCGATGTCATGGCCAACGCCCGTACCATGCCCGCTTTTCCGCCCCTGTGCAACCCGGGAAATGCAGGGGGGGCTGCCGCTCTGGCGCACGGCAGCGTGTGTTGCTGCGTGCGTGGCTGCGTGCCTCCGGCCGCAGTCTTGAAGCCAAAGAGAATTGGCCGCAAAGACGTAACGGGTGGAGACTTATCGGCAGAGTATTGGATTCTCTGGACACACGACACTTGGCAAGTGTCGTTCCAGGCGCGCCCGTGCCCCTCTTGTTCCTCACTGCCCAACCTCGAGCTTGACACTCGCCGAATGGGCGCTGAACTCTGGCGCATACATGCAGCGGATCTCGGCGGCGCCGGTCTGATAGATGCCGGCATGCTGCACGCGCACGCTGCTTTCAAAGACATGGGTTCCGGCGGGAAGCGTGTCGATGAAGAAGTGGCTGGCGGTGTCGCGGGTCACCTCATAATAGCCGAAGCCATCCTGCCAGCGATAGCCGCTCAACACGTTGACCGGCTCGGTGCCGCTGCCGCGCAGGTCCTTGAGATGCACGAACTCCATCGCGCGATCATTGCGCAAAACGAGCCGTGTGACAATTTCGTCACCGACTTTCACCGGGCCATTGACCGGATCGAGCCTGGGACCTTGCCCAGTGTTCTTTCTAACAAACAACGCCTTCTCCAGCTTGAGCGGCGTGGCATTGTGTTCGGTGGTTTTGGCCATGTCCTCGAGGTATTGCCAATGGACGCTGGCCCAGGCGACGCCGGAAACGGTCTTGGTGAGTTGGATGCTGCCCATCTCCGGCTTGATGGAGGGTCCGCTGAAACGGGCCTCATAGAACCCGGTGCCGGGTTCGACGCCCTCGGGCTTGACCTGGGTGCCGCCGAGGCTCACTTGCAGCAGCGCATCGCGCCCTAACAAATCCTTGCCGCCCATCAGCAGGGCGTGGATGGCATCGGCGGTGGCCTTGGTGGTTCGCCAGTCGTGCACCTGCATTTGTTTGATGAGCCAGACCTGACACGCTTCGACGGCCTGGTCATCGTGATCGATCTCGCGGAATGCTTCGATCATCATCGCCTGGGTTTCGATGGGCGCCTGCCACCAATACCACCGGTCCTCGCCCTCGGCGTCCTGCCATGACATGCCGGTATCCTCGTTAGACACGGCGTGTTCCCTGAGCGAGCGGGTGATGAGGCGGGCGGTATCCATATCGCCCAGGCGGGCGAGCGCCAATGCGACATGGGCGCGGGACATGCGCGAGTTGAGACGAGACCAATACTTCCTGGCCTGGGCGGTGAAGTAATCGAACGCCTCCTTGTCGGCGCGTTTCACGGCTGCGTCTTTCAGGAAAAAGGTGCGGGTGTAGAGGTGATGGGCGACCAGCGAATCGAGGTGGTTGGCCGCGAGGATCGCGGGATCCTTTTCGGCAGCCTTCTTGATCGAGGCGAGGCGTTCGGTTAGGCTGGCGTCGAGTTGGGGCAAAGCCTTGAGGGCGGGTGTGATGTCGGTTTCCACGCCCAGCGCGCGGAGCCGTGCAAAGCCGGTGGCGATGTAGAGTGAGATATATGGATTGCTGTGACAGCCGGGGAACCAAGGCCACAGGCCGTCGGGGTTTTGGATGTCAGCGAGTTTCTTCATGGTGACTTCGAGTTGCTCGCCGAGATGGTTGTCATCAAACAAGAGACCGAGCTTGCGGCGGGCCTGGGATTGATCGCTCGCCTCGTTGAGCCACGGGGTATCTTCCAGCAAAATCCCCTTGAGGTCGGCGTTCTTGGCGAGCGGGCTGTCGAGCGCGGGGGTGTTTTTCCACAAGTCGAAGATCCGGCGGATTTTCGGATTGGATTTGGCGATGTGGCGGGCCAGCGCGTTGGCATAGTAGCGGTTGAACGTCTGCTCCGCGCACTCGTGCGGAAACTCCATCAGATAGGGCAGCGCCATCACCGCGTACCATGCAGGTTGCGACACGACTTGCACTTGGACGAGACGGTTTTCGAGGGTGGCGGATTTCCCGCTGTCGAGAAGCTTTTGGAACTGAAAATCCTTGGTGCCCGCGTCGCGGATGGGCAAGACCATCGATTCTGTTAGCATAACTCGCCGCGGGATCACCGGCAGCCAGCCTTCCTCGCCATCCGACAGCGTGCCGCTGGTGGCCAGCGCCTTGTAGGTGAGGAAGCGGCTGCCGTCAGGCACAGTTAGACGCCAGGACAGCGTGCGCGATTCCTTGGCCGGGATGCTCCATGGCTGGTCGGGCGCGGCGATGCCGAGCGCGGCCGTGGCGTCCTTTTGCGTCGCAGCGTCCGAAAGTGTTAGGCGCGCGCTGCCGGCTTGCGCCTTGTCGCTTTGGTTGGTTATCTTCACCGTGAAATCCAGCACGTCGCCCTCGCGCAGGAAGCGCGGCGGATTCGGCTGCACCATCAGGTCCTTGGCGGTGACCGTCTCGCCCTCAAGCGTGCCCGAGCGCATGTCCTTGTCATGCGCGAAGCCGAGGAAGCGCCACTTGGTCAGGGCCTCCGGCATGGTGAAGGTGATGCGCACCTCGCCCCTCTCGTTGCTGGTGAGATGCGGATAGAAAAACGCGGTCTCCTGGAGGTTCTTGCGGGGGGCGACGGTGGAGGCTGTGGGCGGGGTTTTCGGTTTCGGGGCATCGGCATCGTCACCATAGTGGAAAACGTTCGGAGATTCGTCGATCAAACAGCCACCACAACAGATACCCCGGGAATAGCCCCATATTGCGATTCCGGCTTTGTCAGGGTCGTCCGCCCGAGCGATGGCTCTTCTCTTGACCCTATTCGCGTAATTGCTTTCATTGCTGGCCGTGCGGTCCATGTCCGTGGAAATCCCCGGCGTGAGGAATCGAAATGGTGCTTCCAGCCAATACCTCTCGGCATCGTCCCGGCTGGCGGCGTCTTGGAGGTCAAAGAGGGAGTTATGGAATGTCGTCTCTGATGCGAATTCCTCGATGGGGAACAACGACACGAAGTCATCGAATGTATGGGGAACGAACGCATCGAGCGAGGCATCATATAGGGTAGCGACCATCTCGGCGTCCGCGGGTTGGCCGTTCGGGTCGCTCACCACGGCGGTCCACACGTCCTTGGCGCCGGGCTCAAGTTTGGAGGTGAGATGTTCCCACCGAAGCGCGAGTTCCTTATTAGACCATGGCACGGAAACCTTGTATTCCGCCTGCTCCAAGCGGTTGAGGCTGGTTTGGGTCACACGCGCGGTGAATCCGCCGCGCATGGACTCGTCCACCGTGATTGAAAACGTCTGCTGGGTGCGGCCCGGCGCGGACCACTCGCGTTTGAGCAGTTTGCCGTCCTTGAGCCACTCGACGCAGGCCCGCGAGGCGGTTAGACCGCTGCCCCACAAGAGCGTGAAGGGTTGACCTGGCTGGATTTCCAGGGCCGGGGATGCAGTGTAGAACGGGAGTTTGGTATGGAAGACCCGATCCGCCGGCTTGAGCACTTGCAGGTTGTGGAATGCCTGGACCTTGCGGCCATTGGCGTCCTTCGCTTCAAAGACCGCCCGGTAGAGCCCTGCCGGAAGGTCGGCGGAAACATTCGCAATGGCGGTGCCACCATCATTGCCAAGCACTGTGGTGACGGGAACTTCCCTCACGATTTCGCCGAGCGCCCACAGGGTGGGATCGGCGGACTCCAACGGATCCTGAGGTGTCAGGTCCTCCTCACTGAACGGACGGGCCTCGTTGTCGCGCGGGCAGGCATTCGGTTCCTGCAGACGATGGATGCGCAAGATGCCAGTCGCCATTATCGCCCTTTCATCATGCGAAGCGGTGCTCACCTTGATGATCACCGGCTTGTCTTCCTCCTGCCATCTCTTCACGTCGAGTTCCGCTTTGAGAGTGGTGTAGCCGACGCTAACCGCTAACTGCGCCGTGCGGGTCTCGCCGGCAGGATCGGTTACGTCCGCTGAAACCTCAAACTGGAAAACCGGTTCCATGGCGGGATCGATCAAGCGATCTGGTTTCGCCGTGAAGGTCATCTCGAACGCCCCATCAGTGCCAGTGACGGTATTGCCGCTGGATATGGGCACGTGCCCGCTATTGCTTTGAATCGCCACCCCGCTGCGCCGCACATTCCACGTCACCTTTGCCCCATCCACCGCAGCACCGGTGAGGGACACCGCCCGTCCTTTCAGACTGACGCTGGCCCCGAGTGCTGAGGGCGCTGCCGGCGATGTGATCTCTACCACGAATTTCGGGCGCTTGTACTCCTCCACAGTGACGGAAGTGGATCCCAACACGCCCGCCGCGATAGAGTGACGTCCTAGCAGACTCCCCGTGGGAGCAGTGAACGTCCCATCGAATGAGCCGCGCGTATTGGTGATGACGGCCAGTTCCTGAACCCGCTTACTGTTAGGACCGTAGAATGCCACTTGCACATGATGCTTGGCAAGCGTGTTGTAGGTGCCTTTCACCGGATCGGTCTGGCACACGATTCCCTTGAAATGGATGACCTGACCGGGGCGGTACACGGCGCGGTCAGTGAACAAGACGGCGGTGAGTTCCTCCTTGGGGATGTTATCGGCATCATCGCAGTTATATAACCAGGCCACGGCTTGGTCGGACCCGCTGCCGGCCACCACCAGCGACGGACAATTCGGCCGAAGCGGAAAGCTGCCGCTGTCATCAGTTATGGTGGACAGCGTGCTCAAGTCACTTTGCCGCTTGGGTTCGTGCAACTGGCTGACGGCCACCCCATCCAGCGGCGCGCCTGTGACGGCGTCGGTTACTAGGCCCGCACCCTCGTAAGTGCGCAGCAGCAAGGCCCGTGAACCGACATGAATCCCGAAGATGACGAGATGGTTGCCCACGAGCGAGAAACCTTGCTGCATGCTGATGGCGAGGATATAATAACCCGCTGGCAGATCCCGTGGTGCCGGCAGTCTGGACACACGGGTGCGGAAGTCACGGTCGTCCGGCAAGCCGGCGTCCCACGCGCGGTCGGGTTTGCCCGAGAGGAGCGTTTTGAGTTCGGCGTCCCACGGCATCTTATCACATTCGAAGGTCGTGGCATCGGCCTTCCACGGGCGGCGGTACAGACGCAACCAGACTTGGTGGATATTGGCGTGTTGGATAGATATATCTTCGCCGGCGGGTGTCCATGAACCCATGGTCTTGGCGCTGAGCGACGGGGTTTCGAGGTCCGTCACGATGGTATGGCAGAGTTTTCCGAATGGATGGTTTGGGAAGGCGTCGGCACCCTCCTTGGCAAAGTCGTGAGCCTCACGGGTCTGGTTGGCGAAGCGTAACTTGAGCGCCACATCCTGGCGCGCATCGGCGCTGATCGGGTGCCGGGCATTGGCGGTGATGAACGCTCGCAGGGCGGCATCGGCACGGTCGTTCTTGTGCTCGCCGACGACACAAGAGGCGGCCCAGCGGAGGCGTTCGAGATCGCAATGCAGATAGGCGGTGCGGTCGGCGTCATTGAGATGGAAGTTGAGCAGGTCCTGATAGAGGTGCAGGGCGCGGAGATTCAGTGACGAGTTGTCGGAAACCGTGGGTTGCCAGGCGAGGAAGGCGGCGGAGTCCGCCAGGGCGGGCGTCGTGATGTCGATTTCAAAAGGGTCGAGCGGACTCGAAATGGCGAAGAGTTCCGTGCCATAGAATTGCAGCGATTCATGGGCGATGAAGTCATAAAGGGTGGGCCGAAACTCATCACCGAGCTCGCCTTTGGCAAGGATGGCGCCAAAGTCACTCACCGGGATTTGCCGCAGGCTGGCGGGATCCGCTAGGGCCGCCTGAAAGCGCTGGTCGATTTCCGCAAGCAAGCGGGACAAATCCCAGGTGGCTATGTCGGCGTTCGGCGGAGCGGCGGGGGGGCTGCGACTTGCAAGTGCATACCCATGTTTCTGATAGTATGCGAACATCAAGTCAGCCTCGATGAGGCGGAGGATTGGCTGAGCGGGGGCGGGGGCGCTAGGAATTTCGGCCGCGAGTTGTCTGATGGCAGTGGATTCATCCTTGGTGATGGCGGCCGCGGTCGTGACTCGCATGGCCAGCGCCCTCGCCCCCTCCGCCCAGGCGTTTTCCGCGAAGGCGGCGGATTCGATGGGCTTGAGCAGGCTGATGGCGGTCTGCGGTTGGTCATTCTTGGTGGCTTCATCGACCTTGTTCCACTCAGCCTGGCGGGGCTTGTCGGCGAGCACGAGGCTGTTGGCGAGGAGGAGAGGGCCGAGGAGAACACGCAGGATGCCGGAACTTTTCATGGCGGGAATGGCGGGAGGGTGGCATGACGAGGGCCCAGTGGCGAGGCAATTTGTAGGGAATACGACACTTGGCAAGTGTCGTTCCTTGCACGGGCGCGCCGCCCGTGCCCCTCTTGTCCCTACGGAGAAGCTACCATACGGCCTTAGACCTTTTCGCAGCAGGTTTTGCTGGACAAAGCGGCTAGGGGGTGGTGGGTTGTGCGCATGAACCTGCTTCCTCTGATGGCGTGGCTGGGGCTGCTCGGGCTGGCGAGTGGCGAGGGTGTCGCGCCCGCGCCGACGGCGGCAAGCGACGATCTATCGAAGCTGGCGGAGGCGTTGCTAGGCAAACACGGTGGCAACCAGTTGTTCTATCTGCCCACCCACGACGTGCCGGCCACGCCCAAGGACTGGGGCTACACCTATGAGGATGTGGATTTCAAAAGCAAGGATGGCACGAAGCTGCACGCCTGGTTCGTGCCCGTGCAGGGGAAGAAGGCCAAGGCGACGGTGGTGTTCTCCCATGGCAATGCCGGGTCGATTGGCCACCACCTCGGCTTCATCATGTGGTTCGTCGATGCGGGATACAATGTCCTGACATACGACTACCGCGGGTTCGGCAAGTCCGGCGGCAGCGTGGACCGGCGGGGGATGCTCGATGATGTTAGGGCGGCCTTCGATTATGTCAGGACGCGCCGCGACGTGAACGCGGACCGGCTCGTTTCGTACGGGCACAGTCTGGGCGGGGCCAAGTCCCTCGCGGCGCTGGCCGAGGCGCCGGTCAAGGGCTTGCGCGCGGTCATCACCGATGCCGCGTTTTCCTCCTATCTGGCGATGGCGCAAACCCTGGCCGGTCAGGTGGGCGCCAATCTCGTCACCGACGAATGGGCGCCGAAGGATCTCATTCAGAAAATCTCGCCGGTGCCCTTGCTCATTGTGCACGGCACCAAGGACGAAGTGGTGCCGGTGGCGCAGGGCCGCCTGTTGTTCAAGACGGCGCATGAGCCGAAAACGATGTTTGAAGTCAAGGACGGCCATCACGGCGATTCGCTGGCGCGCGACCAGGGCGCCTATCGCAAGAAACTGCTCGTCTGGCTCGACGCGGCGCTGAAGGGCTGAAGTCCCGGATGCGGTGCTGAAACCACAGATTACACAGATTACACGGATTTTGGAATTGGGTTTGCTCACCATTTTCAGGAAAGGAACCGATTCACATAGCCCCCATTTCAATCTGTGAAATCTGTGTAATCTGTGGTTTATCTAACTGCACCATAAGAAGAACTCCGGGGCTCGGGCTGAAGTCGTTAGATCAAAAGCATGCAGTCGCCGTAGCTGTAGAAACGGTAGCGTTGCGCCACCGCCTGGCGGTAGGCATCCAGCACGCGCTCGCGTCCGGCGAAGGCGCACACCAACATCAGCAGCGTGCTTTGCGGCAGGTGAAAATTGGTCAGCAAGGCACCGAGCGCGCCAAATTGATAGGGAGGATGGATGAAAATGTCCGTCGTGCCGTGATGCTCGCCGGGTTGGTTCCGCTGGCCGGGGTCCGCCGCGCGCAGCGACTCCAGCACCCGTGCCACCGTGGTGCCCACCGCCACCTCCCGCGCCGCGGCATTC